>Ga0160423_10005749_pt1 | contig 10090 bp, 10 predicted proteins | sample CRUFie14St8metaG_FD_108191 | JGI IMG/M metagenome (GOLD analysis project Ga0160423, IMG submission 108191) | Marine microbial communities from the Costa Rica Dome - CRUD Field 142mm St8 metaG | ecosystem: Environmental > Aquatic > Marine > Oceanic > Photic zone | place: Costa Rica: the Eastern... | reverse complement strand
GGACGAGAGAATATATGATAAGACTCTTTCCTGATGCGGTAGGAGACAGCAACAGACATCTATCGTGGTTGATTGCATGTGTTACTGCACCAATCTGATGCTTATGTGCGCATATTCTTTGACCGGACGCAACTGGTTGTAGTCTATCATTGATAAACTTTTCTACCCACTCATCCGTTGTGTGGTTTTCTGTTGTGAAGTCTTGAGGATTGGGAACATCAATCGTATACTTTCTGTCCTCAGCAAACTTATAAACATAGTCTAACAGACCATAGTAAATCGTCTGCGAGAACATGTTATAAAGTTTTATTGTTCCATCCCATACCTTGTTTCGATATTGAGGCATAAACTTGTAACCGGGAACTTTGAACGTAAAAAAGTCGGACATCTCTTTTGCGAGTCCTCGTTCACATCTAACCTTGACGTTAACGGTATCCACTTTTTCAATTACGAAGTCGCTCATATTATGGGGAGAACTCTTCTCCGTTTACTCTAATGGTAAACAGACCTTCTCCAACATCCTTTTCCCAAAACACGCAGGTCACTCCTGCACGTTCTAATATATCTAGTCCAATCTCCACGGACTCTTTCCAGCGTGGGGAGGCAAACTCGTATATTTTTTTGTGACCAATGACTTTCTTGATTCCACATTGAACGATTGCTCTTGCACAATCACTGCACGCAAACCACGGACAGCAAAGAGTCAATCCAACTGTAGGGATTCCTCTTCGTGCTGCTTTGTATAAAACATTTCGCTCTGCGTGTTCGACGTAATGATACTTGCGTTCAGATGACCACACATCGTCGTGTGAACCCTCAACCAAACTATTAGATGCTCCTAATACGATTCCCTTTTCTGGGTGTATCAGAATCGCTCCGTTTTGCGTGGACGGATCCTGACTTCGTGAAGCATAGATGTATGCTTGCTTGAGATATACCTCATTCATAATATCAGTGTGTGGGTCATACACCGGATGTAAACCTTCTCCACTCAATCGCGTTCTTAATTTTCCAGTGACGATTGGTTATCTCTTTTAGCACAGACTCAAGGTAATCAACCTTTTCTTTTTGGTAGATGTATCGCTGATTCAGAACAATTAAATCATCATCTGATTCCATATACTTATCGATGTCTTGCTTAAGAATTTTTAGCGGAAAGGGTTCAAGACCATGTTCATCAAGTTGACTTTGGTCTAACTTACCAGTGTAGTATTCCCACTTCAAACGAACGCCTTTTTTCAGTTCAGAGTCAAAGCGTGCTAACGAAAACTTCTCATCATGGTAGATGTTTAGATACTTGTTATGAAGTTGTGGTATTTTGAGCGACTCAAGATCCAACTCGGTATCATCGATAACTGAATCTTCCGCTACCATTTTTCTAATATCTTCTAGTTTCATAATAATCTCCGTTGCTCAAATTATAGCAGCAGATTAGAAGAATGCAATCATAATTTAATTACTTCGTATGAGGTATATCCAAATGAGGCATTAACTGCGATTCCGGCGGAGTCTGAGGTATCACTGGTAAAGTCTATTCCACTGAGAGACTTGGGAAAGACTCTTTTAAATCTAATCTCTATATTAGGTCGCATCGAACTGTTTAGAATCATAAGAGTTGCATCACAGAAGTGATCATCTATATTAGTTTCAAACTCTGTAAAGTCTTCTACTCCTTTGAGACTAGTCATCCAATTGTAAATCTCTCTCCAGTTTTCCATATCCTCATCCACCAAGAAGTTAATATTTAAGTCTCCAAAGGTGAACGTATTACCCGGATGTTTAACTTGAACAAAGGGCGTTGGTTGAATCATTTCCTGTAAAGCAACCTCTGGTAAGTTTGCTGTTTGACAGAAGTATGTGAGGTATGGTGTTCTTTGCATCACAAATCTGAATCCAGTGGATAAAAGAAGATTAGTATTATCAATACTTCTTGCATTGATATCAAGTTTCGTACCATTGAATGTTTCTGTGTTTGCTCTAGAAGTGTAGTCTGACATGTTATCTCCTTCTAGTATTTATCATTTCACACTACTATGTAGTGGGGCCGTGACAGGTCACTTTATGTAGACCTAAGGCGTACGATTAAAAGTTGAAAAGTGTGAAGATTAAAAGAAAAAGGGAGTCCCGAAGGACTCCCCTAATCTTCTTCAAGTCAATTATGACTATTAGTTGGAACCGTTTCCGTGGAGGTTGTCGATACGGAAGATACGGTAGTATTGGTTGTTGCGAATAGCACCCTGTGTATGTGGATCGGAATCGCTGACGTATGGGTTGTTCACCATACCGTAACGAGTCTTGAATCCAATCTTGGGTTGGAAGGTGTTTTCACCAACCGCACGCACCATTTGCAACGGAACGTATGGGCAGTAGAACATACCAGCATCGTAAGGCGACGATCCACGGTATCCAACACAGACGAAATCTTTAGCAGTGCTTGAGATTCCTGTACCGGAATATGGATCGATGAACACCTTGATGCGTCCACCACCGATGGTTCCGACCATCGTAGGTCCGGTGTCATCGACACCAGTGATGGCAGTTTCACCGTTCTGCATGGAGAGCATTCCACCCATTGCGAGAGCAGATGCAACATCTGCGGAGCAAAGGATGAAGTTACCCTTACCACGACGAGTTTCCTTAGCGATGACGTTTGCTTCACGCTCGATTTGGTACATAAGACCTCTCCAGCGTTCACCACTCCATCGACCATCGGAGTCAACTTGCAAGTCGTAGATACCACCGACACCAGTAGATGTCGAACCACCAGCAGCACCAGCACTGAAACCGGAACCAACAGCAGACTTACGGAAGAGGTCAAACTGTTGAGCGCCAAGTTTAGCGTTGATGTAGATGGTGCGGACAACTTCGCGGTTGATCTCAGCAAGAATTTCGTTGCTAAGAATGTTAGCGAGTTCAGTTTCAGCATCCAGACCATGAACCGCCTTAAGATCCTGAGCGAGTTCAGTGGTGTATTCTGCTTTCAACGCACGGGTCTTAGCAGCAACGGCAGTTCGCTCAATGCTAAATGCCATTTGTGTGAATGAACTAGCGTTCAGTTGTTCAGCAGCACTGGTTGACATTCCGGGTTGCACATCGTAAGCGGAACCGACTGTCGGACCACCGAATGAACCTTGGAAGTTACCAGTTGCTCCTGCCACTCCAGTGGGCCCGGTGACACCTTCCTCGAACAGAGGATCACCAGCACCAGCACCAGCGCCAGTACCACCACCTGCTGCTTGGTTGTTACCATGCGAGTTACCAGTGTTACCACCGAACGATGTTCGTGCTTCGTTATAGAGTGCTTCGTCACCTGCTTGACCGTCATATCGTGCCTTCATGGCAAAGATAAGTCCGGTAGGTCCGGTCATTGGTTGGACACCACAGATATCGTAAGCGATCAGGTTAGGGAGCGCACGACGAACGAGAGAGATGAGAATAGGATCATATCCTCTCATTGCTGAGTTTTCAGTACCAACAACGGGAGACATACCACCGCCGACAGCGTTGGTTGTTTCCATGATTGCCTTCTCTTGGTTTTCAAGAAGAATGGCAGTCACACGCTTTCTATAGGAATCTTCAATCGTTGGCATGTCACCATGCTCAAGGATCGGATTCCACTTTTCTTGCAGTTGTTCTGCTGCGATTGTTTCAGAGTCCATTTTTTGATTCTCCTTTAATGGGGTTATTTTCTCTTAGTATTCTCAAGAAAGTTTGTTATAGTTTGAGTGCTTAGACAGCGTTCTAATGTAGTCCGCCATCGGACCCGATGCATCTGGCGTAGTGCTAGATGTATCAACCTCTTCTGTCAAAGCAGAATCAAAGTTTGATGCTTCCGGGTTTGATTTCTCGAAGTAACTCTCCTTAAGGATGGAAAGTTTCTCTTTATATTGCTCTGCGCTTTCAAACTCAAGTCCTTCAGCGAGTGAGCGAAGTTTCTCTACTTCTGTGTCAACGAGTCCTTCAGTAACTTCGTTGAACAAGTTAACACAAGTGTTTTCGAGAAGTTCTTTGCTGAGAACAATGTTCTTTTCGATCTGCTCATTGAGTTCGTCCTCAAGTTCAGACACTTTAGAGACGGATGCTTCAAGAAGATCATCTTTACCTTCAGGCATTTCAATGTAATGCTCCTCGAAGAGACTCTTCAGACCGTCCATGAAACTTTCAGCGACTTCGGTACGAATACCAGAGTCAACAGCAAGTTCGTTTTCTTGCATCCATTCTTCAACAACATAGTTCAAGTAGTCGTCAAGTTTGGTCGTCAGTGACTCAGTAACTTCTTCGACTTCTTCAGACAATTTTTGCTCGTACTGCTCTAAGAGATCAGACTCAATCGCAGTAACTCTTTCGTGAACCGCTGCCTCAAAGACAGTGATTGCTTTGTTCTTGAATTCTTCAGAAAGATCCTCACCACCAAAAAGTGCATCGGCGTGTTCTTTCATTTTGTTCATGGTTTCCATTTTAGCAGAGGCAGACGATGGTTTCATCTTAGGTTCAGGTTGCTTCTTACCACCCTTAGGCGTAGGAGTTCCCTTTTTACCTTCTGCGTCTTGGTTATCATCGACACCAAGAAGTTCTTCTGCTTCTTTCTTCATCTTCTTGCCTTTATGCATGCCAGACTTGACCATACCGTATGTTTCGTACGCTTCTTTTTTCATTTTCTTCTTATCACCATGCGCCATTTCATCGGTATCTTCTTCGTCATCGTCATCGTCATCATCGTCCTCGTCACCATGCATTGCTTCGGACTTCTTCATTTTCTTTTTATCTCCATGCGCCATTTCTTCGAGATCGTCCTCGACGATTTCGATGTCCTCTTCGACTTCTTCAACGCTTTCGAGAATTTCTTCTTGTTCGGTAGTAGAAGCAAGATCCCTTTCGAGGATTTCTCTTGCGACTTGAATTGGATCTTTACTGCCCATTTGAGTGACTCCTTTTGGTTTATTGGAAATTTCTTTCGGAACTATTTATACATTTCTAATTTTAGAGAGGAAACTTTCAAAGGCAGCGAGTTTCTTTTCTTCAAGTTCACACTTTGACGCTGTTTGAATCATAGAACAAACAGATGTAAGATCCTGCTCCTTAAGAACACCATTCTCCCATACCCATGCTTTACCCTCCATCACACCGTCTACAAAAGCATCTGGTGCTGAAGGATCAGCAACGATATCAACCGCAGAAAGCATAAAGTCTTTTTGCACCTCGTTGACACCGTTCTTTTGTTTGAGCGATCCCATACCTCTAGTAGAAACGCCCAATCTCACTCCACCATCCATAAGATTTTTCACAATCTTACCCATTGGAGTTTCGAGAATCTTTGCTCTCCCGACAATGTTATTACCATCCTGAGAGAGATTTTCGACAAGGTGAGACACTCGATCCAAGTTAACAGTCGGACCCTGTGGGTGTCCCAACTCACCCATTGCTCTATTCTTTTGAACATACTCGGTATCATATCTTTTTGCCTCTTTCATAAGAGTTTCGCGTGGATACACTCTACCGTTTCTGTTCTTTTGTTCTGCTTGCATGAAGATACCTTCAATGAAATATTCCTTCTGACCATCTTTTTCTTCGGTGAGAAGGTTGACATCATGAATTTGCTCTGTCATTAACTTAAGCATTTTACTCTTTCTCCCTCTTCATTTGATCTTTCATGCCTTTGATCTTTTCTTTGCTTGCTGCCATTTTTTCTTTTTCTTTAGCAATGTCAGTTTCAAGACCCTCAGCATGATGAGCATGTTCGTGATGCATTTCGCTAACGAGAACATTCAGTTCTGTAATTGGAACACCTTTCACAACACCATGCTCAAACATGACATCATACCATGCAATGTTACCGTTTTCATCAGGTGCAGCGTGCTGACCGTGAATACAATTACCTTCACCAAACTCAGCGTGTTCTACTTTCTTAGCACAGTCATGCTTACCTTTACCTGCCTTGAGCATCTTTTTTCCAAGACCACTCTGACGAGTTACACCCAGACCTCTTGAGTCAAGTTTTTGGTCTTTTGCCTTTCGAGTTTGCTTTTTCTTTTGAACACGAAGAGGCACTTTGAGTCTGGTCACTGATTCATCAACCTCAGCAGATTCTTTTTTCATCGCTTTTGCGATTGTTTTTCTTCTATTGTGCAGATACTCATCGCTGTCATCGACATCCCCATCATTGTCAATGTCTTTATCGTCTCTGTCTTTGTGCTTACCTTTGAGTTCCTTTGAATCAACAGGATCAAGTTTCTTCTCATCAAGTTCTTCAGACTCCTCGCATCCACAATCTTCTTCGTAGACTCGTTCTTTTGACTCTTGGAGTTTGTCATCCAGTTTAGAGAATAGAGCATCCTTTAGCGTTCTTTTCGCTTCAATAAAGTCTGATTCTAAAAGTGATTTTACGATTAACTTAGTATATTCCATTGATCCTCTCCGTTTGGGGTTGTAAGAGTATTTATAATATTTTTGCCTTAACTGAAGTCCTTAACAACAAGGTCTACCATATTCATCAGATCCTTATCGCGGTCATCTGCGATTGTAATCTTCTTACCACTGAGAGTCATTTTGACACCAGCAGATTTCATAACTGGTTGAAGTGCATCCGCTGCTTTCTTTGCTGCTTTGGGATCTTTGAAGTTTACGACCTTTTTTCCCTCTTGAATTTCTTCCTCAGAGTCAGACTGCATCATGGTAGATGAAACTTCTTGTTGATGCATATCAAGATTAGATTGAATACGATCAGAGATCGCAGCAGAAAAGTAATCCTTGAACGAACTAGGATCTCCATCAACAACTGATTTAAGCATATCTTTTATATCTGACATAGTTTCTCCTTAGAGGTCGTCGTCCTCATCTCCTGCTAACTCTTTTTCTTTTTCGATCTGAGAGTCAATCTCTTGCATCTCTTCCTCAGTTTGTTTGAGGATATTCTTTCTTATGTATTCAATAGAGTAGAACTTGCCTATAAAGTCATCTAAACCTTGAAGTGCTTCGATTCTCTCTTTTAGTATTTCGTTTTCCTTCAACTCTGTGAAGTAGGAATCTTTCGTGTAATCAAACTGAATATCAGGTGAGATGAGATTCCAATCATCCTCAGTCATAATACCCTTCATGATAAGTTGAACACGAAGAGCATTAAGGAACAGATCAGAGAAACGATGTCGAAGTCTGTCAACAAACTTGAAGAACTTTAACTCATCTCTGGTGATCTCTGCTGATCTACCCATATTGAACCCGTTCTCTGCTTCGAGACGAGAGATAGGAATGTTAAGTGATCTATACAGTTTCTTTTTGAAGTAATCCACATCCTCAATCTCACCCAAGTTTTGTCCACCATCAAGAGTTGAGATTTCTGTACCTCGACCACCTTCGCGTCTAGGCATATAGAAATCTTCAAGAATAGACATGTGTCGTTTATCGTCACGAATCTCTCCGTTGTTAGAGTCGTAAACGAGTTTGTTTCTGTAACGATTCATAACATCCCGAAGATACTGCTCTGCCTTTACTTTAGGAAGATTACCAACATCGACGTAAAAGATTCTTCTTTCAGGCGCACGAGAGATTCTATAGATTACAACAGCATCCTCGATCATACGAAGTTGATTCAGGGGTTTGATTGCTTTGTGCAGGTAACTGAGGACTCTCTTATTGTGTGCGTCATACAAACCGCTGTTAATATAACTTATAGAGTCAATTGCAACCTTAATACCTTCAACAGTATTTTGATTATACTTGTTATCACTGTAGATAAAAAACTCTTCTACAGAGTCTATCATTTCAGTGGGTGTTTTTGCATCTGGTTTTGGTTTTTTGGTAACTTTTCTGATCTTACGAATCTTCGCAGCATCGATTGGTCGTAACTCAATAATACCTTTTTTCGGATTTGACTCGTCGATAATGATGTGATGGTAAAGTCTACCATCGATGTACCACTTTCTAAAAAGTTCATATCCTTTTTTCTTAAAGTTTAAAAGTCTAAGAACAAAATCAAACTCACTCTTGACTTTATCTTTGATTGACTTTGGAAGATCAACATCATCCATGTTGATTTCAACTGCTTGTCGTCTTGTATCATACACAACTGAGTCATTAGCGATATCTTCTATCGCTTGCTCAATCTCTGCGTGCATCGCCATGTCTCTATATTTGTATATGAGATCGACTTCATTCTTGATGGTTCCTTCAAAGTCAACGTATGACCCAAAGTAACCACCACCGGACACAGTTACAGCACCATCATCATAATCCGGTGGAGCAAACGATTTTGCTTTGCTTTTACGTTCCTCCGCTGGTTCTAATAATGGTTGTTGTCGTCCAGTTCTTCCAATTGAAAAACCAAATAGGTCTATAGGCATAATAATAAATCCTCGATGCTTAACTTAGGTCAATACGAATTATCAATCTCCACCCGGCGCTGGTCCTCCGGCAAGACCAAGTTGTGGTCCCGGTGCAGTACCAGAGACAAATGAATCTGTTGTGTTCGACTCCCAATATGTATATTGAAGAGTGACGGTGAATTCTGACAGAGAATCCGTGGTTTCAAAGTTAACATCGATAGCACTTACCTCACTGGGCCAGCATCCAACAAAGTTGTATGCTTTGAGTCTGTTTCCTGCTCTGTCGAGTTGGAAAATCTGCCAGTCTTGGAAGATGTCGCTAGTGTTCGTGAGAGGAGTTGTATCTGGTGAGACATTACTCCTATGAGTTTGAATTCTGTTACTCCATGCTTCAAACTTGTTTCTCAGATCAAAGTCTCCGTCCGCAAGAACGGTGATTGTCCACTCTGCGAATGTTCTGTCACCCGGAACCTTAATTTTTCTTCCTCTATATGGAACTTCAATTAGTCCAATGGTCGATGCAGGAAGTTGTGCTGCTTTGACCAAGAAAGGAATCTTTTCGTCACTAAAAGGTCCGATCTGTCCCTCAACTTGAAAGAGGTGTGGTCGGATTCCACCTTTTACGAAGTTTCCAGCGAATTGTGAAAGTCTGTTACTTGCCATTGTTAGTTATCTCCTTTTCTCTCCTAGTATTTAGTCGAGTTATCCGCCTACTTCAGTAAAATCTACACCAGTTGGGGTAGCGATAAAGTTAAGTTGAATGAAGTTAATCGAACGGTTTGGTTTAATAAAGATGTCACCAACAAACTCATTGCGGTCAACCACATCTCCGGGGTTGTTTGTTTCGTCGCAAACAACCTTAAAGTCTGTGAGTCCTCTTCTCGATTGCACAGTTCTCAAGAACGGCACAACAAGGTTTCTAAACTGCGCTCTGGTAAACTCGTCGTTGAATTCAAACAGCAAGAACTTAGCGGCAGTTGCAATTGCTTTTTCAAGCACGATGAACAAACGACGCACGTTGATTCTGTCAAACGCAGATGGTTTACTTTGCAGAGTCTTATCACCAAAGAGAACGGTTCCTTCTCCGGGGAACGAAACAACAGGGTTGATGCCGTTCTTGTAGAGTTCGTCTCTTTGTGTCTGTCTTGGGTTGAAGTCAAGTTTGACCACACCTCTGATTTGACCTCTGTTGAAACCAGCAGGAGAGAACCATGCTTCTTGTTCCTGCTCAGTTCTCGCACAAAGACCTGCAATGTCGCCGTTCAAAGGAACGTGACGCAGAACATCATTGTACGGATCAAGCATGACTTTGAAACCGCTGTCAAGAACAGCAAAAGAACTGCTCTTGTTCAGAGTGTTATCTCTAAAGTTTACGACTGCTTTCGCAGCATCCTCTGTGGTTTTGTCCTGAACCAATCCTGCTGGATCAGTTGCACTTTGCACAGGGGAAAGGAACGCGATGCAGTCTTTTCTTGCGTCACAAATGTCAACAAGAATTGACTGAACTGTTGCCTCAGCAGGTCCACCGAGAAGGAGTGAGCAGTCCACACTTTCGGGATCTTCAAACTCTTTGTAAGCAGTAACCAAGTCACCGTTACCAAGAGTTCCGCCCGAACTATAAATTGTGACGTTATCGTCCTGCGAACCACTCATTGCAAGAATTCTACCACCACCTGCTGGTTTAGCACCAGTAATACCAGTTGTAAATCCACCTTGGAAAGTATTAACAAACCCACTCGTTGTCTGGGTAAAGGTCGTGGTTTTATCATTGT
>Ga0160423_10005748_pt1 | contig 10093 bp, 12 predicted proteins | sample CRUFie14St8metaG_FD_108191 | JGI IMG/M metagenome (GOLD analysis project Ga0160423, IMG submission 108191) | Marine microbial communities from the Costa Rica Dome - CRUD Field 142mm St8 metaG | ecosystem: Environmental > Aquatic > Marine > Oceanic > Photic zone | place: Costa Rica: the Eastern... | reverse complement strand
GCGGCAAATTTTGCTCCGGGTATTCCGAATATAACAGTAGTAATCATACTTGTTGCTTTTTGGGCATTGTTTGCACCTTCTGGTCCTATAACACCTTTGATGTTACCGTTACCAAATTTCTCTTTTGGATTAGCGGCTACGGCTTGACCATATGCCATCCAGTCTGCCATTTGTCCTCCAAGTCCTGGTAGTAATCCGATAAATGCACCAATGAATCCTCCACGTAATGCAAGCCATCTATTATCCCAACTTGCTTTCATACCTGCCCATAGTTCTCCTTTACGAATTTCACTATCAGCAGTACTGTGTTTTAAAAACAATCCTCTAGTAAGTTCTGGTACGGCAAATAATCCTGCGGCGACTGCCATAATCTGTATGCCGTCTTCTAAGTAAAACCAATACTGTGCGCCTAATCTTGCTTCGTTATTATCAGGGTTAACCCCTACCATTCCTATTAGTATTCCAAATGCGATAGCAAGTATACTACGTAACCAATATTGGTTACTCAAGAAGCCTACAGTTGCTAGTGCAAGTAATGTAAATGCCCATAGTTCAGGAACACCAAATATGTATATAAGATTAGTGTACCAAGGCAATAATAAAAATACTAAACACCCCCATAGTAATCCATTTACTGTACTAGTAGTAACTGCGGCAGAAATGGCATATCCTGCTCTGCCTTTTTGTGCAAGAGGAAACCCATCTACCATAGTAGCCGCGGCACTATTTGCACCAGGAATACCTAATAAAATTGCAGTGAAACTATCTCCAGTCGTACTTGCGGCAACTACAGCCATTATAAAAATAACACCCATATATGGGTCATAAGCAAAGTAACTAATAAATCCAAATAGTGCAACCAAACCTGTAGTTGCTCCTGCACTAGGAATTATTCCTATTATTAGACCATAAAATATACCGGCCAGTAGTGTCAAAATTGCAGTCATTGTCAATTCCCTATAAATTTATATAAATGTTTTAGATTTTTGACATGTTAGCAACTCTGCTATAACATGATTGAAGTACAACTCTGTACGTCTTTTATTTATCTTTTTTAACTGCGTATATTATTTCTTGCGTAATACGAAATAGAATCTATTATTATCGTCTTGTCGTAATATCAAAACATCACAATTAAGATATTGTGCAGAATTTGAAATAAAGACAGGATCCCAATCATAAAAATTAATCCATTTGGCCGCTGGTCTATCGTGTTGAATTCCAGGATTAACTCTGAAATATAACATACCACCTGACTTGACCATGTTTACTACATTTTCAAGTTCGTTAAGTATTTTATCACTACTACCAAAATTGATACTACCTAAGCATATGGCAACATCAAATTCAATATCTGGTTTATAATCTAATGTATGTACACTGATATCCGCTCTATCATTATATGGATCAATGCCAATTAGATTCTTAATCTTGCCTTTAAATTCATTATAACCGCAACCAATATCAACTACATTATCAGGGTTCATTGCATTCACTTCATCTATGATTGCAAGACCACTGTATTTAAATTTCTTTACGTCTGGTTGCCAAACTTTACCAAAGTAATTTTTCAATACTGCTCTATCGATTTGTTCTGCTAATGCGTAAATTTCTGTATCATCAATTTGCTTTAGTTCTATGTCAAATACGCCATTTACAACTTGACAAAGTGTATGTCTATTAGATTGTAAACTTGGGTTGTTCTTTAGAATTCTATCTAATTCGTGTAAGATTTTTAAATTCATTCATATCCTCATTCTTCATTTGGGTTAGGTTCCCAACTTAATGTATACGTTATAGGAAAATGTCCTTGTTGTATATCATTATCTGTATTATGCACTATTATATCCGAAATGTCAATAGTAAAATTACATAATAATTTATCTAAATTGATAAATTGTCCTGATGAAGTTTTGAATGTCTTGTGTCCGTCCAAATAACTCTTAAATCCATTTGCTTCTATTATTTCATTTATCGCATTATCTTCTGGAGAAAAATGAAAATCGCCTGCAATAATAGTGGGTTCATCTTTGAATTTTTCTAAAAGAAACTGTATGTCTTTTTCGTTGTCTTCCTTTGTTATCGGGAACTCTCCCATTGATTCAGGATAACAAGGTAATGCTGAAACTAATTTTATATTATTATACATACCTTTAAGAGCCGTACACCCTTGCCATTCGTTGCCAACTGCTTGTACTAGTTGACTACTTGGTAAATTTATAGTTTCTACACCTCCAACTGAACTTAATCCATTTGCTCTGCCTATTGCAAGTGACATATTTTTGTGCATAACACTTTCAGTTAAGAATGCTTTACCAGTTATATTACATAGTTCTTTTTGTTTATCTTTTGGAAATCTCTGTAATAGTAAGAAGTCGCTAGATCCAGCTAACTCCTCAAGTACAGACCATCCAAGACGGAGGTTATCCGTGTTATATTGTAAAAATTTATAGGAAATCATTTTGAGTCTCTGTTGTTAATCTGCCTGTTCCAAGGTTACCGTTAATGGGTAGCCGTGTGCCCTGCTAGTTCCGTGAGTCTCTTCCATCTTCTGTTCTGCTATTTCTAAATTGAACATACCGACAATAGCTTTCTGGTCGATATGAATTTTGTTTGCCAAATCATTTGCTGTTTGGTGTTCGTGGTGATATAAGTCTTCTAATACTTTTACTACAAAGTCGATAGGAGTTTGGTCATCGTTGTGCATAACAACATAATAACGCTTTGGCTCCTCGATATGTATCTTCGAGGTAGTATCAACGTCTGTTACACTTTCATTCTGTACACTCATTGTCATAACATTCCTATCTTACGTAGTATTTATCTGAATTGTAACATATTTTAGCTTATGATTCAAGCATATTTTTATAGATATCTAAAATATCATCTACTGTATCTAGATTTCTACAATGAGATATTTTTTTCTCTTTTGTCCACATTTTCTTATAGTTTGTATTGAAATTGAAGTCTTCATATTTAACAAGTGTATGTTCTACATTTTTTAATTTATTCATTATTTTTATGATATCCATACAATGCTGATATAATATTCCTCTAAATTTTTCAGTTGAACAATCAATAACAAAGTTACTGTTCACTGATAAGTCATTATTATCGTTTTCTAACACATGCCATACTTTAGTTTCGTTAACAAAAAACTGACTTAAGGTTGAATCTAATGGGTCCCTTAATATAAAATGATGGTCTGTAGGATATGTTATATCCTCAACATCTAAATTTATATGTGCATACATCTTTACTACATGAGGTATATTTTGATTGTTTAACATATTCACGCAATTCTTTTCGTGATTATTGAAATCATCAGCATTAGGTGGAGTTTTAGTTTTTAGTACTTGTATGCCATCATCTGTATTGACATGTCTTAACCATATCCAGTCTTTCTTATAATTGTCTAACAACACTTTTTCGTTTAACATAGACACATCATTATTCATTATGTTGTCTTTAAATTCTCTGTCAGGTTTTAAATGTTTAACTCTTATATTTGTAACTTCATCATCAAATACAGGCCAAAAATAAAACTTTTCAAATAACTCTTGAGCATCATCTGTATGTACTTTACCTGTGTTGACTAAGTGGCTACAATAAGCAGTTGTTCCTGTTCTTGGTAAACACCATAGAGTTATATGTTTCATTATTGATCCTTATATGGCAAAGCGAGGGAACTAGCCCCTCGCTTTATTTAGTGCTTTAAGTTATTACTTGATGTCGATACTTCTAGGCTTCTTTCCCTCTGGAACAATTCTTTCCATAGAGATTTTTAAAAGACCGTCTTTCAACTCTGCACCTTTTACTTCAACATCGTCTGCGATAGTAAATGCTTTTGAGAAAAATCTTTTTGCAATTCCTCTATGAAGAACACCGTCTTCATCTTTACTTTCGTCAGATTTCTTGATTGATTTTACTGTTAATACATTATCAGCATAATCAACTGTGATATCATCTTTTGAGTAACCAGCAAGTGCTAGTTCTACATCATAAGTAAAATCACCAGTCTTTACGATATTGTAAGGTGGGAAGTTTACAGTTGGTACTGAGAACACATCTCCATCGAACATAGATTCGAAATGGTCAAACATGTTGTCAAAGCCTACAGTTACAGGACGTAACTGGTTAAAAATTGATAGTCCGTTTCTTGTCATAATAATACTCCTTTTTTAAGCAAGTTAATTTAATGTAGATCCTATCAAGCAATCTACATAGTTATTTATGCATAAAATATGCATATACTATTAATATAGTGATTTTTTTGGAAATGTCAAGTGCAAATACGTCTTTTTCTTAATAAAAGTTCAATTTTCTTTATTTTTCGTAGTGAAATCTCACGTTTGAAGCACCATATAGCGAATAAATCCATTGCACTCCTCCTCTATTAAAGTTAAAGTGCGTTCCTTCACATATAGCTACTTCCGGGCTTTAGCCTGAACGTACATATATTTATCATACTAACAGCCAAGTTTTTCTGACAATAAAACTATATCTTTAGATGGACCTACGTCTTTTGGCAATCCACCATATTTGTCAATATAATCTTGTAATACAGCCTTATACCATAACTGACTATTATGGTGTGCTTTTTTATTGTACTTTGATATACCAACACTTGTACCATCTTGTGTAAGTAAGGCTCTGGCGCTTTCTTTTTGTAGTTCTCGTAATGATAATTGCTCTAAATCTACTGTCATTTTTATAACCTTTTTACAAATATGATAAATAATACTATAATCAAATATTTATTAGGAGGCCACCTATTATGATTAAAGAAACTAAACTTTTTTATCCACACATTGTCAAGCAATATGACAACCTAGGACAAATGATTAGTGACAATAACTACACATCATATTATGATATGGTGAAACAAGTATTGGTTGATGCTGGTATCGATACATCTGATAACACAGTATACCAAGAATCATTAACTGATGATAAATTTGAAGGTGTCGTTACTGTAGTATACCCAGATGCCGATTCTATTACGGCAGTTGAAAGTGCATTACAATCTAACATGGAATCTTTCTCAAATCCTCAGCCAATATTTGAAGAAGTAGTTACTGACCATTTATTCTAATCAGAATAATATAATCACAAAAGGGGGACATCGGTTCCCCTTTTTTATTCCAACTCCATCATTCTTTGTTTTCTTTTCCAACGTTTCTTACCTGCATCTTTGGCTTTACGTTTGGTTTCACTTGGTTTGACAAAATATTTTCTGTCTCTAATCTCTTGAATAATACCAGCATCCGTAACTTTCTTTTTGAACTTACGTAATGCTCTTTCAAACTGACCATTCTTTACTTCTACTGCGATGCCAGAAACACGTGGTCCATCATCCCTATTATTATAGTTTCGCCTGTTATTTTTCATCTTTTACTATTACACCTATTATTCTGTTCCCGTTTAGTTTAAGAGGAGCATCGTATTTAAAACCACTCAAATACTCAGAGAACTGGGAACTGAATTGTTCTAAAACATCTTTAGCTTTAGAATTCTCTCTGCCTCGCATCTGTATCGTCACTTTAACTTTAGCACCTTTTTCGATAAACTTTTGAATTTGGTTTGTTTTCATTTTCAAATCATGCTCACCGATTGCAGGTCTAAATTTAACTTCTTTTGTATCAACTGAATTTTGTCTAGCCTGTTTTGCTTTCTCTTTTTGTTTTTTCTTAATCTCGTAATTATATTTATTAAGACTAATAATTTTTGCAACTGGCGGTTCAGCATTTGGAACTATAAGAACCAAATCTAACTCTTGTTCATTAGCAATATTTTGTGCTTGATTTTTTTGCATGACACCAAGTTGTTCTCCAGTGTCTGATAACACACGTAATTCGTTAGCACGAATTCTGTGATTGGCAATGATGAACGGCTTACGTTCATCTTGTCTGAAACGTTTATTCATTGACGCTTTTCGTTTTACCTTTCTTTTCCTTAAATACTAAAATAGGTTCTGTTTTATTTTTAATAAAGTCACCTGTGATTTCTACAGATACAAGACCTGCATTCTTAGATAACTTTGGTAATTTAAATTGAAGTTTTAATAATGACTTTTCTAAAACACTTCTTAGACCTCTTGCACCTGTTTTATTCTTAGTGGCTATTTCTGCGATTTCTTCTAACGCATCTTTATTTATGTTTAGTTCAACACCATCTAATTTGAATATCTTTTTAAATTGTGCAACAAGACTATTCTTTGGTTCTGTTAAAATTCTGATTAGTTCTTCTTTTGTTAGATTATCAATACCAACTAAGATAGGAAATCTTCCCATAAACTCTGGAATAATACCATACTTAATCATATCTTCTGGAAGTACATTTTCTCTAACATTGATATCATCATCTTCCGATGCTACAACTTTAGCACCAAAGCCTATAGAACCTGCAGAATTTTTTCTTTTCTTAATTATATCATTGATGCCAACAAATGCACCACCGACTACAAATAAGATTTTACTTGTGTCAATTTCAAGCATTTCTGCACCTGGGTGTTTACGACCACCTCCTGGTGGGACACGAACACTTGTTCCTTCAACTATTTTTAGAAGTGCTTGTTGCACACCTTCACCTGATACATCTTTTGTGATTGATAAGTTTTCACCTTTTTTAGCTTTCTTATCAATTTCATCAATATAGATTATACCATGTTCTGCTTTTGAAACATCAAAGTCTGCGGCCATAAGTAATCGTTGAATTACATTTTCAACATCTTCACCTACATAACCACTTTCAGTTAATGTTGTTGCATCGATTTGTGCAAAAGGAACATCTAAAAATTTTGCGATTGTTTTTGCTAGTAATGTTTTACCTGTACCAGAAGGACCTAACATCATAACATTAGATTTCTCTAATTCTACGTCATCATCTGCTGGTTGTGAAATTCTTTTATAATGATTGTAAACGGCGACACTTAAAACTTCTTTTGCTTCGCTTTGTCCTATCACATGTAAATCTAAAAACTCTTTGATTTCATCTGGAGTAGGAGTATCGCCGTCTGCTTTTTTATTTGATTTATCAGATTTCTTTTTTTCGTGAACAATAGAATGACAGAGGTCTATGCACTCATTACAAATAAAAGTCGATGGACCTGCAATAAGTGTACTAATTTCATTTTTATGTTTCCCACAAAAAGAGCAATGATAATCTTTTTTATCTGACAATTTTAATCCGTTTTAACCTTTTAATCTTTGTAAAAGCCGCTACCCAAATCATCTAACCAGCCTGACTTTCGTTCTTTCTTAGTATTTATTTCTCTGTCAATATCCTTCTTAAGTTTATTTAGAGTTTTTTCGTCTGCTTTTTCAATAACTTTCTCTAAATCAACCTCAGCAGGATCTAACTTAACACCTTGATCCTCAAGTGGTTCTTTGATTTCTGGTTTTGTTTCTTCCACGATTTCCTGTTGTTCTTTTTCTATTTCATTCTTAACTATTTCATCGGCTTCTTTAGTAGACATCATTTCATCAAACTCTTTTTTTAGTTCGTCAATTTGATGTTCTTGAGGATCCATTTCAAGATCCTTTTCGATATCATTATCCGAATTCATGTTAACCTCTTTATTATCGCTTATTTCTTCCTGATTGTCAAGCGTTTTTTCTTCATTTTTGTGAAAAAGTCCATCAAACATTTCTTCTTGTCTGTTATCTTTATTGTGTCTATTAGCAAAACTGTAGTTTGCCGCAACTAATAAGATAACCGCAAGAGGGTCAAATACAAATATAAACACGATGATTAACCAACGTACAGCCGAATCGATAATAGTGGGATTGGTTTCTCCATATATTAATTCAGCAATATACTTTATTGGTCCGACTTCGGCTTCGATTTCTCTGACTTTACTTTCTAGTTCAAACTTTTCGTCTATAAGAACTTCGATTTCAGCCTCAGTAACACGTACCTTATCTACCAAAATTGTGATTTCATCTGTATTGTCAATTTCGTCTAATCTGTTTAATTGACTTCTTAGACGATTGATGTTGTCTTGGGCATTCTGTATTTCTCTATCTGCCATTGCACGTAATCTTTTAATTTCTTCACGTGCTTCATCTATAACATCAGTATTGACAGAATTACGAATATCTTCAACAATAGCAATCAGTTTATTCTTTTCTTTAATCTGATTTTCTCTATATTGTTCAACTGCGGATGCAGTACGATATCCATATCTTCCATCTACCCTTGTGCCGACCATAGCTTGTATCTTTTTAACATTATTTTCGTCTTCGATGTTATCAGCATAGGTCTGTAACTTTGCTAAGCCATCGTCAATACGATTAATTTGGTCAGTGTAAGATTTTACTTGATCCTCAGTGCCAGATTGTTCTTGTCTAATAATCTCCATTTGCTCGTCAATCGCTGGCTGAATACGGGCGTATGCATTATCCATACGTTGTTGTTCAGCATCAATCTGAGCATTGATATCAGATGAATCATCACTGGTTTCATTCTCAAGTTTAGCTATTTTCTTTTCTGTTCTATCTACTAATAATTCAAATCTTGCAATATCATCTGTTATACGTTCAATCTTAGCAACACTCGCCTCTCCCTGTGCGGCTTGTTCTAGGTGTGCTTTCGATAAGAAACCGAAAATACCCATGCTGGTAATGAACATCAATACGACAACTGCTATCGTAAGATATGATTTTAGTAGAAATGGAGCCCTCTTCCAATTACGGTACACCCATGAGGCGGCAACTAATTTACCGACTTCAAGTGAACCAGCCATCAATGCTACGGGCAATGCTGAGGCGGCAAAAATCGCCATAAGTCCGACGATAGAAAACCATGCCGCAATAAAGGCTATTGCAATGGCCGTAACAAACGTGATAATTGGAAATAACATAATTATTCTCCTTCGTTTATAGCAGACCTCATACGTATTTATCTACTTACGAAGGAGAATAATGTGATTAGTTTAGTGAAACTGTCTTGTTTAAGAATACAATAGTTCCAACAGCCCATTGAGACTTAGTTTGAAACGTATATACTTCACCTTCAGTTGTTTTGAATGTAGATTGATAACCTACAATTTTATCTGCAACTGTTTCAATAAAGATTGTATTACATTGTTGTACTTGTTTGTAACCAACAATAGTTTTATTGCCATTCTTTTTATTGGCAGTATCAGCACCAATGATAGCACCTAATACAGTTGCCGCATCGTTACCTTTACCTTTACCAAATTGATTACCAATAACACCACCGATAATAGCACCTGCTAGTACATCACCTGTACTTGCATTGCCTTGTGAATAAATTGGAACATCAACAATACTACATTGTTGTTCAGGAACTTTCTGTACAACCTGTTGTGTAATTGGAGTACTTGAAGTTACTTCTGCTTGTACTCTCATAGTTTTATTCTTGTGATGTGCATTTGCCATTGCTACACTTGAGAATAGCATTACTGCACCAGTTATCATTACAATTAGTTTTTTCATTTCATGTACCTTTCTCATGTTTAATACGATTATTATACGACATTTTACTGGAAATGTCAAGTATTTTATATGATAAAAAATAAGGGAATATAGGGATTTTTAAATATATTTGGTTACTTTTCTACCGCCTGCAGGATAAACTCCTACACGTGCGCCTTTAATACCAAAATTGTTTCTATCGCTTGAATACCTAGCCATTAATACTGGTTCAAAATCACCTTCAAGTCTTTCTTTGTTTGCATGTGCAGACCCTGTAGCAACTAAACGATTACCGTCAAATTGTGGATCTCCTTGTAATACTAAATCTACATTTTGAGGACCTGGCTTTCCGCCCCAACCAACACCATAAATAGCAATACCACGTAGTCTACCATCTTTTAGCTTTCTAGCAAAAGTTGTTCCTTTAGGGAATTGTTCATTTGGTGATAGCTTTCTAAGTGCTTGTACAAATGAGTCTACTTCATCTTTAATTTCTGGTGAATGTTTATAAACAATAGCAAGTTCTTTGTCTGATACTCCTCCCCATTGTCCAAAATCTTTTGCTTTAGAACCTTTTTTATGAGATATCCAAGCAACTTCATTACCTGAGGCATCCACTGCATGAAAATCAGATTTAGGTGTTCCAGATGTTG
>Ga0160423_10005746_pt1 | contig 10094 bp, 8 predicted proteins | sample CRUFie14St8metaG_FD_108191 | JGI IMG/M metagenome (GOLD analysis project Ga0160423, IMG submission 108191) | Marine microbial communities from the Costa Rica Dome - CRUD Field 142mm St8 metaG | ecosystem: Environmental > Aquatic > Marine > Oceanic > Photic zone | place: Costa Rica: the Eastern... | reverse complement strand
GCCACCCCGCGCCCTTGCCCGCGCCCCGGCCCTCGGCCCCCTCGCCCCCGTCGGTCCGGGCGACCTTCGCGGGCCTCCCCCCCGTGTCGTCCCGGGCCCCGCCGCGGGAGGGGACCAAAACCAAAAAAAAAAAAAAAAAAACGCGCAAACGCGGACAAGGTACGAGGAGAGTGTCAGTCCTGCCGAGCGCGGGCGAGCAGGTGGTACCATCCGGGCCGGGTTGCCATGGAACGCGACGACGGACGCAGCGACTGTCCTCCAACCTCGACCGCCTCGGGCGCCGAGCGGCCGAATCGGTCCTGGTCGTCGAATCGGGAATGGTATTGCCGCCCGCCGCGCGGAGCCTTCGCCTGGCGACCCTTCTGGCGACCCAATTGGCTGACCCACTCACCTTGTCCTTCTTCTCCCTTGGCGCCTCCTCTCTCTCCGCCGCTTCCGGATCCATTATCGGGGCTAGTACAAACGCGTCCGCGCGCGTCAAGCCCTCCCTCTCCCTCTCCCGTCGACCAGCCGCTTAGGCTTCCGTCCCGCTCCGCAGCGCAGGGCGCTTGTCGGTTGAATCCCAAGTCCTATGGATGCAACCTTGTCCTTCTCCTCCCAATTGATCTTAATACCGCGGCGCTCGTCCTCGACACTCCTCTTCGCGTCGTTCGCCCTTCGCCCCCCTCGGCCTGACCTGTGTTCCCGCCGCTGCAATGACAGTCCAATCGCTTGTTTTTCTCTCTGTGTTTTCCCCAACATAGAATACCTCTCGAGGACATCTATATTTTCGGTCAGAGAAGTACATAACCAGTTTTCCAAGGCCACGTGCCGACCTGATGATGCATGCACTCGCAATTCTTCTTCCAATTCTTCTTTATTGTCACCCAAGTGCGTATCTGGACACACTGTGTACTCTCACTTTTGCCTTGGAGCGGAGATTCTCGCGAACGGGCCAAACCTCGCTTTCCCGGGGGGGGGGGGTTGAAAACAACAAAACAACACAAGAGTAGAGTGTCGGGCGTGGAGCGTACTGTGAGAGGACTGCTCCACGTCCACCCCCAACCCCACCCCCCGGAGGACGAAGGAGGACGCGACCTGACCCACGGATTCCGAAACCGAGTTCGTATCGCTTACGCGAGGTAAAAGCGACGAGAGAATAGGGGACTGACTGACCCTCGGTGGGAGTATTTCAACTGAAGAGGCCTTCTTCGCAAAGCATCATGTCGATCTTTTGGGAGAATTCAATGTTGCAGGCCAAGCTGGCCTACTACCAGAGCAACCCGTTTTCGGGATTGGGCCTGGAGGAGATCGACGCCCTGCTTAGCTCGGACGACGAGGAGGAAGACGAGGACTTGCTGACGTTGCAGAAGCACCAGCAGGACCTCGAGGTGGGCCATAACTCCTCGTTGGAGTGGCAGGAAGTCGGCGTGATGCACAAGATCGGGCCGCGCAGGATCATAGAGCAGAGGACCTTCGCGTACGACGACCTCATCAGGGGTAGTACCATGAAAAGTTTGTGCAGGCTCAAGGATTTTTGTTGCCTCCACGATAAAACCCAGGTGGCGGTGCGGGAGCTCGAGTTCGAGACCGGGGGCGTGGGCTTCAAGGTGTGGGACGCCTCGGTCGTGCTCATGGACTGGCTTCACACGAACGTGGGCGAGATCGAGCAGAAGAACGTGGTCGAGCTGGGCGCGGGGTGCGGCCTCGCTGGCATATTCGCCGTGGTGAGTCGAACAAGTGTTAGGAAATGCCTCCTCCCGGATGATCCCTCTGACTTTCTCCTCTGCCCCCAAACCCCCGCAGGACCACGCCAACTCAGTCCTGCTTTCGGACTCTGATGAGACTCTCGTTGAGAATCTTCTGACCTCGGTGGTGATGAACAAGGGGGAGGCACAAAGCACCCAATACTTTCCTACACAGGTGTTGGAGCTTGATGTGGAGGCCACTGCGCTGCTCAAGCCGCGGGTCTCGCTCCAGTTCGAGGACGGCAAGATCGCCACGCTGTGCATGCTGGACTACTCACAGGTGGGTCTTCGTGCGCTGCCCTCCGAAGGTCGCAGGGACCTCGCCTCGCCTGACGCGACTCTTTCCCCCTTTCTCTCTCTTGCGCAGGTGGGAAGCCGAGGCATTAGGGACGACACCGTCGCCCACTTCGACTTCGTGTTTGGGTCGGACATCACCTACTCAGAGCAGATGGGCTTGACGGTGGCCAGGGCCTGCTACTCCCTTCTCAAGCCGCTTGGCCGCGCTGTGGTGGTGAGTCCCAACGAGAGGGTGGGTCACTTGGACTGCCTCCTGGAGTTCATGAGGTTAGGGATCGTGGTCTCCGTGCAGGAAGTCGTGCACCAGAGGTGAGCTTCTTTTCTCGTCTTCCTCGGCAGCCTTGGGGCAGAATTCAGGCGGCTGACGCTTTGCCCCCCCCCCTCCCCTCTCGAAAAACAGGGAGATGACGTCGGCGGCCATCGCTGAGAGGATGCTTGGCAGGAAGCCCAAGATCTGTATCAGGACCACCATCGTTATTCTGTTCTCCAAGTCAGGCCCGGCGCACGCCATCGGATGGCACTGCGGAGGGGCAGGGGAAGAGGGCCAACAGATTGGATAGATTGGATTGATGGATTGATGATCAAGGGAGCTTAGGTTAGTGTGCTGACGCTCAAGGCAAGCGCATTCTTGTTGTTGTTGCTCTTGTTGTTGTTGTTTGTGTAGTTATGTAGTTGTAGAGGCGAGCGTCTTAGAGGAAGTTTTGAACTGTTTAGATGAATCGTTGTAGTCGTCTTAGTCATTGTAGTATAGAGAGACAGATAAAGAGAGATAAGTCGATGTAGCGGTTTTGCCGCTCACCCTTCATGATGTCATCCTCAAGCCTTGCCTAGATCATCCAGTCTTCCCTTCCTTTCTTTTTTTCTCGTTCTGTCCTTCAGACTCGAGGGCTCGATCTGCGTCCCCTGCAGGGCATTGTAAGCCAGCAGACCTGCAGGCAGGCGGGTGGATCTCTGGGGACGGTGGCGATGGCGGTGGGGATGTCGTCGCGGGGCGTGGTGAGCCTAGGCGTCCCTGGAGACCTGCTTGGCGAGGGGGAGGAGGAGTCCCTGGGTTGCTCCGTTTACAAAATAGGCGGGTCCCCCGTCGTGCCCCCCGACGCGGCCGAGGCCCTGCGGAGTCAAAACGAACTCACCTCCTGTCAGCACTGCGGTCAGGGGCTACACCTCGTGACACAGGTCAATTGCGGAAACGGAGAACAACACAATGATGATGGTGATTACGGGACTGTAACCCTGTTGCTGGTGATGGTGTGCGCCAATCCGTCGTGCGCCGCGGCGTGGAAGCACTGGGCGGCGCTCCGGGTGCCGAGCAAACCATCCAAAGACGAGGGAGAAGAGGAGAAGGAGATGGAGTGCGACGCCAATGCGGGGACGAGCCAAGGTACGACAGGGAGGGAGGGCCGGGACGATGGTGGCGGAGTCCTCGGGGGATCCGCGGCGGATCCTTTTGCCCCATCGGACGACTGGTGGAACGACACGAGCTGGGACGATGACGCCGGCGGCGATGGGGGGGCTTTCGGTGCAGGCCAGGCGGAGGAGGACGCCGTGGTGGAGGCCCTGCGCATGGCGTCTCTCAGCTGCGGGAAGAAATCCAAGCCCAAGACCAAATCCGGGGGTTCCTCTCGACGCACTCGCGCTTCCCCCAGCGTCCTCGTGGACAGCAGCCCTAACGCCTTCCCGGCGTTCCACCTCCACTTCTTCGCGGAGCCAAAGGCCTCAGGGAGGGTCTCCAAGCTTGACGCCAGGGCCAGGGAGCTGGCGGCCGAGTACGAGGCGGCGGAAGGGAAAGCGGACGGGAAGGGGGAGGGGGAGGGCGGGGCGCCCGAGGCGAGGCGGCGGGGGGACGATCGCGGCGGCGCTGCCTCGGGAAGCACAAAAGACCCTGCCAGCTGGACCGCGGAGGAGTATGAAGCGGAGCCGGAGCACCAGAAGCAGCTGAACAAGTTCTTGAGGAGGGTGGAGCGGGAGCCGACGCAGTGCGTCCGGTGGTGCCGGCGCAGCGATGGCGATGGCGATGAGGGAGGTGGAGGGCTGCTGTGGCCGGAGAGGAAAGTGCCGGGGGAGAAAGTGGTGCCCCGGTGTGAGGCTTGCGGTGGGAGGAGGGGGCCGTGGGCGCAGGTGATGGGCGGGTCGGTGGCGTACATCTCGGAGGCGATGGAGTGGGCGGGAAGGGGGCCGGAGGAACAAGCAAAGCTGGACCCAGCGGACTTTGTCACCGTGGCCGTCTACTGCTGCGAGGCAGACTGCCGGGGTGATGATCCGGTGACCAAGGAGCACTGCATCGTCATGGCCGCCTGATTCATCCCCTCTCGCTACAATCGAACCCCCTTCATTCTTTATGTATTCATGGATGGATTCTCTCCAACACCCACTTCAGGTCCCAGTCCTCATCGGTTTCAGATTCCGGATCTTGATGATGTTCGAAGGCCGCGCGCGCGCTGACAGGTGGGGCATCGAGTAGTGGCGGGAGAGACGGGGCCTGGAGCTGGACAAAGCGGCGGAAGCGGGCACCATGTCCTACATGAACGCCCTCGGGGTCAATCGCGCCTACCCGGCCATCGTCCCCTTGATGGTAAGACATCGCCAGACCCGGACCCAAACCCGGAGCCGCGCCCCTCTCCCAAAACCGCGGAAAACTGACAAGGCACCTCTGCCCTTTCTCTTCTACACACAAACATCTTCACCAGTTTCGGTGGTGCAACGTGTTCTGGGAGCGCTTACTCCCCAACGTCCTGGACTGTACTGATGGTGAGTCCCGACCCCAGTATTACCTTGGCTTCCTATTCGCTCACTTATGTCGTTGTCGACCTCAGCTGACTTGAATTGGTTTTTTTTTTTGGGGTCTCGACTCGACTGTGGACGGAATGGCAGTCTTCCAGGCCGTGAAGCACCACCAGGAACAGATCGAGGAGGCGCGCAGGCTACACCACCAGGACCTCAAGGCCAGCGTGTCGCTTCATAACCACGAGATCGAGGTGGAGAACAAGATGCACAGGCAGGAGGTGAAGCTTGCGTGCAAGCTGCATGACAGGGAGAAGGAGATGGCACTCGCCATGCACAACATCGCGCTGCAGGTGAGAGCGAAACCCACCCCTCAAAACCCCTTACTCCCTCTCTCTTGCCACCATAAGCGACCTGGCGCGCGCGCTGACCTTGTGCTCTTCTTCCCCTCCACCTATCATCTCTATCTTCCTCACGAAGGTCGAGCTCCTCCACGCCTCGTGTGAGAACATTAGGGACACCGCGGAGCAGTACATCTCCAAGATATCCACCTTTCTATTGGTGGAGACCTTGTTGCTGGGTTCGCTCTTCACCGTGATCATCGAGGCCGAGCTCCCGATCTCCACGCATTCGGAGATGCCCTGGCTCGTGATGCTCTACTCCATCACCAGCGGGGTGAGCTTCATGACCCTCGCTGCCGCGGTGTACCTAACATACTCTGTACAGGAAAGGGTTCTACAACTAAGGAGGCACGCGCTGGGCGGGGCCTTCAAGGCGTTCAAGGAGCATCGGGAGCACTGGACCCAGAGCATCACCAAGCTGAGGGACTTTTACTTCAGGCTCGAGAGGTGAGGCCGCCCACCTCGCCCCCTTTTCTTCTTCTTTTCTTCTCGCGCTGACCTTTCCGATTGGCCCACTCCACCCCCGTCAGCGAGAGGGAGCACCTCCACGACGCCTTCGACGAGGACATCCAGACCACCAAGGCCCTCGTGAACCACGCCTCGTTAGCCTTCGCCCTCGGCGTCCTCACCCTGGCCTGCTCGGTGGTCACCGTGATGTTCGCCAAGCTCACCCTAGGCTTTGTGGACGAGGATGGGGAACCCTACCACGCGTGGGCAGCAGCGTACGTCTTTGCCGGAATTTTCGTCGTCTCGATCATCCTGCTCCTCGGGCTGGTGCTCAGGGAGAAGCAGATGGACTTTTTGCGCCCGGTCGTCCTGCTGAGGGGGGACTACTGCGTTTTGAGCAAGGTGAACAAGATCTTCGTGGACCCTGGCGCCACGGCGCTGGACCTGAAGCAGGAGGGTGGAAAGGAGCAGGTGCTGACCCACCTGATGAAGATCAAGATCGCTTATCAGACCAAGGGCACTTCTGAGGACCACCCGGCGGCCCAGCACTCGATCCAGGACCAAGACAACTCCTTCTCCATGTCGGCGTACCTGGATCCCAAGTACAAGGCCGCAAAGCTGCTGAACTGGGTTCCGGATAGGGTGGGAATGTACGTGATCACGTACTACGTGTCGGACGAGAAGAGGAACGTGGGAAAGGCCAGCAGGACAGTCATCGTGACCGCTGATGCAGATCAGTCATCGACCATGGTGGTGCCGCCCTCGTCCCCGCCGCCCCGGCTGCGCGTATTGGAGAGGAAGGGGAAGAAGACTATCTCCGCAGTGGACGTGGGCCAACACCGGAGGGACCTGAGCCTCGATTTGGACGGAGGGGACGGCCTGGCGGCGGGGGCGAGGCCGCTGGAGCGGGAGGATCGGGCGACCGACAAGCTCCGAGATAGTGGGGAGGGGGAGCTGGAGAGGTTCTCCTTCAGCAACTTGCCCCTGAGCCGGGGTGCGTCGGAGGAGGACCTGACCAGGATGAGGGGGACCATCAGGGAAGATTGAAGCCCCCGTGCGGGGGGGGAGGGAGGACAACTGGGTAATGTATTGGGGAGAATTTAATTGGCAAGGTATGCCAGTTAAACGCTGTAACAGTAAGGGTAGGAAAGGAAAGCTGAAAGCCCAAACCAGAGAGCAACGTGTGAAAGGAAACGAAAGGTTGTGGTGGTTTCGAGTCGTTTTACTAAAGAGGCGGGCGTGGAAGCGCCTCGCGCTTAAAACTGCGTCCAGGTCTTCTCCTTGGCTTTCACGTTCACGATGCAGTTCTCCTTGATCCCGCATTCCGAGAGCGTCTTTGAGTCCCTCATCTCCCGCCCCCCCACGCTCAGCCTCAGGGACTCCAAGCTCAGCTCGTCGTAATCCTGGACGACCCGCCTCTTGAGCTCGCCCACGTTGGCGTCCAGCGGCAGGGTAACCCTCATCTTGGGCAGTTTGGTGGACTCCTCGAAGATTAGCACGAAGGTCACTTCGTTGATGGTCTCGGCGATTGAGGCCAGCAGAGAGAGGTCCTTGCAAACCTCCTCCGCCCACAGGGCCTTCTTCCTGCCCACCCTGCGCTCCGAGTTCCTGTCCGGGTGGTACTTCCTCATCGCCTTGTTCACCGTGTCCATCAGCGTTCCCCGCACCGGAATCTCCAGTGCCATCAGAAACCCAGCGGTGCAGCTGTCAAGGCAAGCGCGGGAGCAGTGGCGATTGCACAGGCCGCCCGAGCACGCCCGCGACCTCTCCGGCACGGAGCCCCTCGACGCGTCGCGGAACTCGTGCTCCTGGGGCATGTAAGCGAAGATCTTCTTCTCCAGCTCGTCCCTGACGTCATCTCTCGTCACCTCCTCAGCAGCCTCCCCATCCCTCTTCGCAGCGGCGGCAGCCTTGGCCTTGGCCAGCTTGGCCTCCGCCGCGGCCGCCGCAGCCTCCTCCTGCCGCTGCTGCTGCTGCCGCTTGAGCTCTGCGAGGTGTTCCTCGTTCTTCTTCTTCTGCAGGTTCAGGAGCTCGGAGGTCTTGAGAACGACCTTGGGCGGCGCAGAGGCCGTTGAGGGCTGCGGCTGAGGTTTGGCTTGGGACTGGGCGGCTCGCTTGGCCTTGGACGCCAGCCTGGCTTGCAGGATGGCCTCCTTCTCCCTCTTGGACCTCTGCACGGCCTCCACCCTGGCAGCCATTTCCTCCCTCCTGGCCTTCTCCTCCACGCTCATCTTGGCCTTCGGTTGGACCGTCTTGGCGGGCGCGGCGCCCTCGTCCGTGTACGGGTTCGGCATGGACATCGGGTCCTCGCCCTCGGGAGGAGGCTCGCGAACGGCCCCCGGCTCCGGGTTGGTTCTGGTCCCCTCATCCCAGGGCCACTTTGCGGGCTCCCCCCCTCGAAGCGGGTTGACCTCCACCACCTTTGGAGGCGACTGGGCCGGCGCGGAATCCGACCCGATCTGCTCGAGGTAATGGAAGCTCTCCTCCAGGTGCTTCTGGGCGTTCGCGGCGGCGTTGAACTGGCTTAGCGACCTACCCTTCTCCGCCTGGGCCTGCCTCAGCCTGTGGTTTGCCAAGTCGATGCCCTGAACGCAGGAGGCCTCGCGTTCTTTGGACGACTGGAGGTCCGACCTGGCGACGGCGAGCTCCTTCTCCAACTCCGCGACCCTCTGCTCGTGCCTCGTTCTGTCCTCCCTCGCCCTCTTCAGACCCTCCCTGTTGGACTCAAGCTCGGCCAAGGCGTCTCGCTCCGAGTCCTCGCACCACGTCACCTGCGTCTGAAGGGCGCTTATCTGTGCGGTGATGCTCTTTACGGCCTCCTTCGCAGCGTGCAGGGGGGCGAAAACACCCGACGACGCAATGGAGGAAGTCGTCGTGGGAGGTGGAGCCGTGGGGTTGAGACCCCCCTGTGTCTCCGCACCTACTGGCGCTGTGTCCCCTCCGTTCACCTTCGTGGGCTTCATGGGCTGGCCTCCCTTTTCCTCGGACTCGGAGTCGCCCTGGCCCACCAAGTCACGCAAGTGCGGGTCCTTCATCAGGTCCTCGAACACGCCCACCTGTGTCTGCCTCATCATCATGCGACTTCTTCTTCGATACTACGCTTGTCGTTCTTCCTGCTGCCACCTTCAAAACATCCAACACTGGGGAGAACTGGGGTGACCTTCCTCGGACGGACGTCGTCGTCTCTATCAAGTTTATCAAGCCCGCGGGTAGGTGGGTGGGTGGATGAGTGGGTGGATGAAGGTTCTCTCCTCCCACACCAGAGTCGGTCGCTTGCTCCTGTGATGCCCACAGCGCCCCCTGTGCGGACTGGCCCAGCGGACCGAAAATGCGCCTTCGCTCCTTGCAGGGCACTCCCAAGGTTCGCCTGGTCTCCAAATTCCATCCAACGCGTCCAAATTCCATCAGGTAGAAGGGGAACGAAGGATCCTGGGCTGGCGGGGGGATGGCGGGGGTCGGGTCCCATGCTGCGCGGATTGGCCTCGTGCGCTTTGCCGGGGAGGTGCCCTACGCCCCTGCCCTCGCCCTGCAGGACGCCATCGCCAGTAGCGTCAAGAAAGGGTCCCTTCCCTCACTCCTCATCTCCCTTCAGCATAAACCTTGTTTTACTTTGGGAAAACGAGGTAAGCTAGACGACGTACTCGCGAGAGACCAAGAAGCCAAGTGCGATGGCGTGGAGGTCGTGAGGTCGAATCGAGGGGGCGAGGTGACGTATCACGGTCCCGGGCAGGTCGTGGTGTACCCAATCGTCAACCTGAGGGCCATCAAGTTCGGACCGAGGAAGTATGTGGAGACCTTGGAGGACGCGGTGGTGGACACGGTGGCGGAGATGGGGCTGAGCGCCAGGGGGAGGGTGCCGGGGGCAACGGGGGTGTGGATAGAGGATAGAAAGGTCGCGGCGATTGGGGTGAGGATCTCGGGCGGCGTGGCGACCCACGGCGTCGCTCTCAACGTGGACCCAGACCTAAGCAAGTTTAGGGACATCGTTCCGTGCGGTATCACGGATAAGGAGGTGACTTCGGTGTGGCGGGAGCTGGGAGGGCGGGGGCCCACGGCGGAGGAGACAGGGGACCGCCTGCTACGGCGCCTGGCAGCGCTACTGGGGTCGCCCGGGGGAGGGTTCTCACCTCTTTCCCCGCCGGAGATGGGGGAGGTGGAGGGGTTTGCTCGGAGGGTGGCGCCGGGGGCGTCCTTCTCGGTCGAGTGAGTGAGTGAGTCTGAGGTCACACCGGAGATGAGATCCAAGGCCAAGAGGCTCGCGTACGGATTGCTTTACGGGATGGGGGTCGACAGGCTCGCCCAGCAGCTGGAGTGCGGCTCGGAGGCCGCGAGGGGCCAGGCGGAGGGGTTCAAGAGGTGCCTGGCCGGGGTTGAGGACTGGAAGAAACGGGTGGCGGCCTCGGCGGAGAGGCAGGGGTTCGTGCAGACCATCGGCGGCAGGAAGAGGTTCTTCGGGGAGCTCAGGGGGAGGAGGGGGAGGCTGACGGACGACCAGAGGGCG
>Ga0160423_10005745_pt1 | contig 10096 bp, 9 predicted proteins | sample CRUFie14St8metaG_FD_108191 | JGI IMG/M metagenome (GOLD analysis project Ga0160423, IMG submission 108191) | Marine microbial communities from the Costa Rica Dome - CRUD Field 142mm St8 metaG | ecosystem: Environmental > Aquatic > Marine > Oceanic > Photic zone | place: Costa Rica: the Eastern... | reverse complement strand
CGCTCACATTGTCTGAGCCATATCCCCCATCGTTCGGATCACTCACGCCGGACCTATGTCACTTCAAGGCATTACTCCAGCCGGAGTTACTACCGTTCTCCTCGATGCTCTTCATCTACTCGGGGAGGTTTGGCAGTGAGACGACACTAATTCCCCTTTTCAGCTGACCAAAGGAGGCCCTCTTATTTCGAGAGGACCTCTTTTTTTTCACGACAAAACCACAAAACCTAGTCTATTGATGCGACCACCTTTTTCTCTCATGCACCGATTGATTCTCTCTCTCTCTCTGTCCCTTGGGTGTTCAATGGCCTCTGTTCAGGCCTCATTGACAACCAATGAAATCCTCACACGCCTGCAAAACTGCATTGAAGAAAATCATTCCACCGCGGAAATAGAGGATGGCCTTATCGATCTCAGCAACAAGGAGCTCTCCCTCCTCCTAAAAGAATACGACGCAACCTGGCCTAAACTTCGAGATGCTTATTACAAATCGTTTCAAACACATGCTCAAAGCCTCTATTCCGGCGATGCCAAATTGACCCGAAAACGCTCCATCAAAAATCATCGCGAACAGTTTATAAGCGTCTACATACTCAACGAAAGGGCGATGAAAAACAAACTCAGCTCGATCAGCATGCCTGCGCTTCAAGAACTTCGCAAGTTGTTGATGCCCAGACCACAAGAGACCCTCGCAACAGCTTCGGACCAACTCAAATCAAGACGAAAAATTGTCCTCCTCCTTGCAAATTTTAGAGATGCGATTGTCGATGCGATTGTCATTCCGGACCAAGTCGAATCACTGGTTGCTGTCCTCGAGTTTGAAAAACAAACGGTCTCGGCTCTGAGCGATCTGCCGCAAGATGGGTTAAGAACGATCAAGAAAAACGACGAGATTGCTCTTAGATCCCAGATTCCGAAAAAAGAACGTGAAGGAATTCGTGAAGTCAACGAATGGCGTTTGCTCCTCGGACTCAATGCCCTCGATCTGGATCCAAAATTATGTGAGGCCAGCCGAGGACATTCCGAGGACATGAACAAACACAAGTTTTTCGCTCATGAGTCTCCCATCGCCGGCAAAGAAACCCCCTGGAAACGAGCTGCAGAAGCTGGAACAAAAGCCACCGGAGAAAATATCTATATGGGATCCCACGCTCCTGCTTCTGCCAACAAAGGATGGTTTTTTTCTCCTGGTCATCACAAAAACATGTTCAAAAATAGCCACATCCGAATTGGTCTTGGGCAATACAATCAATACTGGACCCAGATGTTTGGTTAGAGGGTTATCTCTGCAATTTTCTCCGCAATTTTGTCGAAACCAATCCTCGCAAATAAAGGTCGTTTCCAATTTGCTCAACCGAGGGATTTTCTAACCCCCATCGGTCTTCCAGCTCTGTGATGCCACTTCCCCCGATCGCACAATGGGGCCCTCCTGTCACCATGGGCGCATAGAAAATTATAAATTCATCAATGAGATTCAAATCAAGAAACGCTCCCATCAAATTCCCTCCACATTCCAACATAACAGTATTAACACCCTCATTTTCGGAAAGTTGGCTAAGAAAATCCCGTAGCTTGATGTTTTTGAAAATACGCGTTCGATTCTTATACTCATCGTTAAAAAGCTTCCACTGGGATTGATCCAAGCCACATTTTGTTAAAACCACACGAAGCGGTTGTTCTTTCTCTTCTGGTACTAGAGAACTTCGAACTGTTAGCGACGGATTATCCCGGCGCACCGTTTCACCGGAAGTCACAATGGCATCCACTTCAGCACGTAATAAATGAACTTTTTCCCTCGATTTTTCATTACTTAACCACTGCCCTTCTCCATTTGGCCTCGATATTTTTCCATCCAAACTCATCGCCGTTTTCGCAATGACCCATGGGCGACACTTTGTCTGTACTGAAATGAAACCTCTAATCAGGTGACGACATTCCTCTTCGCAAATCCCCCGCTCCACCTCTATACCCGCTGCATTCAATATCTCATCCGCCCTTCCCGCATGGCAAGGGTTTGGATCTTCGAGGCCATATACGACCCTGGAGATCCCGGATTCGATTATGGCATCAGTGCATGCACCACTCCGCCCCTGGGTGCTACATGGTTCCAGAGTCACATAAATTGTCGCATCTTTTGCCTCACCGGGTTTCAAAATGCTCAAAGCATCCCGTTCCGCATGATTTCCGCCTACTTGACGAGTCCTACCTTTCGCTATAACTAACCCATCTTTCACAACGACTGCCCCTACCGCAGGATTCGGAGAAGTCAGACCAGTGCTCCTTTGTGCTTCTTTCAAAGCCAAACGCATCCAATAGTTATTTTCCGAGATGTTCATCATCAACAATCCTTAAAGACACCTAGTAAATTTGTGAATAAAGCCTTGGTAATCGGGATTAACTTATCCTCTTCCCAAAACCCCTTCATTCTTTGATCCCTCTCAACAGCCTCATTCGCTACTTATTCTTTTGGTGGAACACTCATCACGACAAGGTGGAACTCCCTTTTACATGACTTGTTCGCAGTAAGAAGAAGAAGAAGGAAGTAAAATAATTCCATTCAATACTCGTAATGGTGGGGAACAACTTATCCCTTTTAATCAATTCACTCAATTCATCCTCATCAGAACCAAGAGTAACAACATCGACTTCCGAGTCGATGATATTACCACTGACCTCCATTGTAGTTGTTACGGCTTTCTCTAAAATTTTGACCGGGATTGTTACCACAGCGCACGAAGAACAAAGAAGAGGCAAAAAAATAGCGAAAAGGGAAAGAATTCTTCTTGATCGGTGCTATGAAAGGAATCTCGAAAAGGAATAGAATAGCCCCATCAATTTAATTAATCCTAACAAGATGAAAATCGTTCTGCTTTTCTTAGGCTGTACTTCAATCAGCTTTGGCCAGCAATGGACTCAATTTCTGGGTCCCAATGGAAATGGAACGATTGAAGGAGAAGTTCCCGAATCGGTTCAAAAAAATGGTCCCAAAATCCTTTGGAAAGCTGAGGTGGGAATTGGTTGTTCGAGTTTTGTAATTGCTGATAACCGGGCGTTTACGGTGGGAAATAAAAACAATGAAGATACCATTTGGTGTTTCAATGCTTCCAATGGAGATATTTTATGGAAAAACAGTTATCCGGAAAAACTGGCTCCTAAATATTATGATGGCGGTCCCGGAGCGACGCCGACAATCGATGGCGAGTTTGTTTATGTTCTCTCGAAATCTGGAAAGCTAAGTTGTTTAGAGGTTGAGGATGGTAAAGAGATTTGGTCGAAACATTTTCGGGACGATTTTAAAGGAAATATGCCGACCTGGGGATATTCAGCGTCACCACTTGTTCATGGAGATTCCCTGCTTTGCCTTCCCTGCACCAAGGGAGCTGCTCTGATCGCACTCAATAAAAAAACCGGAGAGCTGCTTTGGAAATCAAGTAACACCGCGAGACCTGGTTATGCGGCTCCGGTTTTCTATTCTCACCAAGGGAGTGATGCTGCGCTTATTTTTCATGGACGTAGTTTGGTTGCCTATAATTTGAGCAAAAAGGGAGATGTGATTTTTGAGCATCCCTGGCGGACATCATACGACGTTAATGCCTCCAACCCATTGATTAAAAATAATTTAGTATATATTTCATCCGGTTATGGCATGGGTTATGCAGTGTTGGATGTTTCCCTACCCAAACCTAAGGTACTTCACAGTGATCGCGATTTACGAATGATTTTTCAAAATGCCTATACCATTGGATCAGACGTTGTGGGAACACTTGGAGATAAGAATTTCGAAGCAGAATTATTCCGCATGGATTTCGAAACCGGTAAGATTAAATGGAAGCACCGTATTCCCGGAACACGAGGGTCAACTCTACAAATTGGTGAAACTACGGTAGTTTTAAGTGAGACAGGCTCCTTAATTTTTGGAAAAGCGACTGAAAAAGAATTTTTGGAATCGGGCCGTCATCAAGTTTTGTCCAAACTTTGTTGGGCCCCGCTCGCAATTGGGGAGGGAAAGCTATTTGCCAGAACAAACAAAGGCCAAGCTATCTGCCTCAGTATCAAGTAGACTTAAAATGAATCAGTTCACCGGAGAGATCTTCTCTGTTTGTTCCAATCCAACACCCACTGTACGTCCTACAGACTTAAGAAGACCAGCCGGAACTTGCGTTGCAGTTTGGAGTAATCCGCAGGAAGACAGAAAAATAGCAAAACCAAAAACCAAGATAATATAAAGCAGCTTCATCAGGCTGAATCCTTACCCCCTTCTTCCCCAGTTCGTCAAACCTGCATTCTTTATTCTTGGCAACAGTTGTGGATTGCGGTCTGCGTAAAAATGCCAAGTGGTTCTTTCTCGCCGGTAACCATCTGGGGGGATCTTTGATTGACTAGACGCAAACTGTATTCGATCATTCCAGTTGGCCCACTGGCGCGGCCGGATTTGGATATGGTGACAAGGATGATGTGACCCGCCTCAAAAAAATGAGAGGCAAATTTACTACGGTTTACCTGCGTCGTGAGTTTGATCTTCCCGATGTAGCCAAGCTTGATCCCACAGGGCTTTCTGTTTCCTATGATGACACTTTCATTGCTTGTTTGAATGGTAAAGAGAATCTCCGGGTGGGAGTCGCTAAAGGGCAAGGCACTACTGCTGATGGCTTTACGTTGTATGAAGCGGATAACAAGTTTGACTACTTTCCTCTTAAGAATATCGCTAAATTATTGAAGCCCGGTGGGAGCAATGTCCTTGCGATTGAGGGTCACAACGCGAATATAAAGGGCTACGATTTTACGATTCATCATCTTCTTCTGATAGCGAATTAGATCATCAACGATGAAATTGGGTAGATCAATCTTCCTTGCTGGCTTTCTCATGCCAATCTCGATTTGGGGGCATCACAGTGTTGAGGAAACAATCAAGGAACTCACTCAAAAAATTTCCAAGTCCCCTACTCCCGAACTTTATTTCAAGCGGGCCATCGAGTATCGTGGGCTTCGAGAAAAAAGAATGTGAGCACTATTTGCAAGCGGCATTTCGGTTGGCACCCGATCATCACTTTTCGAAGATGTCCCTGGCGCGATTTCTGATGATGTCGAAAAAGTACGATTAAACCCGTACCTTTTCTGATGAACTTTTACGGTCGACTTCCGCCCGTCCTCGCATGATTGAGGCTCGCTTTCTGAGTGCGGAACTCGCGCCGATGCGTGAAGATCACAACAAGGCGATGAAGGTTTGCGAAGATATTCAAGAAGAATTCCCTGATCATGCTGAGACGATTGATTTGTTTCATGCTTATCTCTTGATCGAGGATGAGAGGGAATCTGTAGCAGCTCAGCTTTTACAACAGGTCTACTATCGAACTCATAGTGTGGTGTTACGCAATTCTTGGATTGGTGCCTCATTGTGGCTAGAGAAATCGAGCAGGTTTGGCCAGTGATCAAGAAAGAACTGGCGGACTCTAGGTTCGAGACAGCTTGGTTGACTCGTCGTGTCCGGATTGTGCAGTTACAGGGAGTTAGAGAGCAAATGCATAAAGGCTTGAAGTTGGCTTTGGCGAAGTTGGAAACGCGGATTAATCTCGTGCGGCCTGATCTCACTCTGATTTTCGACCGCGGACTGGCCCTCGCGATGAAAGGAGATAAGGAATTAGCTAAAAAAGACCACCCGCTTCTGCAAAAATCGGGTTTCCCTGCCCGTTCATTTCTGTTTTTGGAACAGCAGCTAAATGATTAGCGTTTAGTTTATCAGGTGTGCCCGGAATGACTCGCTGGTCTGGCCCATTCCATCGATCTCAGTGCGGATGACTGCGGCCTGGCTGTTGAGGCCGGCTTTCTGAAGACGGTCAAGTTCTCTCATGAGCCTGGAGAGATAGCTGCTTCTCAGACTTGTGACTTCAGCATTAAATTTATCCCGTTGGCGTTTTTGAGTTTCGAGTCCCCGAGTAATATGCTTTTTGACTTCTGCAGGAAGAAGGTCGACAAACTCAGGACTTCTGGGGATCATCTCCTCTTTGTTCAGCGTATCTTTGATTGTTTGAATTCGGGCTCCATATCTTTGTTGTTGGGATTTGGGAGCGCTGTTGTACCATTGTCCCAGTGACCCGCTGACAAACTTTTTGTTCTCGGTGAGGATTTTGGTGTAATTTTCTAGTTTCTTGACGAGGGACTTACGAATAATTTTACGCCAAGTGAGGACATTCGCGCGGGCGGAATTATTGTCACTAGCATCAGGTGTTTTTTGAGCTTCGTTGGAATTTGCAAAGTTTGTTGCGTCATTACTCCATTCAATGAGAAAGGCTTCGACTTCCTGAGAATCAGGCGAGGTGTCATTCCAGCCGGGTGATGATGAGTCGTTTTTGAAATGTAAAGCATTGTCATTTGGACCACCGTCGGGCGCGTTTTCCTGCCAACTTGCCTGCTTCCAGGCCTCTCGAGTGACCCAATACCATGTCTCGTCGTTGCGACGTCCGCCGAGCCAGGCAGATTCATCAACTCCGAGAGCGGCGATCAAGGTGTCCCGGATGAAATTCATTTCTAGAATGTCAGAGGCGACAGCAAGGTGGCCTTTTCCGGAGCTTGCCGTGAGGTCAGCTTCGTCCCAGCTGAGTGGGCGATTGACGACGAGATAGTGTCGGTTTTGCTGAACGACTGTTCCTGGTGGCCAGGACGGGCTGGGGGATTCCAGGGTGCTTTGTAAGCGAGCGAGTTGGGCTGAAAGAGACCCTTTGTTGTCTCCGAATTTGGACCACTGAAGGATAAAAGGGTTTTTTTCACCATTGGGGCGGGCTTTGATCAGTCCTGATTGAGAAAGCGCGGCGCAAGAGCCCAAGTTAGTGGAGGGCTTGTCGTGGAGCCATTTCTGTCCGGTGACCCAGCCCCAGTCGGTTCTTCCTAGGGCACCGCCGCCGACCCAGGCACGTTTGTGGATTTTGATGGTTGAGGCGAGAGCGGCGACATCGGCCGCAGTTTCTGCGGTGGCAAGATGGCCACCATGGTCTTCTGCAAATTGGGCTGCTTGTGACCAGGTCATGGGGGAGTCGACCAGGAAAAGGAAGTTATTTCCTCGTTCGATAGATCCCTCGGGGAAACGCTCCCGTTTTCCGTTGGCGAGATCCGGCTTAAGGTAAGCTAACTCCTCAATGGGGGTGCGCTTGGCCGTGGAGCTGTGAATGTCCTCGGTGTGTTCTTTCGCGAGTTGTCTAGCACGTTCTTTGGCGGCTTCTTCAGCGGCCTTCTTTTTATCGGCTTCGGCTATGGCGGCGTTGCGCTCGGCGGCTGCTTTGTCAGATTCGCGGCGTTTTTCCCGGAGTTCTCTCTCTTCCTCAATGGCAATCCGCTCTTGTTTTTCCTGATATTTTCCCCAGGCGAAAATGATGGCTGGAATAAGAGCGGCGATAATGATGAGGTTTCGGATGATTGGCCAGTTGCCTGAATCCGCCATGGCAATGGCGGGAGCCGGGGCGGGGGCCGTGATGGTTTCTTTGTTTTCGCTTTTCTCGGGGGTGACCGTGGTAAGTTTGGTTCTGGGAGTAGATGGCTTGGCGGTGGTAAGCTTAACTTTGGAGGTTTCTTTTCGGGCGAGTTTGGCTCCGTAAGCTTCCTTACGACTCAGTTTGGGGCCGCTAGGTTTAGAGGTGGCTCCGAGCTTGAGTTTGGTGTTTCCGCCGGATCCACGGCCACTCCGTGAGATTTTTCTGAGGCGGGGAAGTAGGTTTGTGAGTTCGTCCGCCATAGCTTGGGCATTTTGGAAGCGCATGCGCGGATTGCGGCGGGTTGCGGTCCGAATGATGGTGTCGAGGCGTTGGTCACTGCCACTGATAGAGGAAGCGGGGCGGGGTGGTTGTTCGGGAATAAACCCGGTCAGGAGTTCGTAAAGGATGACCCCCACGGCAAAAATATCTGAAGGCACCCCGATGGCGGTCGGGTTTTCCAGGATCTCCGGCGCGGCGTAGCCCGGAGTTCCAAAGGCCATGTGTTCACCGCCGACACTGTCGGAATGACTGGCGAGTCCAAAATCGCCAATCTTGGCGTGGGCCTCAGGGTCGAGGAGAATATTAGCCGGTTTGATATCGCGGTGGATAATTCCTGCTTTGTGGGCGTGGGCGAGACCTTCGCAAATTTCTATAACCAATTCACAAGCAGTGCGTTGTTCGATAGCCGTTTTGTAGCAGGAATAGTAGAGAGATTTTCCCTCGACCAGTTCCATGACGATGTAGGGCATGCCGTCGGCCTGTCCAAAGTCGTAGATTCCGATGAGATTCGGGTGATTGAGCTTCGCCATCGAGCGGGCTTCGGCCTGAAATTGTTCGCGAAAGCTTTCGTCACCAAGTTCCCGAGGGAGTAATTTAATGGCGACGGGACGATCCAGGGAAATTTGTTTCGCGGCGTATACGGCTCCCATGCCACCGGTGGCAATTAAGGAACTCACAGCGTAACCACTGAGTAAGTCGCTCAGTTCTTGTGGTTCCGGGGGATCAAATGCAATTGGGTCGCTCATTTAAAATTGGGAAAGTAGATCGGGCTGAGGTATTTTGAGGACAGGTTGGGGCTTAGGCAATCCTTGAATTCTGGCGGATGGGGGAAATGATATAATTAAATATAAAATGATAACATAAAAGATAATTTTTTCTACGATTGGAGAAGAGGGATTTGGACAATTAACAAAGGCATTTTATCGGCGTGTCCGGGAGGATGAGTTAATTGGGACGATTTACCCTGATCAGGATTGGGAAGGTGCTGAAGAGCGGTTACGGGAGTTTTTTTTATTTCGATTTGGGGCGGTGACGAGGTATCTAGAAAAGCGGGGTCATCCAAGGTTGAGAGCAAGGCACATGCCGTTTCGGATTGGAATCGCGGAGCGGGACCGATGGGTGTTGTTAATGCGAGAGGCTATTGAAGAAGTGGTGGCAGATGTCGGAGTACGGGACGCCCTGATGGAGTTTTTTGCGCAGGTTGCGGATTTTCTGCGAAACACCCCCAAGGAAGGTCAATAGGCAAGGCTGGTGTTTTTCGGAGACTCCGATAGCTTTTTCGAGGAGAAATGACTGAACATGAACTGATCGGGTATGTTTTCATGGGAACGCTTGGGGCCTTCTTTTTATTAGGACTACCTGCGTATTATTTTCTGCGGAAAAATCGAACCCTTGCCTCTGGTTCGCCGGTTTCAGGGAAAGTGGCGACCTGGCCGTTGCAACCGCTCGATTTGGTTGTTGCCAGCGGTTATATTGCTTTTTTCGTTGCGGGCTGGAAACTATCCGGTTCGGTGGATCAAAAGGAGGCGTTATCGAAAGCGAATGCCTGGATGATCGCCGGGAATTCCCTCATTATGCTCGTGTTTGCGGCGATGGTTCCGCTGGTGATGTTTTGGCGGATTCGTCCGGAAAAGTTTTTTGGACTGAATTGGCCGCAGTGGCGGTGGATTTTTCTGATCGTGCCCTGTTTTTTGGTTGGAGTGATGGTCGTCGCTGCCATCATTATGACTCTGGGCTGGCAGAAGTTTGTGGAGGGAAATTTTGGCGGTGATGTGCAGGCGACGGTGCAAATGATCAAGGAGACCCAGGACATAGCCTTGATATCGGCGATGATTTCCGCGGCTGTGGTCGGAGCGCCAATTGCCGAGGAGATTATTTTCCGCGGTTACCTTTATCCAGTGGCCAAAAAATACACCAGCACCTGGTTTGCCGCTATGTTTACCGGAGTGCTTTTTGGGGTGGTGCACATGAACCTTCTTGGTTTGCCCATTCTCGCCTTGATGGGAGTGGCTCTGGCCGTTCTTTATGAACGAACCGGTTCTTTGTGGGCTCCGATATTCTGTCACATGGCCTTCAATGGGATGCAGATGTTCTTCATGTTGTTTTTGAAATATTTTCCAGTTCCGGCGTCATGAAAACGATTGGAGAATCTGGAGAAGATGGATTGATCGCGCAATTGTGCGAAGGCCTCCCGTCAACTGAAAGAGTGGTCGTTGGTCCGGGAGATGATTGTGCGGTAGTTGAGGTGGGGGACGAGTGGGTTCTTTTGAAAACTGACGCGGTGGTGGAAGGCGTTCATTACCTGTCGGGCGAAAATCCCAAGCGAGTCGGATGGAAAGCAGTGGCAAGAGTCT
>Ga0160423_10005744_pt1 | contig 10097 bp, 10 predicted proteins | sample CRUFie14St8metaG_FD_108191 | JGI IMG/M metagenome (GOLD analysis project Ga0160423, IMG submission 108191) | Marine microbial communities from the Costa Rica Dome - CRUD Field 142mm St8 metaG | ecosystem: Environmental > Aquatic > Marine > Oceanic > Photic zone | place: Costa Rica: the Eastern... | reverse complement strand
GACTTACTTCATCAGCTCCATCTATGTAATAAGCAACTTCATTCACATCATTTAAATTTAAAACATCTATGCCTTGTTCTCGTAACAATTTTGAGGACGCTTCAGAGCTTGAGACCGCACCATAAAAATAATTTTTGTAACTTGATAATTCTTCTATAAAAAAGTTTACTGTCGAACCTGTTCCAATTCCAAGAACCATGTCTTTAGTAAATTTTTTTTCAATTTGATTTATTGCTTTTTTTGCAACACTTATCTTTGAGGCACTCATACAGTTATAATACTAGAAAACATTACATGTGAATTAAATTGAGACTAAAAATAAAAAAATCTGGCAACTATAGGTATTCAAAAAAATATTTGAAGTTAATAACTGATGCAGAGAAATTAGTCTACGACGTTGCAATAGACTCACCAACCACACATGCAATCAACCTATCAATAAAAGAGAACAACAATATTTACTTAAAACGAGAGGATTTACAGCCAATATTCTCTTTTAAAAATAGAGGCGCGTATAACAAAATTTTCAATTTATCAGACGAACAAAAATCTAATGGAATTATAGCGGCATCTGCAGGAAATCATGCTCAGGGTGTAGCATTGGCATGTAAGAAATTAAAAATACCTTGCAATATCGTTATGCCAGTAACAGCACCCGAAAATAAACTAAAGAACGTTAAGCGTCTTGGAGCAAAAATAACTCAATTTGGAGAAAATCTGGCTGAAGCTCTTGTCAAAGCAGATGAGATAGCAAAGAAAAAAAAATATACCTTTGTCCATCCTTTTGATGATCCATACACAATTGCTGGACAAGGTACTGTTGGAAAAGAAATTCTCGCAGATGGAATTAATTATGATATTTTGTTTGTTCCTGTAGGCGGTGGTGGTTTATTGGCAGGAATAGCTGCTTGGGTCAGGCAAAACAAAAAAAAGATAAAAATCGTAGGAGTTGAGGTAGATGATTCAGCATGCCTCACTGAGGCAATCAAAACTAATAAAAGGGTCTTGCTTGATAAGGTTGGATTATTTGCTGATGGTGTTGCTGTCTCTCAAGTAGGAAAATGCAATCTTGATGTAATTAAAGAATGTGTTGATGAGGTCATGACTGTAAATATCGATGAGGTATGCGCTGCAGTTAAAGATATTTTTGAAGATACAAGAATCTTATCCGAGCCATCTGGAGCAGTAGCATTAGCTGGTTTAAAACAATATACAAAAAGAACAAAAAACAAAAACCTTCTTGCAGTTAGCTCTGGCGCAAATATAAATTTTCAAAAGCTAGGATTTATTGTTGAGAGATCTGAGCTAGGAGAGAATAGAGAAAAAATATTGAGTATAAAGATACCGGAAAAGCCTGGAAGCTTTTTAAAGCTTGCTAAAGTATTTGGAAAATTACCAGTTACTGAATTTAATTATAGAAAAGCCCATGAAAAAGATGCTCATGTGCTAGTTGGTATAAGGACATCATCAGAGGATAGCTTTTCTAAACTCAAACAAAAACTTAAGAAATTAAAGTATAAGTTTAGTGATTATACCAATAACGAAATCTCAAATGACCATTTGAGGCATATGGTAGGGGGAAGGGCAAGCTCAAACAGTCAATCGAAAGGCTTAGAGAGAATATTTAATGGAGAGTTTCCAGAAACACCCGGCGCACTATTAAATTTTCTTGAAAATTTTGGTAATAATTGGAACATTTCTTTGTTTCACTATAGGAATATTGGATCAGCCTATGGAAATATACTAATTGGTATTGAAGACCCTAATTCTGATAAGACAAAATTAATAAAGCACCTTGATAAATCTGGAACTGTATTTAAAGAAGAAAGTAATAACAAAGCCTACTTAGATTTTCTTAAGTAATTAAAATTTTAGCCTAACCTTTAAAGAAAATATTTCATTATCAGGGTTTTCCCAAGGGTCTTTAAATATTTTAGAAAAACTTCTATCGTCCTCTTCTTCATATACGTTCCCACCTTTTGTATATACAACATATATATTTGATAGCGGGGCTATTTCATATTTATATCTAATTTGAAAAGAAGTTATTCCATTCGAAAATGATTTTACAGTTTTTTCACTTGCAGATAAAAAACCACCTAGGTCTGCGCTTAATGATCTTGGATTTTTAGCTTCTAGGGCGACAAATTGACTTTTAAATCTAATTTCATGCTTAGCTCCCCTGAACCAATCCAGATTAATTGAAAATATTCTTTGATTTAAGTCATAAGCCGCTAGGTGATTTCCATCAAGCCAATTTAACCATTCTTTCTCTTTTTTAATCCTAAAATCTGATGAAATCTTTATATTTTCATTTGGAAAAAAGGACCCAGCCACTTTAAAAAATCTTTTTCTATAGCCCTTTGAGTCCCACCCCTCATATTTAGAAGACTTATCAAAACTAATTCTCCAGTCATATGTCCAATACTTAAAATTCTTTTCTTCAAAATCTGCGGTTACACTGAAATTATCTTTAATCTTTACAAAAGGATACAAAGGATCTTTTCTGGTTATGGTAGTATTCTTTCCTGATGTTTTATATCTAAAATCATAGCTGAATTTAGAGGTATCAATAAATTCAAGTCTATTCTTATATGTAAAATCCATTGGATTTGAATTCCCATCAGTGTCTGCATCATAATTAAAGTCATATTCTGTATCTATCTGCAGAATAGGTGAACCTTCAGAAAAATCAATTTTTTTAATGTTATGACCAAGACCAAAATGGAACCAATCATTTTTTTTAAGATATCCAAAATCATTAATTTGAAAGTCTTTATCAAAATATAAAATACTTGCCGAATTTCTTGAGAGATCTGTTGGTTTGTAGGTATATTGAAGTCTCAACCCATTCCCACTTTCATTATCTTTTCTTGTTGTCAGAAAGTCAGCATATGTTGTCAGTTTTTTTGATCTAACATTAATATAATCAAACACATTAACTGTACTTTCACTCTCAGCAACATCATCCTTAACATTGGTAATCATATAACCAAATGATTTTGAATTAATTTTAGTTTTTCCACGCAGAGCAATAAACTCTCTTCCTTTTGAAAAAGCTTCGTCGGATTCTTGAGCAATAAATAATCCATAATTACTTGAATCATTTCTTTGCGTAAATCTCAATGAGTAATCAATATCTGAGTAATTCTTTTTTGCAGCATTACATTCGTCTTCATTGATTGAGGAAGAGCATTCGTATGTAGGCTTCGCACCAATTCTTCTTGTGTTAATTACAGAATATCTGTCGTAATTACTTATATCAAATAACGATTGATTCTCATTAAAGAAGGCCCTTTTTTCCTTATAGAAAGTCTCTTGGGCAGAAAAATTAACAATAACCTCATCACTCTCAGCCTGGCCAAAATCCGGATTAATAGTTAGATTTATTTGACTGCCTTTGCCGGAGCTGTAAAAGACTTCTGCTCCTATATTTGATTCCTCAAAATTAGTTGCAGCATTTTTGTTAAACGCGAAGTAGGGAAAGAAATTAAATTTTGATTGTGTAAAATTATCTAATTCTAATGAATCAAGTTCAAGAAAATAATTTGCTCTTGTTGCCATAGTTCCTGAACTGCTTGACCATGATTGCTCATTAGCCTTGTATCGCAATGCTGAATAATTAATCTTACGCTTTTTAGCATTTGGTTGATTCATTAAAACAACATTCCAAGGAAGGTAGAATTCAGATGACCAGTAATTCTTAAACTTTTTAGTTTTTGCTATCCAATCTCCGTCCCAATCTGTTTTAAAGCCACCTGATTGAATTTTAATAGCATCAAATAAAGAATCACCAAGTGCTACTGCAATGATATAAGCTTTACTTCTATCACCATCAAAATCTATATTAATTGAATTTTTTTCACTAAGAGACGATATTTCATCGCGCATAGTTTTATTTGATAGCATTGTATCCTCATCTTGGTAGTTGATAAATCCAACATAGATACCGTCTTCATTAGAAAAAATATAAGCAATAGTCTCATCTGTAGTTTTCTTTAGGGTATAAGGATCCGTTTCATAGAACTCAGTAATCTTGAAAGCTGATTGCCATTCAGATTCATTTAGCTCACCATCAATAACAATACTTTCAGAAACTAACTGGATTGAAAGTAAGAGAAATAAAGTATTTTTAAGCATATTTTAGGTCTGCTATTCTATAGCTTACCTAAAGTGATGTATATCATTTTCAGAGAACACCATGTCATATTTAATATCATGCAACTCTCCAAAATAATCATTTAAAATTTGATACTGATATCCTAAACCGATCACTAGCTGCTCTGTTTTAGTATGCATAATACTTTCCAACGCCCTGTCATAATAACCACCCCCATAACCGAGTCGACAACCATTTACATCAACTCCCACAAAGGGGATAACTAGAAGATTTAATTTTTCAGCCCTAATAAAATTTTTACTATCGGATTCAAATATATTGTATTTATTCCTGGATAATTTTGAATCATTAGTGAATGAGTTGAATTTAAGTTCTTTATTAGGAAAAACTTTTGGAAGAAATACATTTATAGATTTATCATTAAGAGTTTCTTGAATTAGGTCTAATGCAACCTCCTGTTTAAAGGGCGAATATAAAAGTATATTTGCAATTTTTTTTGTGTTTAGGTAATTAATAAATCTCTTTTGAATAATTTCATTTGATGATGATATGAATGAAGAAGAAAGAGCAAGCCCCTGCTCAAGTAGTGATTTTCTAATATTATTTTTCACCATATTAATTACAGAGGCTATCAAACCAGATCACCGCTATGTGCTATACCTGAACCGAAAGTTCAGGTGGTGAATATCTTGTCAGATCAGGCTTCCCTTATAGGTATTGCTCAACAAAGACAGTGGAAAATCACCTAATTATTAGTATCGGTTCAAATTTATTAGCACATTAGCAAATGAACCAGAATGTATACAAAGTATAGATTAGATAAAGTGCAAGTTAAAGATTATTTTTTCAACACTTTGTCTATCTTAGAAATTAATCCCAAGATATTAATATCTACTTTTTCTCCAGATTTAGCTCCATCTGATAGAAGCTTATTTGCCAATGTAAGACCGGCAATAATTAATGCATTATTTTTATCATTTATTCCATCAAGTTCAGCATTTAATAATTCTGCAGCTTTTATTAGGTTAGTTTTTTCTTTTGGTGGACACGCTATCGTAAGGTCTCTTCCAAATATCCTCAGGGATATGGTCTCCATTTTACTCATTTCGCGCCTTCTTTAACTCTTTCTCAAGATTGGTAACTTCCTTTTTATGAAGGATTTTATCTTTTTTCCAATCTCTTTCTCTTTTTACATAGGCGTCGATGATACCTTTCTGCTCTTCAAATCTTTTAATAAGATTATTTATTCTATCTTCGAGGTCTTTTGAAGTTAATTCTGAATCTTTAGACATTTCAATAGTTTAATTCTACTTTAATGAATTGGAAAGTTTGTTTAATAAAAGAGTAGAATAAGCACATGGATAACACTATATATAAAAAAAGAAGAGATAATCTATCAGAAATATTGCCTAATAATTCTGTTTTATTACTTCCTGGAGCAGACCTTCAATACAGAAATGCTGATTCAGCTCATGCATTTAGGCAAGAGAGCAGTTTTTATTATTTTTCTGGATTTTGCGAACCATCTTCATTAATAGTAATTTTTAAAAGTGATAAGGTTCTAAGCTCGATAATATTTGTACCACCTAAAGACAAGCTCAAAGAAATATGGGATGGATACAGAGCAGGCCCAATTGGAGCTGTAGAAGACTACATGTTTGATAAAGCATATGACAATAATCAAATCGATTCTATGATGCCAGATATTTTAAACGGGTCCGAGCAAGTTCTTTATTCTATTGGTAAAAAACAAGGGTTTGATCAAAAAGTTATTGATTGGACTACTTCAGCTTCATCAAAAGACAGGCACAGTAAGTCTATAAATATTACAGACGCTTCATCAATGATCGGCAATCTTCGATTAATAAAAGATAGCCATGAAATTGATTTAATAAAGAAAGCCTGTGAAATTTCTGCAGATGCACATATTGAGGCCATGAAAGCAGTTAAGGAAGGAGATAATGAGCAAACTATTGAAAGCCTTTACATACATGAGTTTTCAAAAAATGGCGGCAGATACCCAGCATATACTCCTATAGTTGCAGGAGGAGAGAGTGCATGCGTGTTGCATTACGTAGAAAATGATAAAGATCTTAAGAATAACGAATTACTATTAGTTGATGCTGGTTGTGAATATAAAATGTATGCAGCTGATATCACCAGAACTTTTCCGGTAGGGGGAAAATTTTCAGAGGAGCAATTAAAAGTTTATGAAATTGTTCTAAAGGCAATGAATGCTGCAATAGATTCAGTCAAAGAAGGAAATAGCATTATGATGCCTCAAGAAATTTCTGAGAAAGTAATTACTGAAGGCTTGGTAGAAATAGGAATTTTAGATGGTGACCCTGAAGAGCTGCATAAAAAAGGTGCGTATAAAGATTTTTATATGCATAAAATTGGACACTGGTTAGGTTTAGATGTTCATGATGTTGGTGATTACACAGAGGGCGATGATTTTATGAAATTTAAACCAGGCATGATTACAACAATTGAACCTGGCATATACATAAGCAATGCAATGAATGTCGATAACAAATGGAAGGGTATCGGCGTAAGAATTGAAGATGATATTCTTGTGACAAAAGATGGCAATGAGAACCTAACAAAAAAGGTGCCGTCAGATCCTCACGAGATAGAATCACTCATGTCATAAATCTTGAGTACTGTTGTAACCATATCTGGTGGAGGCATTATTGGAAATTATATTTCTGCACGCCTAAACACTCATGGCATTAATACAAAAGTAATAGAAAAAAATAAAAACTTTGTTTCTCAATCTGAGAAAATTAGAACATTAACCCTTAATCCATTTTCTAAGAAACTACTTGATGAAATTGGTATAAAAATTCCTTGCGCAGAAATTGAGGATATAGAAGTATTTGATGGTGAAGGCTCAGGAAGAATAAAGTTTAATTCAAATGAAATTGACGAAGGCAACTTATCTTATGTGGTTTTTTTTGATGATCTTTATAGCGCATTACAAGACAAAGAAGCTCCTAGAACTATTTTTGAAAATGAGATAATTGAAATAAATGAAGATATAAATGATTATTTATGTGAAATTATTCTTAAAGACATGAGTAGTTATTCCTCAGTTTTTGTTGCTGGATGTGATGGAAGAAATTCTAATGTTGCAAAACTAGCATCCCTAAACATGCAAAGTCATGACTATAATCAAACCGCAATAACATTCACTGCAAATTCAGATAATGAGCATGATAAAAAAGCTTATCAAGTTTTTTCTGAAAGAGGTATTTTTGCCATCATGCCGTCTCCATTAGGTGATCAAAAATCAACTCATACAGTCGTTTGGTCAATAGAGAATAAAAATGTTCAAGATGAAACTTCTATTGAAGAATATGCAAAAAAAAATCTTTCATATTTTGAGCAAAAACTAAATATTAAGATTGATGTTTGCTCTAAATTTTTAAGCTTTGGCCTAACCAATCATTACTTTGAAAAATATATCTCTAAATCAACAGTCTTAATAGGTGATGCTGCACACTCTATACACCCTTTAGCAGGACAAGGAATTAATTTAGGTTTTGCAGATGCAGATGCATTTTGTGAAGAAATTATTCAAGGACATGAAAGTAGAAAGAGAATGAATAAAGACTTGATATTGAAACGTTATGAAATCAGAAGAAAGCAAATGAATTTTGTAATGCTCAAATCAATGGATTTTTTTGTTGAAATTTTTAAATCAAATAATCTTTTAATAAAACTATTACGTAATGTTGGATTATCAGGAGTCAATAAAATCAATTTTTTAAAAACCTTTTTTATCAATCATGCCTCTGGCAGGAATAGGTTATAATTCTTGAGCACACAAAATATTAAATCTTATTTAACGTGAGGTTAGAAATGAAAAAAGTATCAATTTGTGTATCGTTATTAATATTAGTTTCGTGTGCATATGAGCCTGCTGATGAGCTGACAATCTATACATCTAGACAGCCACAACTAATCGAACCAATTATTCAGAAATTTACCTCTGAAACAGGAATCAAGGTAAGTTTTTTATCTGGAAACGCTCAAGAATTAATGGAAAGGATTGATGTAGAGGGTGAAAGCTCTCCTGCAGATATTTTCATGACTGTAGATGCTGGAGTTTTATGGCAAGCTGCTGAGAGAGGCATCTTTAGTAGTACATATTCAAAAACTTTAGAGCAGAATATTCCATCATACTTAAGGGACCCAGAAAATAAGTGGTTTGGTTTATCAAAAAGAGCTAGGACAATCGTCTATTCGAGTGATCAGTTCAATGACGATGATTTTTCTTCATACGAAAATTTAGCTGACCCAAAATGGAAAGGAAAGCTTTGCTTAAGAACATCAAAAAAAGTTTATAACAGATCATTAATTGCTAGCATGATTGATACATACGGTTTCGAAAAAACAAAAGCTGTTGTTTCAGGTTGGGTTTCAAATCTTGCAACAGAAGTTTTTTCAAACGATACAAATGCCTTGAAAGCTGTATCTAGCGGACAGTGCGGCATGACTATAGTTAATACTTATTATTTAGCAAGACTATTAGACGACCCTAAGTACAATAATTTAACTCTCTTTTGGGCAAATCAAAATGATAGAGGAGTGCACGTAAATATATCTGGAGCAGGAATAGTAAAGACTTCTAAAAACAAAGATGATGCTACTTTGCTACTGGAGTATCTATCATCAGAAAAAGCCCAAGACTTTTATGCATCAGCAAATAAAGAATACCCTGTTCTTGAGGGAGCTATGGTACATAAGTCGATTAAAGAATGGGGCGATTTTAGCGAAGATACCATAAACGTTAGTAAATTAGGGTCTTTACAAAAAGAGGCAGTATTCCTGGCACAGGAAGTAGGATATAAGTAGTTTTTATTAAACTTTTTCGCCGCGCGACCTTATTTCTTTAAGCACTTGGCTTATGCCTTTTTTATCAATTATACGCATACCTTTTGCCGAGACTTTAAGGTTAACAAATCTGTTTTCAGATTCTACCCAAAATTTATGGGTATGTAGGTTGGGGAAAAACTTCCTTTTAGTTCTATTATTAGCATGAGAAACATTATTCCCAGACTGAGGCATTTTTCCTGTTACTTGACACTTTTTACTCATTGAAACGCGATTTTATAGAACCGAAGCCTACTTATCAATACTATAATCAATTTATATGAAACAAATTTATGTTCTAAGGCATGCTAAATCATCATGGAATAACATCAACTTAAGTGATTTTGATAGACCTCTCGCTAAAAGAGGTATTAGCGATGCCATCAAATTAGGAAAATATATATCACATAACAATATAAGAGTTTCACTTGTTATATGCAGCAATGCTGAAAGAACTAAAAATACATTTGATTTGATAGCGAATGATCTAAATTTTCCAACTGAAAATGCTACATATACAGACGACCTTTATTTTGGCGAACCTAATAAAATAATTGAATTTATAAAGAACCTTGATGATAAATATCAAAGCATTTTAATTATTGGACATAATCCAACACTCCATGCGCTTATTGAAAAACTTACAAATGAATTGATTGAAAAATTTGCTACTTGTAACTTGGCAAATATTTCATCTAAAAATTCTTGGAAAAATACTTCATTAGGAGCTTGTGAGTTAAAATCATTAATCAAACCAAAGGAAATAAAAATTGAGAAATATTAAAATTAAAATTCTAAATCCAATGATAAATGATTCCATACCACTTCCTCAATATGAAACAAATGGATCAGCAGGAATGGACCTGAGAGCGTGTATTGAAAAAGAACTAATATTAAAATCAAACTGTACTGAAATGATTCCAATTGGATTTGCTATGCATCTAGAGGACCCCAGTTTGGCTGCTTTGGTGGTTCCAAGATCTGGCCTCGGTTCTAAGCATGGAGTTGTTCTAGGGAACTTGGTTGGTTTAATTGATTCTGATTATCAAGGTGAGCTAATGGTGCCTGCATGGAATAGATCCAACCAAGATTTTCTAAT
>Ga0160423_10005743_pt1 | contig 10097 bp, 7 predicted proteins | sample CRUFie14St8metaG_FD_108191 | JGI IMG/M metagenome (GOLD analysis project Ga0160423, IMG submission 108191) | Marine microbial communities from the Costa Rica Dome - CRUD Field 142mm St8 metaG | ecosystem: Environmental > Aquatic > Marine > Oceanic > Photic zone | place: Costa Rica: the Eastern... | reverse complement strand
ACTAGTGTATGCTGTATGTAATAAAAACAGGGTGTTAGCTCAGATGCAGTGCAGGGGTAAGGAGCAGAACCCAGTGTGGGGGCACCATTTAAATCGAAGGCTTAGCAAAATCAGTGTTCGGCCCTTTGTTTGTTTGGGTTCCAAATGGGTACCAAAAAAAAATTTTAAAAAACCAGTATTTACGATATTATAAGAAATTTTATTTGATCTAAACAAATCTGAACTTATCTGCTAATTTTTAAAAGTGTGGCGCATGCCCCCACGATCTCAGAAACTCATTGAAATCCACTTTCCGGTGGGATTTTTATTCGTCTCCAAAAACCATTTCTCCCTGCCATTTCTTGGCACGCAATTCCTTGGGTGAAATTTCATATTTTCGCCTAATTAGCCGTGAGAAATGGTTGGGTGTTTTGAACCCCGTTTGATAAGCGATTTGACTGATCCGCATGCCAGTGTGACGTAATAAGTATGCGCCGCGCCTTACTCGAAGTCTCCAAAGGTGATCAAGAGGGTTTTCGTTGAATGCTGCGCGGTATAAGCGATTCAAATGCTGGGGTGATAGTCCGGATGCCTTCGCTAAAATGTTCATTGTGATGTTAGAGCTGTAATTGTCCTCTATGTATCTGCGAACACGCAGCGCTTGGACGGGTATATTCGCCACAGATTCTTGTATTTTCTTCCTTGCTATGAGCTCTTCTAGAACTGTTATGCCTAGCGAAGAGGAAAAGTTTTGGGTTTCCGCATAAAGGTCTGTGTGTATATCAGCGCCAACTTTGAACAGCGTTTTGGCCGCTTCTGATAGGCTCACGGGGCCGAAAAGTGGTAACATTTTTTCTATGCCGTTCGAGCGTAACCCACCCGATAAGTACTGACACCAGAGAACGTTGCACATATCGGCTGGTCCATATCGATATTCAAGAGTCTTTTGTGATCCGACAATCGCTACACCAGGAGAGGAAAGAACGAATGCGCAGTTATCGTGACGAACTTCGACTTGTCCCGTTCGAATAAAAATTGCCTCAAGCTGACAGCCGCGTAAAGGACCAAAAATGGCGCCATTGCGATAGCTGCTTTCTCCAAAAGCAAAAATGGCGTTTGCACCCACTAAATTCATAACAGATAAGTCGCTTTCTCGCCTTTGCATTTAAAATCACCTCCCTGAGTCAAAATATAACCAATAATTTGGGAGTAAAATCGACTCTGATTTATTTTACCATCCGGCAATGGTTGACTCAATATTCATCTTGGATACATTTATACCATTATAGATACGTTATTTCCATTGTGAGATTGTTGGGCATGTTCGAGGATTTATAAGAATCAGGAGACAAGTATTTTGGACATCAGAGAACTGATCCGAGCCGGACACGGCGACATTAAAGCTGACACGGTCATAACCAACGGCCAACTGATCAATGTCGCATCTTCCGAAATTTATCCTGCCGAAGTGGCAATCAAAAGTGGGCATATTGTTGCAATTGGCGAAGTAGATCACTGCAAAGGGCCAAATACCAAGTTCCATGATGCCAACGGCCGCTACTTGGCGCCTGGTATGATTGATGGCCATCTACATGTTGAGTGCTCGAAACTGTCTGTTTCGAGCTTTGCTGATCTTGTTGTGCCGTACGGAACTACGTCAATCGTGTCTGGGCTGGACCAAATTCTTGTTGTCTCAGGGCTAGAGGGTGTAAGGCATTTTCTAGATGAAGCGAATACTGGGCCGATGACAATTCATTGGGGCGCGCCATGCAAGACGCCCTACACAATGCCCAGATCGACGGTGAACCACTACTTCAGTCCCGATGATCACCGCGAAACACATGAATGGCCAGAATGCATCGGTATCTGGGAAACAGTACGGGAGTTCATTCAAGAAGAAGATGACCATGTTATAGAAGCGCTTGAAATTGCAAGAAAGAACAAATTGCCCGTGTTTGGGTGTTCGCCGATGTGCAAAGGTGGGGCAAAGCTGGCTGGATATGTAAGTGCGGGCGTTCGCCTGGACCATGAAAGCTACGAAGTAAGTGAAGCTTTAGAAAAACTGCGCAACGGGATGTTCATCCTAATCCGCGAAAGCTCGATTAGCCACTTTCTAAAAGAGAACATACAGCTTGCAACGAAGCATGCACCCGAAGCGGCACACCGGGTAAGCTTTTGCACGGATGATGTAGTTGCAACCGATGTGCTGAAGCGAGGCCATTTGGACAACATGGTGAGAATGGCCATTCGGGAAGGAGTTGACCCGATGGAGGCCATTCAGATGGCCACAATAAACAGTGCTGTCGCCTTACAGATCGATCACAAAGTGGGACTTATTGCGCCAGGCCGCCAGGCCGATATTGTTCTGGTCGATAGCCCAGAAACGTTTAACGTCGAGGAAGTGATCGCTAAGGGTGAGTTTGTGGCCCAAGGCCACAAGATGCTGAAGCCGGTCGCCCGGCCTTTACGACCTAAATTTTTGACAGAGACAATGAAAGTGGCTTCGGTTAGCGCGGATGACCTTAAAGTTCGCGCTCGTGGAGAAAAAGTTAAAGTTCTGTCGATGAACATGTCGCTGGATGTGCCTTTTGTGCGCAATCGCCGGGACGCAGTACTCAATGCAGCAAATGGGGTGGTACTGCCGGATACAGAACAAGATGTCCTTTACGTATCGGTGATCGAGCGTTATGGCAAAACCACCAACAAACCTGTCGCATTTGTTTCAGGCTTCGGGCTGAAATATGGGGCGATGGCGACCTCGACTGCTCCCGATGACAACAACATTGTATGTATAGGGACCAATCCCGAGGATATGGCTGCTGCAATTAATTGGATCATTGAAAAAGGTGGTGGTCAGGCCTTCGTCAAAGAAGGTGAAGTGATCGTCGGGTTGGAATTGCCGATCGGTGGGATCGTTTCAGACATCGACCCTATTGAAATGGCAGCCAAAGAAGATGCACTTGACCAAGCAGCGCGTGACGCTGGTTGTCTACTGGAATGGCCGTTCATGAATATGTTCGTGCTGTCAATTACGGCAATCCCAGAATTTGCAATCACTGATATGGGTGCCGTGGACTGTGTTGGATTGAAGACCTTCAATCCAGTTTTGGAAGATACGTAGTTGCCTCAACGGAATGCAGCACGTAAAATAATAGGAGGAATAAATGAATAAATTTGTCAAAACTGCAATTGGCGTGCTGATGTTTGCCACATCTGCCAGTTTGGCTCATGCCGACTCGCCAAAAGAATTAGGCATCGGCCTTATCCTGGCTACGGGTCCAGAAGCGGCTTGGGATGCCACTCTTCTGAGAGATCTCGATAGCATTGTGGAAGCTGCGCCGCACGACCTGGACATTTCCTACAAATCGATCAGTGGCAAATGGGGCGAAGATGCGCGTGACGCGATGGAACTTCTTGCCAAAACCGGCAAGTATCAGATCATTTGGGCGCACAGCAGTTATTCGGACCAGGTCAAAGTACTGAAAGACAAGTATCCGGACGTGATGTTTGTATTTGTTGGATCAGGCAACGAAGGTTTAGGTGACAACGCGTATTGGGTTTATAAGCGCGTGCACGAGCCGTCGTATTTGCTGGGAGTGATGGCAGGTGCGCTAACTGAAAATGACGTCGTTGGTGTGGTTGGTCAGTTTCCATCAGAAGATGTAAACGACCAGATTAACGCCTTTTTTGCCGGTGCACGCTCGGTCAATGAGGGTGTAAAACGCAAGGTTGCTTTCATTGAGAGCTGGTATGACCCCGCGAAGGCAGAGCAATTCACTAACGCGCAGATTGCCGCTGGTGCGGATCTGACGTTTCAACTGGTTGCAAGCTTCGAGACTTGCGAAAAAGCCAACATCATGTGCTTTGGCAACTATGTGGATCAGGGTCAGAGCTCTCCAGATTCTGTCGTTGCAAGCGCGTTGATTTCTTGGACACAGGATCTCAACTGGGTAATCGATGAATGGTATAATTTTGCCGCCAACGAAACGCCGTATAAAGGAAATAAAACCGAACGGTGGATTTCAATGGCCGACGGTGGCACCAGCCTTTCAGGCTTTCATGCCTTCCAAGACAAGCTTCCCGCTGATCTCAAAGACAGAGTTGCTGAACTTTCCGAACAGATCGCATCAGGCAAATTGGAAATTCCTGTCGATCTATCCCTCCCGACCTCGGATTGACGTAACTTGCCCTCCCCGTTGGCGGAGGGCAAGTAACACCTCAAGAACGCACGATGACATCCCCAATAATCGAAGCCCGAAAGCTATATAAGAGTTTTGGTAAGGTTCAAGCCAACCGGGATATCAGTTTTTCCGTCAACGGGGGTGAACTGTTGTGCTTGTTTGGGGAGAATGGTGCAGGGAAATCGACAATATCTGCGTGCCTGACAGGGCTATATCCGCCAGATAGCGGAGAAATCCTGTTCAAGGGCAAACCGCTGCGGATGAAATCACCGGCGGAGGCAATTCGACAAGGCATCGGTCTGGTTCATCAGCATTTTGTTCTGGTTCCAGATTTTACGGTTTTAGAAAACATCGTCATTGGCTCAGAAAAAAGCCTGGTTGTTCAATATGAAGAGGCAGAGAAAAAACTTCGACATATTTGTGCGAACTATGGCATTGAAATCGATCCTAACACTCTTGTTCGTGACTTGTCCGTAGGTGAAAAGCAGTGGGCCGAATTGCTCAAGGCTTTATACTTTGACGCGGATGTTCTGATCCTGGACGAGCCCACGGCTACTCTCGACATTGAAAATTCCAAAAAGCTCTTTCGCATGATCGATAAGCTCAAAGCCGATGGAATTGCCCTGATCCTCATTTCACATTTTTTGGATGAAGTTATGCAGGCTGACCGTGTCGCTGTACTGCGGCATGGTGCGGTGGTCGGCATCAAACGAACGGCAGAGACTACGCCCGAAGAGCTCACCCGGATGATGGTTGGTCGTGATCTGGAACCGAAGCTTCGTGACAATTCCGAAGTCGGCGAACCCCGATTGGTACTGGAGAACGTGACCGTAGAAGGTTCCGATCAATTACTGGCGTTAAACGATGTTTCAATGACAATCCATCACGGTGAAATTCTTGGTATCGCAGGTGTTGCAGGTAACGGTCAGAACCCTTTGATGGAAGTCATCTCAGGCATTCGAACGCTGGCATCGGGCCGAATTATACTCGATGGAATTAATATCGGCGGAATGAATGCGCGGAAAGTCAAGGATATGGGTTTAGGCCATATTCCTGATGACAGGTTCGTTGCGGGCCTAGTTCCAGAAATGTCCATCGAAGAGAATCTTATTCTAGGCGACCATCGGGGTCTTTATGCGGATGGGGCGCTGATCGATTTTGGCAAAATGCGTCTCAGCGCGGAAAGAGCTATCAAAGAGTTCCAGATCTCTGCTCCGTCGTCTGAAACACCCACTGGCAACTTGTCTGGCGGTAATGCTCAGCGTGTCATTTTGGCTCGCGAAATAATGTTGGCCACAAAGGTGTTGCTTGCGAACCAGCCAACCCGCGGTCTGGATGTTGGAGTCATCGAATACATCCATAAAAGGTTGTTGGAAAAAAGAGCCCAGGGCGTGGCTGTGTTGATCGCATCTTCCGAACTTGAGGATCTAATGAACCTTTGTGACCGAATTGGCGTGCTCTTTCAGGGGCGCTTGATGGGAATTGTTGACGCTCAGGACACCAGCCTTGAAGAAATAGGGCTGCTCATGGCGGGACAACCATTGGAGGTTGCGGCGTGATCGAGATCGTCCCGCGCAAATCCACCGGTTGGCATACTCAAGTGGCCGCTTACTTAGTGGCACTTGTTCTCGGATTTGCGACATCTGCACTGTTGATCAAGGCTGGAGGTGCCAGTGTGGCCGAAGGTTTCGGTGCGCTCTACGAAGGCGCATTTGGCAGCTGGGAGGCTGTTTTGCAAAGTCTTGTGGCTGCTACGCCTTTAATATTCACAGGGCTTGCCACGGTCATTGCTTTTCGCGCGGAAATCTGGAGCATTGGACAAGAAGGTCAAATGTTTGCCGGTGCTATGTGCGGATATTGGGTCAGCCTTTACCTGGGTGGCGCACCGTTATTGCTTGCAGTTCCAATAATTATTTTTGCTGCCATGATCGGAGGAGCGTTCTTGGGAGGTTTCTGTGGTTGGCTCAAGACCCAATTTCAGGTCAACGAGATAATTTCAACGGTCATGCTCAACTATGTGATCATATACCTGCTTTCCTATCTGCTTGCAGGGGGGCCCTGGACGGAAGAAGGATCAACCTCCTATCACCAAACACCGGTCCTGGCGGATAACTTCCATCTTCCACTTCTGGTTGATGGTGTAAAACTGCATCTCGGATTTATCCTAGCTCTTGTCGCGGCGGCTATATGCTGGGTTATCCTGAAGAAAACACCTTTGGGCTTCGAAATTCGTGCCCTTGGTTTCAATCCCACAGCTCTGAGGTTTAAAGGCGTCAATGTTACGCGCACCGTTTTGGTCGTGATGGGTCTGAGCGGTGCGCTTTCTGCTATGGCGGGTGTATCGGAGATATTTGGCGTCAATTACCGCCTACGCGGCGACGTCATGGTAGGCCTTGGCTTTACAGGCATCATTGTTGGCATGATTGGAGGCTTGAACCCGATTGGAGCGGTGATTGCCGCATTGCTGTTTGGCGCGCTAGCCAATGGGTCACTCTACATGAGCGTATTGTCGGATATTCCGCCGTCGCTTGTGCCAGCGATGCAAGGTATCTTGCTGCTCTTTTTCCTGAGTGCATCAGTTCTGGTCAGATACTCCATTCGTATCAAGAGATTCACCCATGTTTGAATTGCTGTCGCCAGAAATACTCATGTCAATCATGATAGCCGCCGTCGGCGTGGCTACAGTTATCCTGCTCGCAGCCATGGGCGAGTTAATCACGGAGCGCTCAGGAATTTGGAACATGGGTGTTGAAGGTACGATGTTGTCAGGATGCCTGATCGCCTATCTTGTAATGGTTGGCACTGGATCACCCGTTATGGCAGCGCTTGTGGCGATGATTGCGGGTTTAGTTTCCGGATTGTTGATTGGTTTCATGACAATAACGCTGCGTGTTGATCATTTCGTCACGGGGCTGGGATTTAATTTGCTGGCCAGCGGGCTGACCCTGTTCTGGTTCCGAAGCTACGTTGGCGGAGGCAAGCCACCCAGCTATTCCACTATTGATAAATCCGCAATCCCCGGCTTAGCCGATATTCCAGTGCTTGGACCCATACTCTTTGACCAACACCTGCTAACCTACATTGCATTCCTTAGTGTTCCGTTTATCGCATTTTTCCTCAGACGCACAACACTTGGTCTTGAGACACGGGCCGCTGGTGAAAACCCGCAATTTCTCGAAGCTAAAGGTTTGTCCGTCTCAAACCGTCAGTATAGCGCGCTACTTGTAGGCTCAGCCTTGACCGCGCTTGGTGGGGCATTCCTGATGTTGGCATTTGCTGATCAATTCCGCCCGGATATTTCCGGGGGCCGAGGTTGGCTGGCGATCGTTGCCGTCATCGCAGGAAATTGGAAACCGGTCAGAACCATGATTGCAGTAATGGTCTTTGCCGTCTTTGACAGTGTGGCCGTACATGCGCAAGGTGTCGGTGTCGATGTGCCCTACCAGTTCTTCCTGATGTTGCCCTACGTCGCCTCAATCCTTCTGCTCGTCATGATCCGTAGCCGTTTGGGGCAGCCAGCCAAACTCGGCGTCCCCTATCTGAGACACTAAACAAAAGGAGACCTCATGCCTATTCCAACCTGGTCCGAAAGTGCCCCACGTCTAATCGATGTCGCCATGGGCAGAACACCTGCCGATAGCATCGTTCGAAATGGCAAGTGGGTGAATGTCTATTCGGGTGAAATCATCCCTAACATTGATATCGCCATTGTTGCAGGGCGCATCGCCTATGTAGGGCCAAATGCCAGCCACGCCGTCGGTAAACAGACCATAGTTATTGAGGCCGCAGGTCGGTACATGTTGCCGGGTCTTTGCGACGGGCATATGCATGTCGAAAGCGGCATGGTCACAGTGACAGAATTCGCCCGGGCAGTCATACCTCATGGCACGACGTCGATGTTTATCGACCCTCATGAGATCGCGAATGTACTTGGCTTGTCGGGTGTACGGCTGATGCATGATGATGCCGCCAGTCTACCCATCAATGTTCAAGTACAGGTGCCGTCCTGCGTGCCCTCTGCACCTGGCCTCGAAAACGCGGGGGCAGAATTTACCGTTGAAGATGTGTCAGAAGCCTTGGGCTGGCCACAAACCTGCGGCCTTGGCGAAATGATGAATTTCCCCGGTGTGGTAATGAACGACCCGAAGATGCTTGGCGAAATCAGTGCGACGCAACGGGCGAACAAAACCGTTGGGGGCCATTTCGCCTCTCCCGAACTTGACCGGATGTTTCATGGATATGTCGCTGGCGGACCGGCAGATGACCACGAAGGCACTCGTCAGGAAGATGCAATCGCCCGAGTGCGGCAGGGTATGCGTTCGATGTTGCGGCTTGGCTCTGCCTGGTATGATGTGGCCGCGCAAATAAAAGCTATCACTGAAGATGGTTTGGATCCTCGAAACTTTATCCTTTGCACGGATGATAGTCATTCTGGGACGCTAGTTCATGAAGGCCATATGAACCGTGTGGTGCGCCACGCGATCGCGCAGGGATTGAAACCTATTACAGCTCTGCAGATGGCGACGTTGAACACCGCGCAGCATTTCGGCATGGAGCGCGATGTTGGATCCATCGCACCAGGCCGTCGGGCCGATATCATTTTGACGTCCGACCTTCCCACACTTCCTGTTGAAATGGTCATTGCCCAAGGTGAAGTGGTTGCCGAAAATGGAAAGTTGACAGCGGATATACCCGAAGCCGACTACCCGGATTTTGCGAAGGGTACAGTTAACCTTGGTAAGAAATTGACGGCTGCAGATTTCGATATCATTGCACCTGAGGGCGCAGAAGAAGTCCGGGCGCGCGTGATTGGCGTCATAGAAAACCAGGCGCCTACTAAATCTCTTGAAGCTGATCTTGTGGTTGCAGATGGTCTCGTACAGATGGACGTTGATGATGATGTCTGCCAGATCGCGCTCGTTGAGCGGCATCGCGGTACGGGCGAAGTCGTGAATGGCTTTGTTTCAGGCTTTGGTTATAATATTTCCTGCGCCGTAGCCTCGACAGTTGCGCATGACAGCCACCACATGATCGTGGTCGGAACGTCCAAAGAAGATATGGCGGCAGCCGCCAATCATCTGGGAAAAGTAGGTGGAGGTATTACGGTATTTTCTGAGGGCAAGGAGTTGGCGACGGTCGAGCTCTCAATAGCGGGTCTCATGTCTGACGAGCGCGCCGAAATCGTGGCGGATAAGGCTGCGAAGATGGTGGCTGCTATGGAGAGCTGTGGCTGCAAACTAAACAATGCTTATATGCAGCATTCGCTGCTGGCCTTGGTCGTAATCCCGGAAATCCGTATTTCCGACCTCGGAATAGTTGATGTAACGAAGTTCGAGCTTGTCGATCTGATATTATGACGAACCTGTCTTATGACTGATAATCCCAAACGTGATCAAGTGTCGTATAACATCGTTGGCAGTCATTCGGCGTTTTCGAATTCATGGCAGCTTTGTATAGCATAGCTGCGGTAAGTGCTTAGTGAAAGCAATGTCTGCTTCCTCAGAAAGTGTTCGCGAACAAAAAAACAAATCCGGTTAATCTACTGCTCTAGAACGAAAGCCTCAAGGCCCAAGCCGCACGTTCCGTTATCTGGGGTCCCTGGTCCTTTCCTCTAGTGCCGCTCAGTTTACCATTTTTAGGCACTTGTGTTTTACTTGTGAATTGATAACAATATCGATATTGCAAGAATTGCACTTGGCCGTTGCTTCTTGGCTAGGGACCAGCCCCGTGGGTGCACCATAATTACTCCCAATAGTACATTTAAGCAGGAGTTGTGTTCATCGAGACTATCGTTATTCTTTCTGTACTGTTTGCTGCATTTTTGCATGCCTCATGGAATATAATACTCAGAAATTCAAACGATAAGTTGCTTAGTATGAGCGCAATCGCGCTTGGACATGTGCCATTCGGTATTCTGGGATTTATCTCGTTTGGCTT
>Ga0160423_10005742_pt1 | contig 10099 bp, 6 predicted proteins | sample CRUFie14St8metaG_FD_108191 | JGI IMG/M metagenome (GOLD analysis project Ga0160423, IMG submission 108191) | Marine microbial communities from the Costa Rica Dome - CRUD Field 142mm St8 metaG | ecosystem: Environmental > Aquatic > Marine > Oceanic > Photic zone | place: Costa Rica: the Eastern... | reverse complement strand
GCATTATTTAAATTAATTAAATCCGTATTTAAATCAATTTCTGCATTTAATAAATCTAGATTAGAACCAAGTCCATATTTGGATCTTTCAAAAGCTCTTTCATACCTATCAGATGAAATTACATAAGTTTCCTTCAAAAGATTTAATAAGTTTTTTTTATTTAAAAACTCATAATATTTAACAACGACCTCTATAATTTTATTTTCAATTTCTAATTGTAAATTTTGTTTTGATAAATTATCTAAATATTTAAATTTTTTAAGAGTATAAACCCCTGAAAAACCATTGAATAATGTGTAATTAATTCCAAGGGAAGATGAAAAACTGGTAGATGTAGCGTTATTAGCATCAATTTCATTCATCGACTCACCTCCGAAATCTAAAAAAGAATTTAATTTTAACTCTGAGTTAGAAACAGATGAATTATATCCAGATGAAATAATAATACTAGGTAAAAGACCAGCTGAACCTAATGAAGTATTGTTATCATTAATAATTAGATCATTTTTAGCTATCTTAATATTGTTACTATTATCAATTGCATATTGAATTGCTTTTTCTAAAGTTATAATCTCTTGAGAAAAAGAAAAAAATGAAATTAAAAGTAAATATTTTATCATAACATATTTTTTAATTCTTTCACTGCTGGCTCAACTTCTTCTCTACTTTTATTTCTTGAAATAAATAACCTAATGTTATTAACAGTTAGTAATAAAACAGGTAAAAATAATAATGTAAGTAGAGTTGCCATAATTATTCCATAGCTCAAAGAAATTGCCATTGGAATTAAAAATTGTGCTTGCATACTTTTCTCAAAAATTAATGGTAATAATCCAAAAACAGTAGTAATTGTTGTTAAAATTATTGGTCTAAATCTATTAATTGATGTAATCTCTAATGCAACTAAAAAAGATTCTCCTTTTTTTAATCTTAAATTAAATGAGGTTATAAAGACCAAAGCATCATTAACTAGAACCCCTATCAATGCTACAACACCAAACCCTGACAAAACGCTAATAGGCATTCCATGCAGTAAATGACCAAAATAAACTCCTACCAAAGTAAAAGGCATAAGTAAAAAAACTAAAAAAGTTTGTGCTTTTGATCTAAATGTAATTAATACAATACATAAGATTAAAAATCCAAAAACTGGCATAATTTTTTTCATTGAATTAGCGGTAATAGTTCCTTCATCGGATGAACCCGCCAATTCCATTCTAACAGAAGGATACTTTTCTTTAATTATTGGAAATAATTTTTTTTCAACCTCAGATATAATATCAGAACTGTATGCATTCTCGCTTGCTAACTCACCTTCAATTTCAATTATTTTACTACCATTTTTCCTATTTATACTTACAATTTTATTATCTATATTAAAATCAACCAACTCAGTTAATGGATAAAGGCCTTTGTTTGTTCTTATTTTCATGCTTTCAAGAGATGAAAAAGAGTTTTTTTCTTTTTCACTAAACCTAATCCAAAGTTTCATTTCGTCCTTATTTTTTTGTATATCCTGAACTTGAGTACCAAAAAAACCTTGTCTAACTTGTGATAAAATTTGATAATTCGTTAAGCCTAAGCTTTTTGCTTTTTCATTTAATGTAAAATTTATTTCATCAGGACCATATTCATAATCTGTTGATGAGGCAGCAACACCTTCAATATCTTTTAAACCATTTGAGAATAAAATACTAGCTTCTTCCAAATCTTTGGAATTATTTCCAAGCAAAGCGAAAGATAAAGGTTTTCCAAAAGGATCGCCAACACCAATAATAAGATTTTCTAAACCATCTACTTTATTTAAATTTTGTCTTAATTTTTCAACAATTTCATATGCTTTAATCCCCCTATTCTCAGGCGCTTCTAAAAATAATTGAATTTGACCATTATGGGACTTTGGACCTAATTTCAACTCTTTTGAACGAATGACTTTGGTATCTAAAGAGTCCTCTAAAAGACTGTTAACTTCATTAACAATTTTTATTAATTCATCACCATAATCTTTAGTCTTTTCTAAAGTAGAACCTGGTTTAATTTTATATTCAACATATAAATCGTCAAGTTCAATTGAAGGGAAAAAAGTAAATTTTACACCGCTTAAAAAAACAAAAATTACAAAAAGACCAATAAAAAATAAATAACCTAAATATATTCTTTTTAGAAAAATAGATAACAATGGTTTGTAATATTTATCTCTTAAACTATTTATAATATTATTAAAAAATATGGATAGTTTATTTTTCTTTTGTTTTTTGTCTAGTGCCTTAGAATAAGCTATGTGAGCAGGTAATATAAACGCTCCCTCAACAAGAGAAAAAATTAAAGTAACAATGACAACAAAGCCCATTTGCCAACCAAATTCACCCATCATTCCTTCAAAAAAGAAGAAAGATAAAAATGCAACGGCTGTAGTAGAAACACCTGCAAAAACAGCAGGAAAAACCTCAATAGTACCTTCAACGGCAGCATCATATCTATTTAATCCACTTTCAAATTTTCTTATAATATTTTCTCCAATGATAATTCCATCGTCTACTAAGATTCCAATTACAAGTATCATGGCATACATAGTCATCATATTAATAGTAATAGGAGCAGAAGGTGCTAAAAAAAACATACCTAAAAAGGAAATAGGAATACTTAAAGCAACCCAAAATGAAACTCTTGGATGCAGAAACATAGTTAAAAATAAAAGAACTAATAAAAAACCAATGGCCCCATTCTTAGTGAGCAAATCTATCCTTTGTTTTAAAGGAGTAGATGCATCAAATAAAATTTTAGCCTCAGCTTTTTCATTGTTTAAATTAAATTTCTCCACATAATCTTTGACGTAATTAGCAATGAATAAAATATCTTGAGTTTCAGTATTGCTAATTGTTATATTAACGGACCTCTTATTTTTTCTATATCTTTCAATTAAAGATTTAGACCAATTTTCTTTTACATTTGCAATATCCTTGAGGTAAAGAGGACTGCCATTTTCATTTACTCTAACAATAATATTTTCAATCTCTAAACTTGAATTTTGTTTATTATTAGAACGTAATAAATATTCATTTTGATTTACTTCAATTTTACCACCTGTTAAATTGATATTATTTTGTAAAATAGCTGAACTAATCTCATTTAATGTTAAATTATATGCTAATAATTTCTTTTCACTTACAGAAATTTCTATTTCTTTTTCAGGTAAACCAGTTACAGAGACTTCAGAAATTCCATTAGTAGATTTAAGTTCATCTTCAATTATGTCAATTTTTTTTTTTAGATAATCTAAGCCCCCATCAGATGATACAGAGAAACTAATTGTTGGCATAATAAATTCAATCTTTCTTATAAAAAGTTCATCTATATCAACATTAAAATTTATTTGATCAACAGCATTATTTACATTCTGCAAACCAACATACATATTTTCTCCTCTTTCCATTTCAATGTAAATTGATGACGTGTTTTCAAGAGATGATGAAGTTATATTTTCTACTCCTGATACTGCTTCTAATTTATTTTCAATTTTTTTTGTGATTGACTCTTCAACTTCAATAGGTGACAGTCCAGCAGAGATAGCCTGTACAAGAATAGTTCTACTTTCCATTTCAGGAAAAAAGGTAGAACGAAGACTATTTAAACCCACAATACCAAAAACAAAAATTAAAAACATTAATAAATTTGCTGTGATTGGGTATTTAATAAAATATGAAATAAATGCTTTCATAGAAATTAATTAATTATCATGCCATCAAAAAAATAAGATCTATAATCATCTATTAGGCAATCAATATTTTCAAGGCCGGACACTATAACAGAGTCATTATCAAAAAATATAATATCAACTTTTTTTTCTCTTATGACAGAATCTTTAAGGTGATAAATTAAATTATTATTAATTAATTTATCTCTTGGTATTTTAAAAACATTCTTAATTTTTCTACCATAAACAATACCTTCAACAAACATTCCATCTTTTATATTTTTATCATAAACATCAAAAAAAACATCAACACTTTGAGTTAATGTATTTATGTGACTACCTTTTCTTTTAATTTTAGCAGAAATTTCTTTGTTTAAATCTGAGATAGTTAAAATAGCTTCATCACCTATATTTATTAATTCAGAATTGGATAAACCAACAGATGTTGACATCTCGTAATTATTTTTGTCAATTATTTGACCCAAACTTTGACCAGGTAAAACATTAGAACCTGTTGACAGGAAGGATTGTGTAACAATACAATCAAAAGGTGCTTTGATAGTAAACTTATCTAATTTATTTTCTAAAGACATTATTCGATAGAAAATACTATATAATCCCCTTCCAGATAAATAATTTCTTAATTGTTTACTCTCTATGTTAGGTAAACTTTTCATTCGTTTATTAATGTTAAAGTTTTCAACATAAGATTCCCACAAATTAAATGAACTACTGTAATCAATTTTTATATCAGGTAAACACTGAATTAGTAAAGATAAAAACTCACTTTTTATAGATTTTATTTCTAATTTTAGATCATTGGCCGCAATCTTAATTAGAGTTTTTCCCTTTTTAAATTCCTGACCAACCTTAAATTTATTTTTTGAATATACTTTTCCACTTACCTCACTTATAATATTTACCTTGTTTTTTGAATTTATTGAACCAGATACGTTGAAATTTGGAATAACGTCTATTTCATTATAATAATTACAAGTAATGAAATTGTCGGCAAGTGATGAATCTTTTATTTCTTCTTTTATTTTGTCTTTTACTTCTTCTTTTTTATTAATACAAGAAGCAAAAAATATAATTATGAATAATAATTTTAGTGATCTTATCAATTTATTTTTTTTGAGCAAAATTAATCTATTTTGATTTTAATGCAAGTTTATTTTGTATAATTTTATTTTAATTTAGTTATGCAATATTGTCTTCATAGTTTTTCAAAGCAAGTTTTGTCTTTTCAACACCAAATCTAATTAACTCACTAGTTTTATGATAATCAAAAAAACCACATACATTGTATGGAATATTAATTAAAATGTCAGGCTTATTAATTTCAATTGAATTTTTTGACAATTGACTCATCATTATGTAAACAGTTTTATTAAGATAATTCATTACATTTCCATTATCTTCTTTTTTATTAGTGCTAAAATAATTTAACATTTTTTGCATAATTGGGTAATCTAAAGAAGAAGGAGAAATATCGTTTTTATAATTTGGATCCATATAATTTAAATTGACTGCAACTAAAATATCATCTTTTGTTCGTTTAACCCTTGATAAAGGAAGTGGATTTAGAATACCCCCATCAACTAATACCATTTTTTTATAAATAACTGGAGTTAATAAAGATGGAACTGAAATTGAACATCTGATTGCGTGATGTAAACTACCCTTATTGAAAACAACCTCTTTAAATGATTTAATATCAGCAGAAACAGCAGAGTATGGTATAGGTAAATTTTCTATCAATGAATCTTTAAAAAAGAAGTTCATTTCATCGAAAATTTTTTTTCCTTTTAATATTCCTTGTTTATTTATGGTAAAATCCATTAACCTAAATACATCTATCCTACTCAAACCTAACATCCATTGCTTAAATTCATTTAGTTTTCCAGAGGCATAAACACCAAGAATTACAGAGCCTATTGATGTTCCGGAAACTGATTTAATTATAAATCCATTTCTTTCTAATTCTTCAATTACTCCTATACCAACTAAACCCTTTGCACCTCCACAAGAAATAACTAAAGATATATTTTTCATATTTTAAAATTGAGATATAATTTTTAACACATCACCATTATCGAAAATATACACTTTAAATTTATTATTTGAATCTTCATTGATTTCTCTTCCTAGTAGATCAGTTATTTTCAAGACTTTTTTAATAGCATTATCTTCATTTAAAGATATTTGATCGCATTGATCTCCTATTCCATCATTATTCGAATCCTCTTGATTTGGATTATAATCATCAGGACAATTATCATTTTCATCACATATATCATCTTCATCTGTATCACTTATACACTCACAATAACAATCCTCAATTAATATACAGTCATCTTCAATAATGTTAGTAAAAAACTCTGTATAAGTAGCTGGGTCAATAAATTCACAGTCACAATCAACTACTACGTAATCAAAATTACTACATTCATCACAAATACCATCATCATCTAAATCTTGAAGACAATTTCCATTACAATCATAAAAATCCTGAGCATATTCACAACTTCCATCATCATTTGTAACAAATTCATTATAATTACAAGCAATTGGATCAGTACAGCCCTCTAATTCATTACCATCACAAATTCCATCATCATCGGCATCATTATCTATTATTATGCCATTTTCACATGTATCACAAACACCATCAACATAAACACATGAACCATCATCAAAACCGCCAGGTAATATTGAAGAATCATAATTACAAGCTTCTGGATCTGTACACCCAAACGAACAACTAGTATTCCAAAATATATTGGTTTCTGGATCAGAAATTATATCATATCCAGCCCAAAAATACTCACAATCTTGTTCACTAACAGAGTAATCACAAACATTAGTAATTGTATTAAAACAACATGGAATAAAACATTCACCACAGTCATCTGAAATTCCACAAGAACCATCATCAATAATAGCTTCTGGACTAAAATTACATGCATCAGGGTTTGTACAGCCTAAATCTTCGCTGTTTCCTAAATAAATATTTTCATCCCCCTCCTGATATTCTACATATGAAAAAGGAAGGAAGAACATTTCACATGTTGTATAATCACACCAATACATATTTTGTGGTGGAGAATTTGGATTTAAAGGGTTATTTGACGTGTTATCATATGTGGCATAAGCATGAACTGTATAACCTTGGGGTAATTTTAACATGTATTCTGGTTGATAAAAATTTTGCCAATTAAAATCCCAATCTGGTATACTTATTATTGGAATTGTATCACCATTATTTTCTGCATATACTAACCAAGATTTTCCAATCAAATGCATGTGAGGTAAAATACTAATTAAACTAATATCTTCTTCAATTTCAAATGAAACATAATGTTCGTATGTTTCATTAGCTGGAATAAATAGTTGAGTGTCAACAATAGTCTCAACTTGTATTTCTCTTAATACTGGTTCATCCTTAAAAAATAAATTAACAGATGATTGGTCATATTGATCAATTGGACTAGGAGCATAATGCATTTGTATTGCTATGTCAGCACCAGCAGGAAGTAACAAGCCTATATCATTATTCCAAACTGGTGGAACCATTCCAGGTGTATATCCAGCTGATAATTGTGGTATCTCTCCAACACAAAAGCCACTTTCACATTCATAACCGTATTCGGGAGTTGTAGCATCTAACGCAGCACAATCACCCTCAGTATCAATATTTACTAAAACATGATGAACTGCGGCGTAATTTCCGGGCATTATTTCAATAGATTTTAAATACTTATCTTCTGAAAAATTAGTTTCAAAAACAAAAACTCTATAATCATCCTGATTATTTCCTTCAATTAAATATGCCTCTTCCATTGTAAAAACTGCATCAGGTACTCCAACTGCAGAGCCTTCAGGATAATCAGGTATTTGAGCCTCAAGAGAAGGGTCACCCTGTGGCATTCCAATAGAAACCCACTCACTTATTAAATTCTTTTCTTCATCGGTCAAACCTCTTTCACCTAAAAAAGTAGAATAATTTGTGTCAGCATGCCATGGTGGCATATAATCAATTGATGTAACATAACTAATCATATTACCTAGTGAAGCAACTTCTAAATAGTTTGTAAATGGCATGGGTCCAGATTGGCCAATTCTATGGCACTCTGTACAATTATTATAAATTATTGGCGAAATATGCTCACTAAAGTTAACTTGACTAAGTAACAGGATGGGAAAGAAAAATAATAAAAGGAAATATCTCATGATGATTAAATTAAAATGATGACAAAGTAAATTTAAAAAAAAAAAGGTGGAATCAATTTAACAATTGATAATCAAACAATTTTAACAAAATTACTTTTATCAAATCTCATTCTCTTCCCATAGACTCCGTTAGAGGCTCTCTTTCCAACACTAATTACCATACATATCTGATCCTTATTTGATAAGTTAAGTAATCTCTTTATTCTTGCTGAGTCAATACCTTCCATTGGACATGAATCATAACCAAAAGCTCTTAATGACAACATTAAATTTTGACAAGCAAGTGCTGTAGTTTTTTGCGCCCAAATTTTCATGTCAGAAAAAGAAACTGGTTCTCTAGGAATAGGTTTTGAAATAGAGAGAAAAAAAATAACTATTTTTTTTAAAAAACCTTTAATACCTAAAAATCCTTGATCATATGCTAAGGGGACAATTTTTTTATAATAATTTACTACTGCCTCAGGGGAATCATCTTTTGATTCTAATATTTCTAACATTTTTTTCGAATTTTCTCTCCACGCCATAGGTCTAGCAACACAAACAATTAATTCTTGAGCAGTTCTTGCAGCAGGCTGATTTAAACAATACTCGACTAATTTTTTCTTTTTTTCTTTTGACTTTACCCAATAAAACTTCCAGGCTTGCAAATTTGAAGAATTTGGAGCTAGTAACGCTAAATCTAAACATGAGAGAATGACATCCTCTGGAACAACTTCATCATTATACACTCTAACACTTCTTCTAGACTTTACAACTTTAATAAATTCTTCTTTGTTAATTTTGGGAACTGAAGCATCTGAATTTATGTTTAGTTCTTTTTTAAAAATATCAACCATCTCTAAAATTTAATACCAATTTTTTTATAAATAAAACCTAATAACCATGCAGGACCAATTAAAAGAAACTGAATATCCTTAATAAAAGAAGGTTTTTTACCCTCTATTTTATGTCCTATAAATTGAAGAATCCAAGCTAAAAAAAACATAGTTAGCGAAACAATAAGTAAATTATTTTGACCAATAATCTGATGCCAAAAATAGACATCCCAAAGCACATAAAATGAAACAAAAAACATTCCCAAAAATATTCTAAAAGATAACTTTAAATAAAAAATTAATCCTAGTATAACAATAATAGTACCTAAATGAATAAAATTTGATTTAATTAAAAAATCTATAGGTATTAAAGAGAGCAAAGCAATTATACTCCAAAAAATTAAGGGAATACAAATCCAGTGAATAATTTTATTTGTTTTGTTTTGATGACTTTCTCCGTACTCATCAAACCATTGGTGAATGCTTTTCATTTTTTTAATATTCTCCTCCGCTATCGTTTTGTTTTAAATCGTTATTATTGATAGTAGATTTTTCTTTAATTGGGTTAAACTTTAATTTACCAAATTTATATTTAAAATTAATTTGTATTGATCTAAATAAAATTTGATTATTAGAAGATTGAGTAAAGTTATCAGAAGATAAATCTGTTTCAAATGATTTATACTTACTCCATGGTTCAATTAATCCAAAACCAATTGATCCTCTTTTATTATTAAATTCTTTTTTAATACCAAAGCTTACCATAGAAAAACTAGGAATTTTTCCTTGTATAGTTTGTCTTGGAGATCTATAAAAACCCCTGCATTCGAGAGAGTAATTTTTCCCTAATTCAACAGTTGAATTTAAATACCACTTATATATTAATCTTATATCTTTAGAATTTTCATCTTGTATATTATCATAAGAAGAAACATTATAAGTGTAAACATCTCCCCCTCCTCTTATATTAATTATATTTGGAATTCTTATTGAACCAAAGAAATTTAGTCCAAATGAATTATTCGTACCTACATTTTCATATCTGATTATTGATATTTCATCATTATTTTGGAAAGTTAAAAACTGTTCTATAATATCAGTAGTTTTTTTATAGTAAATAAAATAACTTGTCATAAAACCAGGTTTAAAACTACTAAATCCTATTTCTAACTGATGACTAATTTCAGGATTTAAATTAGGATTACCCACTCTAACATTTCTAAAATCTGAATAAACAAGATTTGGATTAACATAAGTTAAATCTGGCCTCATCAATCTTTTTGAATAAGAAAATTTTAAAGTTTTTGAAAAACTTAACTTCTTAGATAAAACAAAACTTGGTAAAAATGTATGATAG
>Ga0160423_10005741_pt1 | contig 10099 bp, 11 predicted proteins | sample CRUFie14St8metaG_FD_108191 | JGI IMG/M metagenome (GOLD analysis project Ga0160423, IMG submission 108191) | Marine microbial communities from the Costa Rica Dome - CRUD Field 142mm St8 metaG | ecosystem: Environmental > Aquatic > Marine > Oceanic > Photic zone | place: Costa Rica: the Eastern... | reverse complement strand
TTACTTGATTGTTTGTGATGAAAGAAATAATACTCCAGCAGTTATCGATGCTAATGAGCTTGTGGTAGATATTTACCTTAAGCCGACGAGAACAGCAGAGTTTATCTTAGTTAACTTCTACGCAACTAGAACAGATGCCAATTTCCAAGAGTTAATTGGTGGCTAATAGAAAATCTTACTAAATATTATTATGGCAACAACAATTCAAAACTTCTTTACTAAAGCAGCAGAAAATCAATTTTCAAGAGATTTTCTATTTCGAGTTAGAAACATATCATTAACTGGTGGAGTCGAATTCGTTGGTGATAATGATTTAGTTTATGCTAAAACTGCAACGTTACCGGGTAGAAATATTGACAGTAAGGTAGTTAACTATTTTGGACAAGAATTTCAAGTTCCAGGTAGATCGACTTACCCTACTGCAGGTGGATATACTATATCTTTTTATCATGACGAAGAGTGTGCTTTAAGAACTAAATTTGAAGCTGCTTCAAGACTAGTATTTAATAACGAGACTTCTATTGGTGAATATGGAATGCCTGGTACTGAGTCAGTTATTAATTTAGTACAAGTTGATAAACAGCTAAACGATGTAAGAAATATCGAGCTTGTAGGAGCTTCTATTAGAAACATTAGCGATGTTAGTTATGATATTGCAGATGGTTCTGGTGATGTTCTAAGCTTCGATGTAACATTTGCTTATCACTTCTATAGAGACTTTGCCACATCTTAAATTACATTCGCGATTAAATATTATTAATGGCGTTTGAAACATTTGACTTCCTAGATGGCTATAGCTATAGTGAAAGGTTCTTTCTTTCGCATCCATTCTTATGGAAAGTAACATTTGAATACGATTCTTCAGTATTAATAGATAATGTTAATGTAGCAATAGCTAAAGCGTATAGTAATGATGCTGAAGACTGGCGTGCAGTTACTGAACCAGATCGTTTTACTAGAAACGGTAATGTATTAGTAGCTAGATCAGTTACAGTACCAGGTGAAAATTCTCAATTTGATATTGCAGGTTCACAAAATCTAGGTGGATTCTTACCTGGATACGCTCTTAATAAAAGAACTGATTTTTTAACTAAAAACTTAGCAATAAACTTTTTCGATACACAAGATGATATTGAACATGGCTTTTTTAGACCTTGGATGATAGCTTTAGGTATAGATGGGTTAATTAATAGAAATCTATTATGCAATGTTACTTTGAAGCAATATAATAATCGAATGCAATTAAGAAAAGGCTATAAATTTATAGATGTTTTTCCTACTAATGTTGAAGGTTATAGTCTAACTTATAGTGATGAAGAGTTTAGAGAAGCATCAGTAACGTTTGCTTTCAAAGAGTATAAGCCTTTAAATATAACAGGGCCTAGTTTACCTTTCTTTGCTTAACTTATAATTATAAACATGAACCATGTGTTTCAGCTTCCTAACGGGAAAAGTGTAGCTGTAAAAGAATTTTTGTATAAAGACGTAAGAGAGTTCTTCTATGATAAGCCTGTTGAAGCAAGAGCAGAATTTTTTAATTCTCTAATAATAACTAAAAATTTAAATGTATTAGAAAAGTTTCTAGCTTTAGTTAAACTAAGAGAACGGTGCATAAAGCAATCAATTAGTATTAATATTAATGGTAGAGAAAAAGAAGTAGGTATAGATTTTATTCTTAAAACTTTTAATGAAATATTAGATATTAGGGAAGAAGTTATAATCGATAATATAAAATTAGTTTTAGACTATCCAACTGAATTTATAGTATCATCTGATAGCTTATTTAAGATAATACAAACTATTGAAATTGATAATGAGATAATAAATCTCCATAAAGTAACAGAAGATGAATATAACATAATTACTAGTTCTCTTCCTGCACAGGTATTAAAAACAATAACTGACTTTTATCATAGTAAAAAAAGAGCGTTAGTATTTAATTTATTTGAAGGTTCTGATGTTGAAATAAATTTTTTAAACTCTACACCCTTTGCATTTCTTAATACATTATACAAATGTATAGATGCTAATACATATAGAGAATACTTATTTGTTTTAAGTAAAAGGATGAGAGACGCAACGTTTATATCTAACAGCACATTTGTAGATGTTTTAGATTACATCGAATTGTATAGAAGAGAGAATGATGATGAGAAAGATAAAGTTGCAAAAATAAAATAACAGTTAAATAATAATATGTCTAACACTAAAGACTTTATCTCTAAGTTAACTGAGCTAAAGAAAAATTTTAAGATTTATATTCCATCAGCTGGAAAGAAGGTTAATGCTACTCAAATAAATTTAAAGCAACAAAAAGATATTATATCTACTGCAGTTAATGGGGTAGTAGGTGCGTTACAATTTTCTAAAGCAGTAAATGATGTAATTATAGATAATGTTGAAGGAGATACTTTTTATACGTTTGATAGAGTACCAGCTATATTAGCTCTGAGACAAGAATCATTAGGTAGTAAAATTAAAGATAGTAACGGTAATGTAGTATCTATAGATGATTATATTAGTAAAGCAATTAAAACACCTAAGTTTGAATTAACTAAAGATGTAAGTATAGATACTATTAATATTAAATTAAAGATACCTACTTTAAAAGAAGAGAATGTTATACTTAAGAAATGTATTTCAGAGATAGAAAATTTAAAATCAGAAAGCTTATCAGACGCTATGGGATTAATTTACATCTTTGAAATTATAAAGGTAATTGAATCAGTTTCTGTTGAGGAAGAGGAAGTTGTATTTAATGATTTAAAAGTAGCTGATAGAGTTAAAATTATCGAGCAATTACCTCTAGAGCTATATGAAAAGATAACAAATTTCTTATCTCAGATATCTATATACGATAAAAAAATCTTAACTGATGACGAATCTACTATTGTAGTAGATGCAAGTTTGTTTGATGCTACAGTTAGCGCATAAATATATATGTGGATAATTTTATAAATAAATTAGGTGAAGCGTTTTCAGGTGAAACCGCTAAAGAATCTTTATCAAAAAATATAATTAAAAAAGTTAATCCCGTTCTTACTTCAAATGAAAAAAGAAGATTAACGAACGAGGCTACTATATTTGCTGAAACTCTAGTAAGCGTTCAACAAAAAAATCAACCTGACACATTCGGTAAAACTGAAACATCACAAGATACACCTGCTAGTAAAGTTTCTGGCATGGTGCGGGGGGAAAGTAAAAAAGAAGGTAAACCACCTAATCTTAAATTACCATTATTGTTAGCATTAGGAGCTGGTATAACAGCCTTCGCTACATGGATATCAGATTTTTTAGGTCCGGTTGGAGAGTTTGTAGCAAAAACTTTACCTAAACTTTTAAAGCCTATGGGCAAACTAGCAGGAGGCTTTTTTAAAGCTATGAAGGGAGGTAAGCTTTTAAAAGTGTTTGGTGGAATAGCTAAAGTTTTAGGACCTAAACTATTGAAATTTGGTAGATTTATACCAGTTATAGGCTCTTTATTTAGTTTTGGTTTTGGTATAGCAAGATGGAAGGAAGGGGATTATATGAAAGCTATACTTGAATTTCTTTCTGGTATCTTAAATATAATACCCTCAGGAGTAAGTAATATTGCTTCAATGATTATAGATGGATACTTATTATTAAGCGATTTAAATGAGCAGGGAGAAGGTGAAGAAGAAAAAATTGATGGGGAAGGATTTAGCATGTGGGATAAAATTAAAGACTTTGCTTTAAATCTTCCAGGTATAAAAAATGTTATTGAAATGGGTAAAGGTTATGCTGCTATCTTTAGAGGAGATTTTGTAGCTGCAGCTGAGCATTTTAAATCTGGCTTAGGTCCTATAGCTGGTGTAATTGAGTTCTTAGCTAATGCAGCAGTAAAAGGTGGTATGGGAGCAGCAGCGTTTTTAGAAGAGCAAGGTATTGATCTTAGTAGCCCTAGCGCCTTTTTCCAAACTATAACTGATAAATTTGTAAAAATGTTTAAAGATATGATAAGTTCAATATTTGAGTTTATTACTGAAGGTGTAGATAAAATAGTAAAGGGGGTAAAAGACTTTGGAGGTGGATTAAAAGATGGAGCAATTAATTTAGGTAAGGGAGCTCTCAATATGATTCCTTTTGTAAATTTAGATGACTTTATGGTAAGGGGAGACAAAATTATACCTTTTAACAGCGAAGATGATGTGGTGGGAATGAAAGAAGGTGGTGCTTTAGCTAAAATGATTAAAGGAGGTACAAGTGAAGGAGTAGTAGTAAGAGATGTTTTTGATAAAGCAGTTACTTCAGAGATACAAAAATCAAATCAATATCTTGCACAGTTAGTACAATTAACAGCAAAAATGGTAGCTGGTCAAGGTACTCCTACACCATCAACAATAGTACCTCTACCGAGTAATAATGATAGCATGCAAGGTGATGTAAGTGGTCCTAACTATGTTGATAGTAGGGTAAAATATAATAATTCAACATACAGTCTAGCGTAGTTTAACGCTTAAATATTATTATGGCATCACCTGACCCATACGAAGGTATAAGACAAAATTCCCAGACTCCGGGGTCGTTTGATATTGTAAAAAATTATGACTGGACATCAGTTCCAAGAAATAGAAAATTAAGAGATGAAGCTCCTTCTGCTTATATTACTGCATATGAATTAAAATATTCTCAGCTTAAGCAATTTATTGATGGTTATATGAATATTTTCTCACCTAGAAATAGTTCAAATTCATATAAAGATAGTAATAATCCTGGATTAGATTTTTATAAAGGTCTTTATAGTGTCGCTAGAACACCGCTAGCTAGATTTAGTTTTCCTTTCTTTTCAGATGAAATGAGATCATTTAGTACTGAATTTGATAATACATTTTCACCTATAAGTCAAAGAAACGCTCAAATGCTTGGTGGAGATCAAATTATGGGACTAGGAGGAGCTGCTGAAAGTTTAGTAGGAGGTACTGTAGCTACAGGTAGAGCATTAGGAGATGTCAATATAGGTGGCATGGCACTTCAGGATATAGTAACTAAAGGTGCTAATACTGCTATGGGCGGGATTAATAAAATGTTAGGTACAAATATGCAATTTAATCCAGGCACCCAGACTATAGGTGCGCCTGGAACGTATATAGAAACACCACAATTTTATCAATATAGTAATACTGACAATGGAGTACAGATAAGTTTTACTCTTTCTAATACTTTAAATGATGATGGTTTTGATCTTAATTATAATTTTATTACTAACTTTACTAAACTAAATAGACCTTTTAGAAGAGGTCCTATTGGAATGAATTTTCCTGCTATATATAATTTAGTAATACCTGGCGTACGTTTTATACAATGGGCTAGCTTAGAGAATTTTCAAGTAAGTATGCTTGGTAGTAGAAGAAAAATTTATAAAAAAGGCTCTGGTGAAATAATTGTTCCTGAAGCTTATGTTTGTGATTTTAATTTTAAATCCCTTACACTTGAACCTTCAAACTTTGTCGATGAAATATCTGAATTCAGTGATGGTTTTGCAGGTTATTCTTCTGATAGAGAAAATATTGAATCAGAAATTGCTGATTACAGAGCTGATCAAGAAGAGAAGCTAAAACAACAACAAAGGGAAGGCCGAGCTCGAGATGAACAACAGAAAGCTATAGAGAATTATAATAGAATACTGGAGAATAAATTAGAAAGACAAGCGCAGATCGCTGAGAATGCCGGTAATCCTGAACGAGCAGAAGAAATAAGAGGACGAATAGAGGTCTTAAGAAAATAAAATTTAAGTATATGAGTTTAACAGGAAAAACAGGACAATATCAAGATCAGGTAAATGGATTACCCAGTTTACCTATCAATCGCTATGAGCGTATATTTAAAATATACTCTCAACAAAATAACGGTAAAGAGTTTTACTTTTATAACCTTTTAAACAAAATTGAAATGCCGGATAATGTTGATGGTAGTATTTTAGATACGTATAATGTTTTAGCTAAAGAACCGTTAACAACTACTTCATATAATATCTACGGTGATATTCACAGCTGGTGGATTATATATTTGTTGAATAAGAAAACTATAGGTAATAGTTTCTTTGCAGAAGGCGGTCAACAGCTAGAATATATTATTCCTGATATGAGAGGTGTACTATATCAGCAAATGACACAAGCTACTGTATTTAACAACAAACACTTTTAATGTCTTTAAGTAATAAAAGAAATGACGACGCATTTAAATTTAAGCTTAACGGAGCTGAGTTTTGGTGTCAGTTTTTAGTTACCGGTAATGAGGATGCTGATAAAGCATATGAAAGTACGCAAGGGTTAATGTTAACTCAAACGTCTATATTACAACTTGATATTGATGAATCATTATTAGAGCCCTTTACAACTGGTTCTATAACTATTAATAACCCTTACGATTATTTTGATGAAAATCATAATGTAGATGGTACTGGTAAAGATTATTTGCATATAAGATTTTACGATTACGTTGATCAAGAAAATCCTAACTTAGACAAGGTAAAGTTAGAATATACTTTTGTTATTACTTCAGAGAGTAATAGTGTATCAAAAACTGATAGATCTAATAATTTTAAAACCTTTAAACTTATAGATTATAACTACTATAAGCTTAATCAAGAAGTGCCATATGATGTATGTTTTCCTAACTCTGATACTGATAAATTAATAGGAGATATTATTAAAGATGAAATATTAAAAGAGGTTTTAGGGGAAGATATAATTGATGATTTAAATTGGAATTCAGGTAGCCACACACTTAATAAAACTCAAGGTAATAATTTAGTTTCTAATATGCAAAGAGTAAGATGTGGAGTAAATTGGAAATATTCTGATGTACTTAAATATCTTCTAAGATTTAATTATTTTGAAACTTCTAACGGGTTACCGGTTCAAACGATATTACAATTTGATAGATCAATTAAAAAATATACGTTAAAACCATTAAATGTTTATTTTAATTCTAATGAAGATTTAACTACTGAAGCGTTTGCATTAGGTGATTTAACACATGCTCCAAGTAAAATAGATAGTAGTTATGCAACCACAGCTAATAAAAATAATCCATTTTCTAATGACAGTGTAAAATTTAATGAATACTCTGGTACATTAAAAAATACTGAACTTTCAACTCCTTATACGTTTTATACAAATTCGTATTTTACTAACTATATGGTATCTACTTATGACAAATTTACTGGTGTAAATGCTGTTACTAAAATAACTATTGAAGAAACAAAAAAATTATGGGAAGAAGATTTTATTCGATCTTTTAAACTACTTGGTGGTGAAGCTAAATCTTATTTAAATTTTAATTCAAATGCAAATAGACCAATAAAAAACTATTCTATTCCGCTATTCGATAGAGATGATAGTATTAGTATAGTAAAAGCACAGATGGTTTCAAATTTAACCTTTTATAATTTACAGCTTAATTTTAGCTTATTAGGTGATACAGCAAGAAAGCCTGGTATATTTTTAGATATAGTAAAATTTTCAGAAGAGGAAAATAAATTAGATGGAAAGCTTTTAGGTAAGTGGTTTGTAACTAACGTACATCATAAGTTTATAAGAAGTAGATATCAAAATCATATAACATGTATTAAGCCGTACATAGGACCTGATATAGATAGACGCGGTGACGATGCATCATTAGATCCAAATTTATTAGAACAACAAATGCGTCAACCTACTGGTAGTGGGTTAGATTTACCTGGTGGTGGTAATTATGGCAGTGCGTATGTTTAATAATAAATAATATCATGGCAGAATTGTTAAATAGAGGAAGCGTAGGTAGTGGATCTGCCTGTGTTGATCAATTAGTAAACAATTTAGTTGATGATGTAAATGGCTTCTTTAACATAAAAGCTCAAGTATTAAGATCTCTTTTTGTAAGTAAAGAGCAATTTGAAAATCTTATAGTACGGGATTGTGATGGTAACCTGCAAGGTGATTTTATGCATAATTTTTCTGAATCTGAATTAGATTTCATGGAAAACTTTCTACAAATTTTTGAACTAGGTCTTGATCAGTTACAAAAGTTCATTGGTATGCTAGCTTCAGCTGAAGGTTTATTAAAATTAGATGAATGTACTATTTTATATTATTTAAGACAGCTTTTGAATGGTCCGTTTTCCTGTGCTGCTTATGATTTATCTAGACTTGCATCTGGACAAGATATAAATCTCTTAGCTTCTGTAAATGATGGTATAGGTACTATAGGTAATGCTGTAAGAAGTAATATAGCTACTACTGTATATGGTTTAGAACCCATTTATACAGCAGTAGACTTATATAATAAATTAGCTCCTTATACTCAAGACTGTATGAATGAAGGAGCCAGAGTAACTCAAAACATATTTAACTATAATTTTGAGCAAAGTGTATATAATGATAACACTCTTCCATTTATAGATAAATTACCTCAATTAAGAGTTAATAATGAATTCTCTAAAGGATTTACAAACTTCGCAGCAGGTAATTTTAATTTAAAAGATATTCCGTTCTTTAATACTTTGAGAGATATATCAAATAATATATTTGATTCTATAAGACAGGCTTTAGGACCAGCAGCGTATAAATTATTTGAATTTAGAAAATTTGTTAATATTTTCTATCTAGAAGGTAGTCAAGCATTTAGCATATTGAATGGGGTAAATAGACTTTTAATTTCCTTAGATAGAACTGAATACGCAGTAAAGAATAGAATAATTAAAGAAAAATGTCAAAACGCTTTAACTAATATTCTTGGATTTCCTATTGAAAACGATCAAACTTATGAATTACAAATGCAAGTAGGAGATGGTGTATATGATCTATATACTATTAATGGTCTATTTGGAGGCCCAGCAGGTAGAACCGAGCAAACGTTTGTAGATAGTATAGATGATATATCAGAAGAAGATTTACTAGATGCTAATATATCTGTAGTTAAGAAAAATCTCTGCGAAGATGAAGAAGAATGTAAGGATCTTGACTTTTAAACGTCTATAACTTCTTCATCTTTATCTATTAATGCTTTCATTATATCATCTCTCGATAAAAGCATTTTAGTTTGATTATCAGCTATATTAAGTCTTTCTTTACTCTCAACATCCATTTGCTTAACAGTAACTTGTGTCTCGTTTCTTTCTTTAGCAGTATGAAGACGATTAAGAGTCTCTATAGCTGATGAAGAAGCTTTAATTAATTCAGCTAAGGCAGCAACATCTCTATTTTCAGGAGCTGAAGAAATATAATCATTTACATTATCTACTATACTGAGTGATTTTTTAATAAGCTTGCCAGAATTTTGAATAAGAAAGTCCTCTAAGTCGTCTTTATTCAAAACGCTTTCTTCTACTGGAACTTTTGCTATCTTATTATTACTCTTTAATTGATTAATAATATCGTTAACAGCTTCATCTAATTCTTCAGCCATACATATATTTAATCTCCACTTGAAAATTTTACATAATATATTATTATACGTATATGGTTGTAAAGTTTAAGAAAACGAATGATAAAGCTGTAATTCCTTCTAAAAATAATGAATCGGATACAGGCTTAGATGTTACATCGGTAGAAGATAAAGTTATTCCTGCACGTGGATCTGCAGTAGTAGATGTAGGATTAAAGTTTGCTTTTATTGATCTAGGATTTTGGGTTAAGGTTGAAGGTCGTTCAGGTTTAGGATTTAAGCATGGTATTATACCTCACCCTGGTATTATTGATCAAGGTTACCGTGGAGATGCAGGTATTAAGTTGTATAATAATACTGATAAGGATTACGAAGTTAAAGCTGGAGATAGAATCGCGCAGTTTGTAGTTTATAGAAACTACCCTGTTGAAATTTCTGAAGGTGAAATTATAGAATCTGCTCGAGGTGAAAAAGGCTTTGGTTCTTCTGGTAAATAATTATGATTGATTTTGATAAAATATGGGTTGAAAAATATCGTCCGGCAAAGCTTGATGATATTATCTTAGATGAACGTACTCTTAATATTGTAAAAGAGTTTAAAAATGAAATTCCTAATCTTCTCTTTGTTGGTAATCCCGGTACTGGTAAGACCACGCTTGCAAGAGTTATTGTTAACGATATACTCGGATGTAATTATCTTTATATTAATGCT
>Ga0160423_10005740_pt1 | contig 10100 bp, 9 predicted proteins | sample CRUFie14St8metaG_FD_108191 | JGI IMG/M metagenome (GOLD analysis project Ga0160423, IMG submission 108191) | Marine microbial communities from the Costa Rica Dome - CRUD Field 142mm St8 metaG | ecosystem: Environmental > Aquatic > Marine > Oceanic > Photic zone | place: Costa Rica: the Eastern... | reverse complement strand
AGTTTCTTTACTAACTTTTATATTCTGTTCTTCTAATGACTTTATTATTTCGTCTATTTTTATAGTGTTCCACATCAGTATAGCATTCGAAACTAAGCTTAGACTGCTAGCTTTATTCATTATCTCTTCATAATCACCAGTAGTAAACTCTCCTTGATTAGCAAAAAATATCCAGCGAGGGAGTTTATGTCGATATTCACCTTTATTAAGCTGAGTTTGAACCGTTTGTCTTAAATCTTTATCGGTTAGATATTGAAGTATATATTTAGTTTTTACAATCCTACCAAGATTTATAAAAGCTCGTGTTAACCTATCGGCTGGGCCACTACTGGTTAAACGTTGAACAACAATATTTGCTTGAACAGTTTTTCTTTTAAGTGATATTGCTATTCTTAATATATTATCCCACTGTTCTTGGATTATATCTAAGTCAACTGTCTTTGTCATTAATGGCTCAAATGCTCCATATGAATGATTTCTATCAACTTTATACAACTGCTGATCTTTTAAATCCTTAATTCTAGGCATAAAGAAAAAATCTAATATATAAAACATTGCAAAGACTATTTCTGTATATCCATGAGTATCAGTAGTGTGAGCTTTAATACCTAAGACAGTATTATTTTCTAATAATCCATCTAAAACATATAGTGCTTCACGAGGTCCACAAGATATAGCTTTCGTGTGATAAACAGAAAGTTGATCAGAGACATGTGTATATATTCCTATAGCTTTCTCATAATAGCCATAGTATCTTGGATAGTGAGAAGCCATTAAGGAGCTTGCTCTTATTTTAAACCTCTGTAAATCTGAAGATGAGATTTTTCCATCACCTTGTATAGAGCTTAAAGGATGATTGTGGTGATGCTTTACTATTTCAGCACTTGCTTGATTAATATTTTCTTCATTAATATAAGTTCCAATAACATGTCTAAGCATATCAACAGTTATTCCAGGAACACTTGCGCTAGTTGCTTGGATACCTAAATTTGTAGCTTGAGATATAATGGCTGCTATCAAGGTTTTATAAAAATTATTTGGCCTAGATTTATATCCTTGAACAGGTGTAAAGTACTTACTAAAACCTGTTACTTTATCTATCTCTATAAGTAATTGCTCTATACGTATTGGAGATAGTCCTGACTCTATTAGCTTTTGTATCTTTTCAACCTCGTCAGAGACGATTAGTTTATCTTTTCTTTTAAGCTTTAGCTGACCATTTATAATAGTAGCGAAGTCATCTTTGCCCCAGAGTTTCACATACTCAGCAAGCTCATTGTTAAAATTATTTACTAGCTCAGATTTTATAATATCTTGTGATGATAAGCCTAGTTCATTAGGCGCTTGCTGTCTTACATTCTCCCATGTTAGATCATCAATCATCATATTCCAGAATGGTATATGCTGTCTACTTTCAGCAAGATAGAGATCTCCAGATCGTAATTTTTCACGCATTTCTATAGCTACACTAAGTTCCCAAGCGTTTCTATTAATCTTATTATTATCTCTTAACCTAGAGGATAAATCTTTAGTAGCAAAATCATGTGGTACATTTGAAGGAAGTGTTTTTATTTTACCAGTATCTAAATCTCTTATTATATTTATGCATTCGAGTAAGTACTCACTGCCACTCTCAACTTTAAAAGGTAAATTAATAAAATTGACAAAGTATTTTCTGAAATTTGGATATCTACGTAAAATAGTGTCACTTAACCCTTTTTCATCTAATAGTTTGTAAGCCTTTAAATTATTTTTATGCTCAAGTAATTTTGACTCTTGTATTTGATCAAATAATGATTCAATACTAATCTTTCCATCGTTTTTAGCATTTAAAATAAACTCACTAAATTCAATCATATAATCTACATCTTTTCCATGAGATCTACGATTCTGTTTGAACTTCTTTTCATAAACATTTTTACAGCTGCGTAACATTTCCCGTATAAATTGATCATGCATTTTGATTAAGTTATCTAGCAAATACTTTTTACTCTCAATAAGAAAACAAATCATTAATGCATATCGCTTATGTCCATTAAACCTTTTGATATCTCTAGAATTATAGTTTTTAGTTAGTTTAAAAATATAGGCTAAAAATTTTGAATTTATGAAATTGCTATTAATTCTTTCAAGATTAAAAGAGCTTAGCTTTTCATATAATCCCAAATATGTGTTTATAGAAGAAGCTGTTGAATATGGAGGATATTGTTTTAGCTGACTAAAGTATGATTTAGAGTCATTGGACGAATCTAATGCTTCATCTATCTGTTCTTTAAGATCAGTAGGCAAACTATTATAAATCTTTTCAAATATTTCACTATGAACTTTATTACAAATACTTGTTATAGTTCTGTCTAATACTGATTTACCTGGAAGAACTATTTTATTTTTAAGTAGAAATGCTTGAGCTTCATTATTTAACTCATTTGGCAACATACCTTGTCTAGCCTCTGACTCTATCCATGCTTCAAAGCCTGAAATAATTAAACCTTCATATTTTTCAAATTTTAAATATGATAATAACTTTTGACGATGTTCTGTAGTGGTTGCTTTACGAGATGGCTCATTAACTATCAAAGTAGGTGGCAATTTTAACTGCTTATTTAAGTAGTTGATGATATCAGCAGGAATATCGTTACAATATTGAATAAATTTACCATTGTTTCGTAAAGAGCATAGTTGTATGGATAAATATAATCTGAATTCAGCTTTTACACTTTTAACTTCGTTTTTATCATCTTCTGATAATGTCCAATTTTTAATAATAAGTTCTTGAGATAATTTCTTTTCCATAATTTTGTCCATTTAGAGTGTAGCCTATTTTGACTGTCAGGTACTATTTCAAAAAGTGTCAAATATAAATATGTATTTTAATTTATTGACAAATATAGTACAAACTCTTAGACTCTTTCCTGACATAAATAATTTTTTTGACAAAAATGCCTGGTAAGAATATTGGTTACATTCGAGTGAGTACAACTGCTCAAAATCATGAAAGACAATTAGAAGGTTTAAATTTAGATAAAACTTTTATTGATAAGGTATCAGGTAAAAGTATTGAACGTCCTGAATTAACTAATTTATTAGAATATGCTAGAGATGGAGATACTGTTTTTATCCATAGTATGGATAGACTAGCTAGAAATCTTGACGATCTTAGAAAAATAGTTATTCAACTTACATCTAATGATGTAATAGTAAAGTTTGTTAAGGAAGGACTTACTTTTATAGGTGATGATTCAGCTTTATCTAATTTATTACTTTCAGTAATGGGAGCTTTCGCGGAGTTCGAGAGAGCTTTAATTAAAGAAAGACAGCTTGAAAGAATAGCTATAGCCAAAAAGAAAGGTGCTTATAAAGGAAGAAAACCTACCTTGGATAAAAATAAAGTATTAGAATTGAAAGAACGTGCGTGCAACGGTGAGAAAAAGACGCATTTAGCTAAAGAGTTTGGTATAAGTAGGGAAACTTTGTACCAATATTTACGACAATAATTCCAAGCCGTAACCTTATATTTATTCGTCCATTAGGTTTAAATAGATATCATGATTGCATAAATGTGCAAATATGATATTATAATAGTAAATTATCTAATAAAACTTTAAAAAAAATGCTACCTACACATAATATAGAGAATGTTCTTGATAAATCATTTTTTCATAACAAAGAGATTTCTAAGCATCCACCTAAAGTACTATTCTTATATGGCTCTCTAAGAGAAAGATCATATAGTAAACTCTTAGCCGAAGAATCCGCGAAAATAATTAATTCTTTTGGAGCTGAAGCTAAAATTTTTGATCCAATTAACTTGCCATTGGCAGATATTAGTCTAACCCAAACCCTAGATTTTGAAAAACTTCCAGAAGCTGTTAAAGATTTACGTAGTTTAGTTGACTGGTGTGAAGCTATGGTTTGGATTTCCCCAGAAGTACACGGAAATATTTCATCTGTTTTGAAAAACCAAATTGATTGGATTCCGTTAAGTGTCGGAGCTATTAGACCAACTCAAGGTAAGTTATTAGCAGTTATGCAAGTATCAGGTAGGTCTCAATCATTTAATACTGTAAATAATTTAAGAATACTTGGTCGCTGGATGAGAATGTTTACAATACCAAATCAATCTTCTGTAGCAAAAGCTTATGAGCAGTTTAATGAAGATGGAACAATGAAAAACTCTTCTTATCGAAATCGAGTAATAGATGTTATGGAAGAACTATTCAAATTCACTCTTTTATTAAGGGATAATATGCAGTATCTAACTCAAAGGTATAGTGAAAATGAATCTTTTAACCTCTCAGATAAACTATAAAGGTATATATTTATGGAAAAGATATTTAAAGCCATTGGAGATAGAACGAGACTTGAACTTTTATTAATTATTTATTTAAACCCTAATATTTGTTTATGCCATATAGAGGATTATTTTGATTTATCAAACTCCAACCTCTCTCGTCATTTAAGAGAATTAGATCAAGCAGGATTAATTAGTTCATATAAAGCAGTTAGATGGAAGCATTATCAAATAACCACTATAGGTAATTATTTAGTAGAAACAATAAAAAAAATAGATTCTAAAAATGTTTTATTAGATGAAATAAAAATAAAAAGTGAATCAATTAATAAATTTGAAAAGGAATAGTATATGCAAACAGAATTGAAAAAACTAAGTTTTTTAGATAGATATCTAACTTTATGGATATTTATTGCAATGGGTCTAGGAGTATCTATAGGTTATTTTATACCGCAATCACAGAGCTTTATTAACGGATTTAGTGCTGGCAGCGGTAATTGGCTGATAGGTATTGGATTAATACTTATGATGTATCCACCATTAGCTAAAGTGAAATATTCTAGTCTGCCTGTTATTTTTAAAGATAAGAAAATATTAGGGCTTTCACTTGTACAAAACTGGCTGATAGGACCAGTATTAATGTTTGTTCTAGCTGTTATATTCTTTCATAATGAACCAGCTTTTATGTCTGGTCTTATTATGATTGGACTAGCTAGATGTATAGCTATGGTAATTGTCTGGAATGAGTTGGCAAAAGGAGATAAAGAGTATTGTGCTGCATTAGTTGCTTTTAATTCTATATTCCAAATACTTTTTTATGCAGCGTATGCTTATATATTTATTACGCTTATACCAAAACTTCTTGGATTAGAATCTCAAGTAGTAAATATTAGTATGTTTGATATTGCTGAGAATGTAGCTATCTATTTAGGTATTCCATTTTTAGCTGGTGCATTAACAAGAATTATCTTGATATCTAAAAAAGGCGAGCTTTGGTATAACACTGTTTTTATTCCAAAAATTTCACCAATTACGCTAATAGCATTACTTTTCACAATTGTATTGATGTTTGCTACTAAAGGAGAAACTATTGTACAGTTACCAATGCAAGTAATAAAAGTAGCTATACCATTAGCGATATACTTTTTGATTATGTTTTTTGTATCATTTTGGCTATCTTATAAGTATAAAGCTACCTATGAACAATCTGTTTCATTAAGTTTTACAGCAGCTTCAAATAATTTTGAGTTAGCAATTGCTGTTGCTATTGCAGTATTTGGAATAAATTCTATACAGGCTTTTGTTGGTGTAATTGGTCCTTTAGTAGAAGTTCCTGTATTAATCGGATTAGTAAATGTAGCATTATGGCTTCAACGTAAATACTTTATATAATAAGGAAATTAAAATGATTGTAATTTATCATAATCAAGAGTGCGGAACATCTAGAAATGTACTTGAAATTATTAGAGCTGCTGGATACGATCCTATTATAATAGAATATCTGAAAGTAGGCTGGACTAAATCACAATTATTGGGACTTTTTGCAGCCGCAGATTTAACTCCTAAAGATGCTCTTAGAAAAACTAAATCACCAGCTAAAGAATTGGGGTTATTAGACGATAACATCAGTGATGATGTAATTATTAATGCAATGATTAATAATCCTATACTAGTTAATAGGCCTATTGTTTGTAGTCCAAAAGGAGTTAAACTTTGTAGACCCAGTGAAGAAGTTCTTAATATATTAGATAAATGGCCATCTGGACCTTTTTATAAGGAAGATGGGCAACTTTTAATTGATGCAAAAAATGAAAGGCTTCTATGAGGATATGAAATAAAACCGTAATTTTCTGTTCATTCGCTCCCTAAGGTCCATTTTAACAAAATCTCAATATTTATTCAGAGGGTTTAATTATAGATACTAAGAGCTACAGATATATTATTTTCAATAAAAATAGTGAAGATAAATATCTTTGTGATGACTACTCAGCAGATTATGAAATGTATATGCTTATAACTGCTTAGATAGGAATAATAAAAACTATTATCGTATTTATTTTTCTAACAAGAAAAATTAAAAAAGGTTAAAACAATATTATTGCATAGTCTAAAACGTCCATAAATCGATTTTAAGGGATTTTTTTAGAATTTACCTAGAGATTTACCAAAAAATAAATAAAATTCAAAAATAAGCCTTTATTAACTAATTAAACCATCTTTTATCTTCTTATCAAAAAGAAAAAGAAAATTTATATTCTTAACAAAATTATTTATTTATTGTACTTTTTGAAGGTTTTAAAGTTTTTTTATTACCAGGTGTATTCTTATTATCTCTTCTTCTTTGGAGGAGTTTGTTAGTTGATTTAGCAATAGGTTTTGGCCATCGTTTTAATGACATTTTTATTTTTCCTTTTATTTTGGTTTAAATTCCCAAAGTTTTTGCATGAGTTCCAATATCAAACAAAACTAATTGATTTTGCTCATTTTTGATAAAATATAAAAGTAAATCATCATAACCTAAATGAAGTTCTCTAACTCCACTAAACTTACCTTTCAATTCATGATCTTTGTACTTTATTGGTATTGGTTTTTGATTTATAAGGAGTTCAATAACTGATTGTAATTCTTCTAAGATCTTTTTCTTATGTCTTATTTTCTTATAGCTTTTAAGAAACTTATTTGTTCTATAAATTTCTAACATTTATCAATATCCTTTTGAAGTTCCTTTAAAAAGTTTTCACTAGAAGAAACTACAACATCACCATTGATATAGTCTAATATACCTTCTTCTAAGCCACATAAACGATTTTTATTAACCGTTTTTGATAAAAGTAATCTAACTAGACCTGAAAATGATAAACCAAGCTCAGAAGCTATTTCTGTTGCTTTTAGTTTTAGTTCACTATCGATAGATATATTTGTTCTAATGGTGCTCATGATTTTATCCAAAGTTTAATCGTGTATCACTATTATACATTTTAAAAAAATAAAATAAAAAAAATCTATTCTATTTTCCTCACTTACACGTTTATAGAGATTATCTATTTAAGATTAAAGAGATTGTAAAAACCTGAAACTACCGCTACATAAGGGTTAGAAAAAGTTAAAAACATATTTTTGTCACAATAAAACATATTTTTGTCACAGATTTTTAAATTAAAAACATATTTTTGTCATAATAAAACATATTTTTGTCACAATAAAACATAGATTTTTTATAAATATGTTATTAATATAAACATAATTTAAATAATTTTATGTTTTTTAAAATAGTGTACGAAGTTAAAGACCGTAAAGATGTTGTTGTTTCAAATAGTTTGGTTGCAGGCAGATATCATTTAACCAAGGAAGAACAAAATTTAGTTTATCTTTTAATATCTCAAATAGATAAAAATGATGAAGATTTTAAAGATTATAAAATAATGCTCAAAGATTTAGATAAAGCTACAGGAGTTGAACATAATCGTAAAAGAGTTAAAGAGCTACAATTATCTATAATGGAAAAACCTATTATCTTACCAAACAATATTGTTGTTAATTGGTTTAGTTATATAGAGCCTTTAGAAAAAGAAAGTGCTTTAAAAGTTAGGTTTGATAAAAGTTTAAAACCTTATTTACTACAGTTAAAAAATGAATTCACAAAAGCTGAACTTGGTATATTATTTACCTTTAAAAGTAAATACTCAAGTAGGCTATATTTATTGCTTAAAAGTGATTTTGATAGACAAAAGAAATTTAAGCAAAATCTTTTTATAAACTACGATATTGAAGATTTATATTCACGTTTCAAAATGCCTAAAAGTTATATTCAAAGGTATTCTTTATTTAAAAACGATCTTATTAATAAATCAATTAATGAAATAAATCAAAAAACAGATTTAGAAATAAGTTATACAGAGCTTAAAACAGGTCGTAAAATAACATCAATTCAATTTTGTATATCAAAACCTGAACAAACTATACAAGAAAGTTTGAAGAGTTTGACAGAAATAAAAACAAAGTCTGATTATATCCCCGAAACCATTAGTAATAAAGCTGTTGAGATTTTGCTTGATGATGAATTAAATTTAAGCATAAATGATTTAAAGAAAATATTTGAACATTATCAAGTTGAAGATGTAGAACAAATATGTGAAGAATTATGGAACATTTGGGATAGTGAAAAACTAATGTCCCATCAAGCTTTTTTGAGGGGTAAATTAAAGCATTTAAATAGAAAAAAAACAGAAAATAAAGATATATTTTTTGGCTTTGATGAACATTATTACAATAGGTAAAACTCCTAAAGATATGAAAGTATCTTAATATGAATGTCTCTACAATAAAACAATGGGAACAGGGTAAAAAACATCCGTCAGGAGCATCCCTAAAACTTTTAAATATTATTATGAACAGAGGTATAGAAATGCTAATTTAAATGACATTTTAATAAAAAGGTATAGATAATATTTATTTTGTAAGATATATTACATTTTTAATAGAGAGTTTTTTTATTGAAAAATATTATTTAAAATGAGAGTTTTCTTTGAAATTCAGATTTCCATTTGCAAAATAATTAGAGTCAAGCTTTAAGTTTTTGCAAGCTCTAACAGTTAAAGGCCTATTTTAATACCTACTCTTATATTTATAGGAATAAATATTTTTTCTAAATTATATTAAACTGTAGTATTTTCAATACTTTCTGAAGATATGGCACTTCAACGCACGTAGGTTAACCAGTGTCCGTATATCAATTTCTACTCTTTATAGATGGATTCCAGCCTCTGATATAAATTAGTTATTTGCAAATAAAGTGAGCATGGCGTTTATATTTGCGAGCACATACAATTAAGGTTTCTTTATAAGCCTAGTTTAATGTGCTTTAAAATATGTTTTTTGTCTATTTTATGGGGTAATTATTATTTTTTTAAAATACGACTATATATTGATGTATTAAATTATGTATGATATGATAATGGTTATTGAAACATTTTTTATTTGCCGCATCAATAAAAATAATAAAATACAGGTTCAAAAGTAAAATAGCTTGGTAAATGCAAGGTATAGACTTAGCTTACATGAAAGCTGGATATTTAATTATGGGATATAGCTAAAACTAATTATAAAAATTGCTGTTATAGAAATATTATAGTTATTTAATATATCCGATATTGCTAACTTCTATAATGTATATATCAAATATTATTATACTCAATTCAAGTAAGTATAGAAAGAAATGTGCAATTATCGAGGTTTTTATATTGGGTGTTAATGCTGATTCTGTTTTGCAGTTGTAAAAAAATGAAGCTAAAGCAGCTTTAATCTGTTTTATGGATTGATGGAGGCATTTATACAATAGTTTTTCCTTTGGTAAGTTGTTTCTATAGTAAATTAGAAAGGTTGGGGTTAAAATGCTCGATATAATAAGAATGACTAAATGCTAGCACATATTTAGGACTATAAAGTGGATAGAAGCAACATACAAAAAATTACGACCAGCAATAATTTACGAGGTTATAAGCTCTTTACTTTTTTAGCGACTCTTCTCATTACAGTTAGTCTTACAACTTCTGTACTTGGATATAAAATTATCGGTGTTGACGGGCATATATTCAGTGCTGCTGCATTAATTATCCCTTTTCGTTATTTGCTTGGAGATGTTATTGCGGAGATTTATGGGTTATATGCGGCAAAGCGAATTATTTGGTATATGTTGATTAGTGGTTTTATATTTTCAATTGTATGCGTTTTAGTTATTAGGCTTCCATCTCCCAGTTATTGGACCCATGAATCAGCTTATAATTTTGTATTGGGTAAGACCTTGCATATT
>Ga0160423_10005738_pt1 | contig 10102 bp, 8 predicted proteins | sample CRUFie14St8metaG_FD_108191 | JGI IMG/M metagenome (GOLD analysis project Ga0160423, IMG submission 108191) | Marine microbial communities from the Costa Rica Dome - CRUD Field 142mm St8 metaG | ecosystem: Environmental > Aquatic > Marine > Oceanic > Photic zone | place: Costa Rica: the Eastern... | reverse complement strand
TGGTTCGCCTGTATGTCGGTTTAGAAGAGGCTTCCGACTTATGGAACGATCTGGAACGCGCGTTCGAATCCGCAAGCCCACATGAGTAAACTCATTTCACTCACCGAAGCTGCCCTGCCACTACTCACGATGCTGGCCTTGCTGACTGTCGGCGGCCTGTTTTTACCGATAGGCACAGAGCTTCTGGTCTTCATCATGTTTATCGCCGCCGCGGTCGCCGGCGTCATTGCCATTCGGCACGGCCATGACTGGGATGCCATCCAGCGCGCTACAGGCGAGAAGTTCGCCAGCGTGCTGCCGGTTATCCTGATTCTTCTGACGATCGGGTTATTGATTGGTACCTGGATGTTCAGCGGCACGATTCCCGCTCTGGTCTACTATGGTGTTCAGCTGGTCAATCCCCGGTTCATGATCGTCACGGCATTTCTGATCACTGCCATGATGTCAATGACCGGCTCATCCTGGGCAGCAGCCGGAACCATTGGTGTCGCGTTAATGGGAGTTTCTGCCACCATCGATGCCCCGCTGGCTGCCACCGCCGGAGCGGTGGTATCCGGTGCCTATTTCGGCGACAAGCTCTCGCCACTGTCAGACCAGACGAATATCTGCGCCATTGCAGCGAATGCCAATCTGTATGGCCACATTCGCAATATGACTTTTACCGCCGGCCCTTCTTTTGCTGTGGCACTGGTGGTTTATCTGATTGCCGGCCTAGCCACAGACGCAGGGCATGATGCCAGCACGGTTCAGCCAATCCTTGCTGAGATTCAGAGCGCCTACCGAATCAACCCGGTGGTATTCCTGCCCGCGCTGATTGTCATTGTGGGAACGTTCAGGAGGAAACCGGCAGCGCTGGTCATGGCGCTGTCGTCGGTAGTAGCCATGATCATCGGCATGACCCTGCATGGATTCAGCGCGCAACATGCCGTCATCAGCGCCATCAACGGCTTTGATGTCAGCATGACCGGCCTGACACAGACGCCCAGCGAAAGTCTGACCAGCCTGCTGAGCCGGGGCGGCATCAATTCCATGTCGACCACCCTGATCCTGATCATCGCCGCCTTCTTGCTGGCAGCCGCCATGGATGTTTCCGGAGGACTCAACAAGTTACTTGACGCCATCCTGTCGCAGGCTAACTCGGTCACTGGCCTGATCGCGGCAAGCCTGGCCTCGGGCGCAACAATGATTGCCCTGACCAGCCACGGGGGCGTCACCGCGCTGATCGTGGGAGGTCTGTTTCAAACAGCCTATCGGGAGCAGAATCTTGCGCCTGAGAATCTGTCACGTTCGCTGGAAGATTCAGTGACCATCCTGGAGCCTCTGATGCCGTGGACGGTCTCCGCAATATTCATGGCCACCACTCTCGGCGTGTCTACGTTGGAATATTTGCCATGGGCAATATTCTGCATGACGGGCTGGATGTTTTCCCTGCTGTTGGCCGCGTTCTATCCGCGCACAGGGTTTGGGCTAAAGCCGCTGCAGTGAGCCTGTGCACCGCGAGTGCAAACCTCAACGCCGCGATCTGTTGCTTGCGCGGGCAGGACAGAGGCTAGGCAAGCACCGCCTCCAGAGCCGCAATCAGCCCTGCTACTTCATCCAGGCTGTTGTAGTGCGTCAGCGATACTCTCACTACGCCTCCGTGATCGCTCAGTGACAGATATTCAACCAGTCGGCGGGCGTGGAAATCACCAAAGCGGACTGCGATCCGGTATTGATCCAGTGCCTGACACAGCTCACCGGAATCTTTGCCGTCAATTTTGAAGCTGATGGTGGGCACCCGGCGGGGATCATCGCCATGTTCAACACCAATGATGCGGCAGTCTTCGCGACTGCGCAGATACGCGAGCAGCTCTTCTGCCAACTGATTTTCATGGGCAGTGATCAGAGCAAACGCTTTTTCGATTTTTGCCCGGGTGGTGCCGGTTGCGCCGCTTCGCTCGCCCAGCGCTGCCAAATAATCAACAATCCCAGTAGTCGAGTAGGCAATCTCATAATTGGCATTGCCCGGCTCCAGCTTCGCCGGCACTTTATCCTTGCCGTAGAAGTAGTGATAGAGATTGTCAAGCTCGGCCATCAACTCATACTTCCCATAGAGCACGGCGGCATGAGGGCCGTAGACCTTGTAAATACTTAAAGCGAGAAAATCGACGTCCCAGGCCTGAACGTCCACGGCCCGATGGGGCGCGTAGGCAACACAGTCCACGCAGATCAATGCCCCACGCTGATGCACGAACTCGGCGATCTCATCGACGGGATTAATGGTACCTAGGATATTGGAGACATGGGTCACCGCCACCAGTCGAGTGCGGTCAGTCATCAGGGCGTCAAGATCTTTCAGCCGGAGCTCCAATGAGTCCTTGTCCAGATTCCAGAACTTGACAGTGACGCCGAATTCCTCCAGCCCGACCCAGGGGCCGATGTTGGACTCATGATCAGACACGGTGACAATGATCTCATCCCCGGCCTGCAGCTGACTGCGCAGCGCGCGCGCCAGGTTCTGCATAGCGACTGTGGTAGTGGGTGCAAACGCGATTTCTTCCGGACGCCTGGCATTGACCAGAGTAGCCACGGCCTCCCTGCCCGCCTGCAGCGCCTCCGCCGCAGCCAGTGAGACCTCATAGCTGCCGCCTATCTGCACATTCTTGTTGAACAGAAAATCGTTCATGCGCTCCACCGCGCCTTTCACAATCTGGGTACCGCCGGCGTTGTCCATGAGACTCCAGCCGTTTTGCAGGCCGGGGAACTGACTGCGCGCGAACTCCAGGTCTAATTCCGTTTGTATATTCGATTCACTCACACTTTCACTCTCTTACTGATTGAATTGCTTATCCGGCCTCGAAGTAGAAACTCTGTTACGGGGCCTGTTCCAATGCCTCGTCAATGCTGTAACACGGCATTCACAAAATCACGGGTGCGCTGGTGTGCGGGCCCGTCAAAGATCTGCGCCGGCTTGCCCGCCTCAACTATTTTTCCTTCGTCCATGAAGATCACCCGATCCGCCACCTGTCGGGCAAACCCCATTTCGTGCGTCACAACCAGCATGGTAACGCCTGACCTGGCCAGGTCGCGCATAACATCAAGCACTTCTCCCACCATCTCAGGATCCAATGCCGAAGTCGGCTCATCAAAAAGCATGACACGTGGCCTCATAGCAAGCGCCCGGGCAATGGCTACCCGCTGCTGCTGGCCACCGGAAAGCTGGCTCGGATACTTCTCTGCCTGGGCCTCAATGCCGACCTTCTGCATCAGGTCATCAGCAATGGCATTGGCTTGCTGCTCAGACATCTGCTTTACGCGCAGCGGAGCCAGAGTAATGTTTTCCCGAATGGTCATATGAGGGAAAAGATTGAAAGACTGAAACACCATGCCTACATCCGCGCGTGCGGTTTCGTCCTGCGTGATATCAATGCCAGCAATCTTTACTTCGCTGGAGTCGTCGAAATCTTCCAGCTGGTTGATACAGCGAATCAGAGTGGATTTACCGGAACCGGATGGACCGACGATACAAACTACCTCGCCTTCATTAATCTGTAGGTTCACGCCGGCCAGCGCGTCAAAACTGCCGAACTGCTTGCGCAAATTCTTGATGGACACGATAGCGCTCACTGGGAATACTCCTGCCGAAATCGTTTCTCGAGTCGGCCCACCAGAATCACCAGCGGCCAGAGCAGGGCAAGGTAAATGAGCGCAGCGACGATAAGCGGGGTTGGATTAGCCTCCAGCGCCTGAGCCTGATTCGCCTGCTTGAGCAGATCCGGCATGGCCACTACCGAGGCTAGCGCCGTGTCTTTGATGACGTTGATGCAGTTGTTGGTGAGCGGCGGAATCACCACGCGAATGGCCTGGGGCAGAATCACATCTAACATGGTGTGCCGGTAGTTCAAACCCAGTGCATGGGAAGCCTCGAACTGTCCGGACGGAATCGCTTCGATACCCGCACGAAAAATCTCTGCGGTGTACGCACCGGAAACCAGAGTCAGGGCAACTGCCGCCGCAGCAAATGCCGACAGCTGGATACCCGCGAAAGGTGGCGCGTAGTAAACCACAATCAGCAGAACCAGAATGGGGATTGATCGGAAAATATCGATATACATTTTGCTGGCAACTCCGGCCGGCCGCACGCCGTAGAGTCGCACCATGGCCAAGAACAGGCCGAGCGCCAACCCGCAGGCAATGCTGGTGGCGCCGAGCAGCAGCGTGACTCTCAATCCGGCTAGCAACAGGGGCATAGAGTTGAGCAGGACACCCCAGTTCAGAAAAGTTTGGGCAAACCCCGCGTCACGCCCCCCGACGGAGGTGGAGCGTGGGCGGTCCACCACTGAAACCGTTGAACTGCTGGCCAGTGGCTCGCTGCCAAACCAGCTGCGGTGAAGTTCAGCGACAAAACCACTGCGCTTCAACTCAGTGAGGACGTCATTCACCTGATCCGCCAGCGGATTGCCCTCGGCCAACACCATGGAGTAGCGCTCGCCGGTTTCGATGCGCTGCACGACCTTGAAGTAAGGCTTGTCTCTGATGAAGTATTCCAGACCCGGAATATCCGAGATGTAACCGTCCACTCTGCCGGACTGCACATCCAGCATCGCAGGTACCAGACCCTCGAAGCGCCGGATCTCACCAATTCCATAACGAGCGTTATTTTCTGTAATCCACATATCGCCCGTGGAGCCGGTGTCTACCGCCACCACTCTACCCTGCAGGTCTGCCAGGCTGCTGATATTGCTGTCACTGTCCACGGTTAAGGACTGGGCACTGTCATAGTAAGGCTGCACAAAGGCTACCGACTCCAGGCGCCGCTCTGTGACTGTGATAGAAGACAGGGCAATATCGATTCGGCCTGACTGCACGGCGGAGAACAACCCGCTAAAAGGGATGTTGATGATTTCCACATTCATGCCGAGTCGATCGCCGATCTGGTTGACCAAATCGATCTCAAACCCGACATAGTCGCCGTTCTCGTCCTGAAATTCCCAGGGCACATTGCCGATGTTCGCGCCCACGGTGAGATCGGCTGCGCGTGTCGCCTCGGAAGTCAGTAAGCCGATCAGGCAAACGCTGGTGATGAAACTTAAACGGGTCACAGGCCTGTCAATCAGGAATCAGGTTTACAGTTCGGCATTAGATCAGAAAGCGAACTGAGGAGAAACAGCACTAAAAATCAGACGCTGATCAGGCCATAAGCACAAACGACAAAAAATGCAGAGGAGAGAAAGCGCGGACTCTCCGGAAAAGAAAGCAGGCGGGTTCAAGATCAGCAAAAGCTCCATCGCCCGCAGTGCTGAACATGAAGCTGGAGGTAATCACTGCGTGAAACTCACTGGCCAAGCAGGCAAGTTCATAGTATCAATAGCGACCACCCTTAGAAGCTGATCTTCATTACAGCCTGGAGACACACCTATGCTGAACCTCAACCCAGCGCGCGTCACCCTGACATCTCTTCAACTGCTCTGCGCGCTTACCGCGCTCTGGCTCGGCACCTCGGCCAGCGCTCAGCAACCCGCGCCCCCCCCCGGCGCTTACGATGCCGCACCTTACCTGGGTAAAGTCAGAAACCAGTATGTCTACGGAGACATCTGGGAGCGCCCCGGGCTGTCTGCCAGGGACCGCAGCATGATTACCGTAGCCGTCAATCAGGCGCTGTATGCCACCAATGAGTTGCGCCTGCACATGGGCCGCGCCCTCGACAATGGCGTCACTCAGGCCGAAATATCTGAAATTATTGCGCACACGCTGTGGTACTCGGGATTTCCGACAGGAGTGAACGCTGCCAGAGTAGCGGCTGAAGTCTTTGCGGAACGCGGGTTACCCGCCTCACCACCCGGCGCCTCCGACCGGAGCCCACCGGAAAATCCTGACCTCGAATTTCCGGGTGCTTTCCCGCAAGCCCCCTACCTGCGAGATCTGCTGAATCAGGTTGTTTATGCCGAAACCTGGCAGCGAGAAGAACTTTCGCCCCGTGATCGCAGCATGATTACTGTCGCAGTAGGCACCGCACTGTACGCGTCCAGCGAGGTCCGTCATCACGTGGGGCGAGCGCTGGACAACGGCGTCACTCAGACTGAAATCGCAGAAGTGATTACCCATGTCAGTTTTTACTCCGGCTTCCCCACAGCAGTGAACGCAGCGAGAGTGGCAGCCGAGGTCATGGAATCCCGGGGCATCGTGCTGGGCGGCGGCAGGTTCCCGGCCGCACCTTATCTTGATGAGTTAATTGATGGATTGGTTTTTGATGAGACCTGGGGCCGCGAACAGCTTTCCGCGCGTGACCGGAGTCTGGCGACCATCGCTGTCACGCTGTCCAACTATCAGACCGACCAATTACGCGTGCATCTGAATCGAGGCCTAGATAATGGCCTGTCCACAGAGGAGATCGCCGAACTGATTGCGCAGGTCACTCTGTACTCGGGGTTTCCGACCGGCGTGAACGCCTCAAGAACATTTGCAGAGGTGCTGCGCGAGCGAGGTCTCCCGCTGCCTGACTCTCCCTAGCCGACACAACGTACGAACAAGTCACTGGCTGCGCACTCTTCGCAGCCAGTGACCTGAAGGATGGATACCCGTGTCAGTGAAACGCTGTGCACAATGCGCTGCCGACTTTTCCTGTCAGGCAAACCGCCCGTGCTGGTGCACCAGTCTCCCGGTTCTGGATGATTACTTTCCAAGAGAGCCCTGCGGGCTATGCCCGGAATGTCTGAAAAGTCGCACTCTTGAGCAGATCAGCCAGGCCGTGGCGAAATTTGAAGCGGGCGAGACCGACAACCCGGCCGCGCCCTACCTGGGGCAGACGCAAACCCAGTCATTGGTCGAAGGCATTGATTACACCATCGAAGGAGGCGTGGCCCTGGTCTTTACCGCCTGGTATCACCTCAAGCGGGGTGAATGCTGCGGCAGTGGCTGCCGCCACTGCCCTTACGACCACATCAATGTGCCGACCTGAAAGGCCGGCAATACCCGGCCTGTTGGGGCCGCAAAAATCCGGCCAGACAACCTCCGACCCGTAGACGCTAATCTGCCTCAGCCAGTTCCTTCATGGCGCGCAGCGCATTGGTGAACATGCCACGGCGTCGTTCAATGTCCGCGTCCTTTGTCGCCTGGTCAGCCAGATTGGAGACATCCAGGGTCAGGGTGTACAGCATCTTGGAGGTGGAATTAGTCAGCGGGCGGGCTTCCATAAAGCCGTGGTACAGATTGTAGAACTCACCTTCCACTGCCGGTTGAGTATAGCCATAGGAAAGCTCAGTCTGCGCTACCATGATTTCCAGAATGCGCCCGCCCAGCAGCGATCGCACAGAGCCCATACCGCCATCGCCCGAGGTAATTTCACAGTCGAGTCCCAGCCATTCACTGATACCGCAGTAATCACCGACTTTCTCCCAGACTTCCGCGGCCGGTTTATCAATATCGATTTCCATGTCAATGGTGACGTATTCCTGTGCGACTGCGGACGCTGAAATGAAAACGACGCTTGCAGCAGCAGACGCTAAACTCGTGACTAAACGCATAAGGGACTCCTGAAAATTGAATGAGGTCTTATCCTATGCAATTGCGCCCTTAAAGCCCAGCCTCAACGTGAGTTGGCTATCCCCGTTGCCACTGGGCACTTGCTTCCCGCGGTAACCTGCGAGACTCTCAACCCATGGACTCCATGAACTGCTTCAGCCTGTCCAAACCGCGTCCGCTGGGGAGATGCTGGGGTGACTGACCATATTCTCTCCAGCGCGGTGATCCTGCTGCTGATGGTCTCGCTACTGCTGGTCTTGCGCTGGGGCAATGTCATTCTGCGTGGCGAAATGCCAACGCGCTTTTTCGCCTTTTTCGCCATCCTTTTCACATCCGGCCTAGATGTTGGTCTGATCATCTTCCCGCTGGGAGAGTTTCCGGTTTATGCAACAGAAGCGGTGTATGGCTTCACCAATCCGCTCGCCATCGAATTCGGCTTTTGGGGCTTTTTCATCTGGCTGTTTTACTTCGTGACGACTTTCTATTTTTGCCTAGTTGAACCGCGCTTGCAGCTGTTCGAAATCCCTTGGGTAAAATGGATCAACAATGCCATAGTCATTACCACCTGCGCATTTACCGGGTACCTGTTCCTGACCTATTTGCCGGATTATCTCCCCGGCGTGACGCCACTTCAGCAGTACCTTATTGTCGGTCTGGCCCTGATGGCAGCGGTGCTTTCCAGTACTGATATTCGCTATGTGAAACTCCTGAGCCTTTCCTCAACCTGGTTGTTTTTTTCGCTGATTCTGCTGGTGTGGCAGCACAGCGGGCTGGGGTTCCGCGGTCTTGCGGACAATCTTTCGCAACTGAGTCAGTATTTTGGCAAGGTTCATGAGTTCGTCTTGCCTTTTTCCGATTACCACGCTTTTTACCTCTTCTGGTGGTTTGCGTGGAGCATCATGATCGGACAGTTTGTGGCTCGCTTTGTTGGCGGCCTGCGAACCTGGCAGCTATTACTCGCGCTGCTTTGCATTCCCTCTATTCCTATCGCGCTGTGGTTTTCCGTACTGTTCGGGGTTTATGAGCGGGGAATCGAGATTACGGGTTTACTGAACGGCTTGATGCTGCTCGTAGGAGTCGTCTTTGTCGTGAATTCTCTGGACTCACTGACCCGTCTCTATACCGGCAACCTCAATTGGACTGTCGAGGAGATAGGCATGCGGAAGTATGTGACGTTCCACTGGCTCCTACTTTACACTCTGATTCTGCTGTACCGTTTCACCCCGCTTCAGATCGAATGGATAGGTCTGGTTGTCATAGGTCTGTATCTGCTGATAACGGGCCTGATCATTCGATTCCGCAGAGAACTCCAGACCGCTGATACGAATTAGAATGACGCAAAAAAAGCTGATAAATTCCGGCTTCTAGGGTTGCCTGAGCAATGAGAGAATTCCACTATATTATTGTTGGCGCTGGGTCGGCAGGCTGTGTCCTCGCCAACCGCCTGACGGCAGATCCTGAGATCAGGGTTCTGCTGATTGAAGCCGGAGGCAGTGACCGACATGTGTTAGTGCGCATGCCCACGGCGCTCTCCTATCCAATGGCAATGAGTCGTTTCAACTGGGGCTATTTCTCTGATCCCGAACCGGGCCTTGATCATCGCCGGATCTCCTGCCCCCGGGGCAAAGGCCTCGGAGGCACATCTTCTATAAACGGCATGGTCTATGTGCGCGGTAACGCACAGGACTTTGAAGAGTGGGAAGAATCAGGTGCCACAGATTGGGGCTACAGGTCCTGTCTACCCTATTTCAAGCGGGCCGAAAACTGGATCCAAGGCGGTGATACCTACCGCGGCGACGAAGGTCCTCTGGGTGTAAACGCTGGTAATGACATGCGACTGAGCCCGCTCTACCGGGCATTTATCGATGCTGGCGTTCAGGCAGGCTACCCCGAAACCAAGGACTACAACGGTGAATTTCAGGAAGGCTTCGGGCCAATGCACATGACCGTCAGCGGCGGTATTCGCGAATCCACCGCTCGGGCCTATCTTAAGCCTGTTCTGAACCGACCCAATCTGACGCTGCTCACTCAGGCACGCGTGCATCGGATTGTGCTTGATGGCAAGCAGGCAACGGGCGTGATGGTAAGCGCAAATAACCAGACCACCACATATACCGCAACGAACGAAGTGATCCTGTCGGCAGGGAGTATTGCCTCTCCGGCTCTTCTGCAGCTCTCCGGTATAGGGAATCCGGACCACCTCGCCTGCACCGGTATTCAGCCCACGCACGAATTACTCGGAGTAGGCGAGAATCTGCAGGATCATCTCGAGGTCTACTTTCAATTCCACTGCAAGCAACCGGTTACGCTGAACAAAAAGCTTAGTCTGTTGAGCAAGGGACTGATTGGCGCGCGATGGCTGTTATTCAAAGATGGCCTCGGGGCAACCAATCACTTCGAATCCTGCGCGTTTATCCGCTCACGGAGCGGGCTGAAAGCCCCCGACGTTCAGTATCATTTTCTGCCAGCCGCAATGCGCTATGACGGCACCGCCTCCACCGACGGCCACGGATTTCAGGTGCATGTAGGCCCCAACAAGCCCAAGAGCCGCGGGCGCGTGAGGATTCGGTCAGGCAACGTCAGTGACGCACCGAGTATTCTT
>Ga0160423_10005737_pt1 | contig 10103 bp, 18 predicted proteins | sample CRUFie14St8metaG_FD_108191 | JGI IMG/M metagenome (GOLD analysis project Ga0160423, IMG submission 108191) | Marine microbial communities from the Costa Rica Dome - CRUD Field 142mm St8 metaG | ecosystem: Environmental > Aquatic > Marine > Oceanic > Photic zone | place: Costa Rica: the Eastern... | reverse complement strand
GCTACAGCTACAGCTTTAGCAACAGGCAGAACAATAGGAATGACTGGCGATGTTGTTTGGACTTCTGCATCCTTTGATGGATCAGGTAATGTTACAGGAACAGCAACCATACAACCAAATTCAGTTGCTTTATCTACAGATACTACAGGCGATTATGTAAGCACTATTACAGCAGGAACAGGTCTTACTTCTACAGGTGCTACTTCAGGAGAGGGTGTTGCACATTCATTATCAGTAGATGCTGCTCAAACTCAAATTACAAGTGTTGGCACTTTATCAAGTCTTACAGTTTCAGGTGATTTAACTGTTGATACATCAACACTAAAGGTTGATTCTTCAAATGATCGTGTTGGAATTGGAACGAATAGTCCTGCTTCAGCTTTAGACATACACGATGCATCAGCAACTATTATAGTAAGAGATACTACATCTGCTGCTACAGGTGTTGGTGGAGCAATTAGTTTTCAAGGATTTACTTCAGGAACAGGCAGCCCAAATAATTTTGGTAAGATTAGAGGTGTTTAAGCATCAGGAAATGTAGGAGGAGAATTAACATTTTCTACTTCAGCTACAAATGGCACACTAACAGACCGAATGATTATTGATGAATCAGGCAATGTTGGAATTGGTACGAGTAGTCCTTCATATAAATTGCATGTTAATAGTGGTGTTGATGGAATAAGTGCAGGTATAGCAGGAAACACTTATGGTATTCGTTTTGATAATGGTGGAAGTTTTTCTTCAGGAATGTCTACTATTCATGGTGTAGACGATACATTAACTGGCTCATATCAACCAATTATGTTAAATGGCTCTGATGTAAGATTTGGTACTTCTGCAACAGAAAGAATGCGTATTGATAGTGCTGGTGGTGTTGGAATTGGAACTACTGCTGCAACAGGTTATCAGTTAGATATTACAGGACAAAGTGGTTATGACGATATATTAAGATTAACTGCTGTTGGAACTAATATGGGTGCAAGAATTAACCTTACAAATACAGGAACAGGAGTTGCAAGAATTAACGCAACTAATAATAGTCTTGCCTTACAAACTGGTGGCACAGAACGCATGAGAATAGACTCAACAGGTCTTGATGTAACAGGAACAATTAATGGCGTTAGTATTTTAGCTGACACAACAAACTTTGTTGACAGTATCTTAATAAGTCAAAACGCAAGCACAGGTACTTTATCAAGTGCATCTAATAATACAGGATTAGGCGATAGTGTCTTTGCTGCTTTAACTTCTGGCACACTAAATGTCGGAGTAGGTAGAAGAGCTTTAACCAATAATACTACAGGAGCTTTGAATATTTCTATTGGTGCTGATGCTATGTTTACAAACACAACAGGTGGAAGTAATGTTGCAATAGGTGTTGATGCTTTATTTGCTAATACCACAGGTGCGAATAATACAGCAGTTGGTACAAGCTCTTTAGATGCTAACACTACAGGTACTACAAACACAGCAATAGGTAAAGATTCTTTAGGTGCTAATACAACTGGTTCTGCAAATACAGGTCTTGGTCATAATGCATTAGAAGCAAACACTACTGCATCTGATAATACAGGAGTTGGAAAAAATGCACTAAGAGCAAACACTACAGGTGGTGAAAATACAGCTTTAGGTAAAGATGCACTAAGTGCAAATACTACAGGTACAAATAATTTATCTCTAGGTTCTGATACCATGCTTGCTAATACTACAGGAAGTAATAATGTCGCCGTTGGTTATGGAGCTTTACAAGTGAATAGTACAGCAGATGATAATACTGCTGTTGGAGATAGAGCTTTATTTAATAATACGACAGGTGCTAATAACTCTGCATTAGGACATGATGCTTTAAAAGCAAACACTACAGGTGCTCAAAACACAGTAGTAGGCTCTTTTGCACTAGATGCTAATACAACAGCTAACAATAATGTAGCAATAGGCTATGCATCACTTACATCTAATACAACAGGTACAACAAACACATCTGTTGGTGCTTTATCTTTACAAGAAAATACTACCGCCGATAACAATACCGCAGTTGGCTATTTATCTTTAGGAGCAAGCACTACAGGTTCTGGTAATACAGGTATAGGTTCTAGTGCCTTACAATCAAACACAACTGCCTCAAATAATGTTGCTGTTGGTGCTTTAGCATTACTAGCAAATACTACAGGTGATAATAATGTTGCTATAGGAGTTCAAGCACTAGATGCTAATACTACAGCCGCAAATAATGTAGCTATTGGTCTTAATGCTTTAGGTGCTAACACTACTGGTTCTTTAAATGTTGCTGTTGGCTCGCAAACTTTAGATGCAAACACTACTGGTACAGAAAATACTGCTGTTGGTTATCAAGCATTAGGTTCTTGCACTACTGGTAATTTTAATACAGCTTTTGGTCAAGGTGCTTTGGATTCAGTTACTACCTCATCATCAAATGTAGCTTTAGGTTGGAACGCAGGTCATGTAATATCTACAGGTGCTAATAATACTTGTATAGGCAGGTCAGCAGGAGATAGCATTTCAACAGGAAGCAGTAATATAATAATTGGATTTGTGTCTGATGTTTCATCAGGTAGTGCTAATTCTCAGTTTGTATTAGGAAATGGAGTAACTTGCGTAGGTGATGGTAACTTTACTTTTGGGGATGGTACTTCTGATAGTAATATTGCAAATGGTGCAACAACAATTACAGCACCATCAGATATTAGATTAAAAGAAGATATACAAGATGAAGAAGTAGGCTTAAATTTTATAAACGATTTAAGACCAGTTACTTTTCTTTGGAAAAAAGAAAAAGACATACCTACAAATATGAAAGCCTACAAAGAAGGTTCTGAAAAAAGAACTATGAATGGTAAATATAATCATGGTTTTATAGCACAAGAAGTTAAAGAAGTGATTGATAATCATAATTTGAAAGAAGGATTTGATATGTGGTCAGAAGATGAAGCAGATGGTAGACAAAGAGTTGGTGATGCTTCATTAATGCCTATTATGGTGAAAGCAGTACAACAACTATCTACACAAGTTGAAGAATTAAAAAATGAAATAAAAACTTTAAAAGGAGAATAATATGGCACAAACAGTAACAGAAGTCCTAAAAGCAGCAAATGATAGCGTTGATTTAATTAATAGTATCAATGCTAGTAGTTATGATGTTGAGGGAATGACACAAACTGAAATAAATGAAATGGTACAAAGAAATGTTGATCATTTAGAAATCATTTTAGAATATGCACCTGCTAATGAAGATGATGAAACGCCTGATGTAGCTGGTAGCTCTGAAGATAAAACAGCTTACACAGATGCTATTAGTACAGGTAAAGCATATATTTCAGATAATAACTGATATACTTTAATTTTTAACTACTTATAAGGAGAGTAAATATGAGTGATAATGAAAATATGGAAAACCAAGAACCAGTAATAATAACTTTTAACGATGTTGAGTATAGAAAATCTGATCTTACAGATGATCAAATGGCACTTGCATCTAGGTTAAATGTTATTGGTAGGAAACTTGCAACACTACAAGCAGCACATGATGATTATGTAATGACTAACGATTACAAAAACATAGTCATACAATCTTTTGAAAGAAGCATAAATCCTGAAGTCATAGAGGAAGATAAAGAAGAATAATGCCTAGAAAAACTGCTAATGATGTCCATTCAGATTTACGAGTGCATGAAAAAATGTGCGAGGAAAGATGGAGAACAATTTATAAGAAAACTGATGATTTACAAGGATCAGTTGATCATATAAAAATTTGGCTTATAGGTGGTTTGACTACCATTGTTGGTTCTTTGATTACTTTAATCGTAAAAACAGCGATGTAATATGCTAGAAAAACTAATTGATCCTATCAGTAATATTCTTGATAAGTTTGTTGCTGATAAGGATTTAAAACAAAAACTAGAACACGAACTCAAAACAGAACTTCATAGAGCTAACATGGCTCAAATTGAAGTTAATAAAGAAGAAGCAAAACATAGAACAGTATTTGTAGCTGGATGGCGACCATTTACAGGTTGGGTATGTGCAACTGCTTTAGCTTATCATTTTATTATTGAGCCAGTCTTAGTATTCTTTTTAAGCTGGTATGGCGTACAAATACAGTTACCACAATTTGATATGGGATCATTACTTACAGTTTTGATGGGTATGTTAGGCCTAGGTGGTTTAAGAACCTATGAAAAAAAACAAGGACTTACTAAGTAATGGATGGTCTAAATCAAGTCTTTTTAGATAGGATCGTAGAGATGCTACATAGGCACGAGGGATTACGATTAAACCCTTATCATTGTTCAGCTAACAAATTAACTATTGGCATAGGCAGAAACTTACAAGATAGAGGTATTACTGAAAGTGAAGCATTTTATTTATTGCATGGTGATATAAATGCAGTTCAAGAAGAACTAACTAAGAACTGGGGTGTATGGAGAACTTTTCCTGAAAAGGCAAGACTGGTATGTATTGATATGACATTCCAAATGGGCATAACAGGTTTTATGAAGTTTAAAGAAACAAGAAAACTCATGGAACTTGGCAAATGGTTAGAAGCATCAGAAGAAGTGCTTAGATCAAGATATGCAGTACAAACTCCAAACAGAGCATTGTATAATTCAAGACAATTAGCTCTATGCAACAAAGATGGGCAAAAAGACTAGTGAAGATCATCAAGCTAATTCTAGGCTAGGTGCATTAGGAGAATCTTTAGTCCAAACATTTCTTTTAGAGCATTGCGACTGGTGTTATAGAACACAAGAAAAACATCCAGCAGACCTAATGGTTGAGTTAGGTTCTGCTAAATATACTATTCAAGTTAAAAGCAGGAGAGAAACAAAAAAAGGTAAATATGTTTTTGCAACTGAAACTTCGAGATCATTATCTAGTGTATATAAGCACTATCATTGTGATATACACGCTTTTGTGTTTTTTGATAGTACGGGAAAACATATCTTCTTCAAACCAAATAACTCTTCGCAGACTTACTTCTCATTTGATTCCTCAATAATTACGCCAACACTAGCTATTGATACATTTAGAGCTACATTAGATGAACTAAGCTCAGTTCCCAAGATAAATCCTCTTTTAAAATAAATTAAAATAATTGTTGAACATATATATATATTTATGTATATTAATACTATGTTATTTAGAAAAAGGAGTAATTGACATGAGATACACATTAGAAGTATGGCTACCAAAAAATAACTTTTGGTTTAAAGCATTTGTAGGCAAAGACATGATCGAGCTTGGCAGACAAATTATAAAAGTAAAAAAACAAGGTCATAAATATAGAGTAAGCAAGGAAAAAACAAATGCAAAATAAACAAAAATGGTGGGTTTACATTAATGGCTATAGAGTAGCAGAAACTAAATCTATTGGTTACAAATGGGTTTATTACAGAACTTCTGAATATTCTAGGTATAGAAAAATTAAAAGAAGTGAATGGGATAAGGCTTGTTTATCTACACTTGCTGAACAACAAGAAAAGTTAGACATAATAAATAAAGCTAGAGAGCTTGGAATATCTAATACTAAAAAATCAAGAAAGAAATTTGGTTGGACTTATAAGACTTTTCAAGAGATCAAATTAGAAGTTACATCTTATGTCTAATCCATTTCAAAAGGCTTGTGATATTTTAGAACAGCATACAAGAATAGAAATTGCTGAAAAGGAATTAGCAGAAGCTGAAGAAGTGGTAAAACAAAAAAGAGATAATTTATATAATCATAAAGCTAAATTGTGGGAGTTAGAAAATGAGTAGGAATGTAACATTTAATTTATCAGGTGGTGGAGAACTAAACATACCAGCTAGGTTTATAAGTGGTTTTTATAAAGATGAAATCACTAGCGATGTCATTGTAGAGGTGTTAGGTGAAGAATATATAGTCAGAGATAGCTTAGATGAAATTAAATACATATTGGGGATAGCTAGATGATTATTTCACCATTACCAAAAGTAAGAAAAACAAAAATTAAAAGGCCTATTATCGAAAAAAATATACCACTTCCTAACAACTATGGGTGTGGTAAATGGGGTTATTTAAAAGAAATGCAGGTTGGAGATTCTATTACTACAAATAATAAAAAACATTATCATCAAATAAGAAATTTTCTAAGCTATCATTTCAAAATTACAGCTAGAACAATTTGTAATGATGACAAAAAATGGAAAGCAAGAATATGGAGAACTAAATGAAACCAATAGGTAAGATAACAAGAGATGATTTTCCTACACACTCCTTAGTGCCATATATATTTGATGTAGGACATTATAAGACTAAACAAGAGGTTTTAAATGACTGTATTAGGGCAAGGCATGGTGAAAACATAAGAACTCCACAAACGCTAAGACAGAGAACAGGAGATGTCTTAGAGAAACCTTTGATCCAAGAATGTATGAAAAGACTTGGCATAGATAAATACAATGACAAGGTTACTGAAAAAGTTGTGCATCCACTTATCCCTTTAGAGGGATCATTAGATGGTATGGCATATCCTAGTGAGCTAACAATAAAACCTGATGCAGAAAATGGTATTGCTACCTTAGATAGTTCTGAGGTTTTTATTGATGGTGCAACGCCAATAGAGGTTAAATGCACTAGCATCTTTCCTGATGATGTGCCACCTGACTGGTTGGGTGTTTTACAACTTAAAGCTGCTATAGCTACTACACAAGCTAGAGCAGGTATTTTGATTATACTTTACCAGTCAACTGATCTAAGAATCTATGTAATACCTAAAGATTATATTTTTGAGCAAGAGTTAATTAAAAGAGTTTGTGATTTTAATAGAAGAATAGATGAAGAAGATTACTACACGCCACAAGTTACATCTGATGCTTATATCAAATATCCAAATGCAGAAGATGAAACTAAGATATTGAGTGAAGAAACATCTCAATTATTAAAACAGCACGAACAAACCAAAGAAATGATAGTCAGTTTAAAAGCAGTTAATGAAAAGATACAAGCACAAATTATGGATGAAATGGGAAACGCATCTGTAGGTAGGACTGGTGAGTGGATAGTTCAATGGAAGATGCGTAAGTATAAAGCTCAACCTGAAAGAGTTGTACCTGCTAAAGATGCTTATGAGATTAGAAGTAAGACACTAACAATTAAAAAGGGCAAATAGATATATGAGAGTATATAGGTGTTATGGAGAGTTTATCTTTTGCCCTTATGTTGATTATAAGAGAAATGCAAGAAAGTATTAATCTAGTATGGTAATAAAGTCATATTAATATTAATATTTATATGGAGAGTTTAAATGGAAGATAATTACAAAAAAGCACTTTGGATTCCTACTGATCTACACATAGAGATTAAGGTTTTTGCTGCTAAAAATAATATGAGCATAGAATCTGCAAGTCAGTTACTACTGAAACTTGGAGTATGCAGTTATGAAAAAGGTAAAGAAAATGAGCCAAAATAAAGAAGCTGTAGAAAAAAGAAGAAAAGAGTTAGCACAAGAAAAGTTAGATAAGCAGATTAAATATATCTACTTTCAAAAAGGTGCTGGTGAACATTATGAAGAAGTTGCTTATATGAGTGGTCGCATTGTTAGGACAGACTATGGTCAACTCTAGGAACAAAGGAGCTGCATTTGAAAGATACATTGTTAATAAAATTAATGCTTACTTTGAATCTAATAATATAGATAAAAGGGTAAAAAGAAACTTGGATCAATATCAAGAAAAAGGACAAGCAGATATTTACTTAGATAATTTTGCAATAGAATGTAAAAGGTATAAAGCAGGTAGTAGTATGCCTAGAAATAATTGGTGGACACAAACACTAGAAAGTGCTGGTGATAAATACATACCTATCTTAATATGGAAATATGATAGAAAAAAAATACAATGTATAGTTCCAGCTTGGTTGGTGTCAGAAGTGCCAAAGTCAAACAAGATTACTATGATGTTGCCACTTACAGACTTGTGCGAGAACATGCATGAAATCTTACAGAAAGCTAATGGATGTTAATAGTTTCATGCTAGAAGAAGAATTTGATAATTATTGCAGAGAAAGATTTGATAGGATTAACATTGCTTGTGAGTTTCTTGGAGTAATCAACGATGAAGATTTTGTTAGTTTTAAGGAAAGAAATTACTCTACCCTTGAAGCTGATTTTTTAACCAGTATTGATAAAACAATACATTAATAAGGAGAGTATATATGGATATATTAGGTGGAATGAATAGTGGTGGTGGAGAATCACCATTTCTTAAATTTAAAACAGGTGATCAACAATTTTATGTTGCAGATGATCCTATTCAGTTTCAATATTTACAACTTGATCCAGCAACATTTTTGAGTGGATGGGGTATATATTATGTGGCTACAGGTTTTGATTTTGTTTGGGATAAAAAATTTGGTGTACCTGAAGATAGGCCTGTTTCAACTGATCCAAAAAAAGATTACAAAAGAGCTTTTTCTGCATGGGTATTACCACAAGGATCATCAAAACCCCTGTTGTGGCAAAACATGTCTTACGCTGAAACACAAGCATTTAATAAAATACTTGGTTTATTTTGGAATGAAAAAGATGCAAACGCTGATCTACTACCAGTAGTAAAGTTTGTTGGCTCAAAAAAAATACAAGTTGGCATGGGTCAATCAAGTGAACTTAGTTTTGAGTTTGCTAAGTTTGCACCTAGAGCAAATGAGTTTGTTATACCAAGTTGGTACTTTGATGATGATATTTCAGATGTTAAAGGTAATGATGGTTTAGCTGATTTAGTAGATAAACAGGTAAATGACAGTAATGATTTATTAACAGATGATGATATACCTTTCTGATGCAGAATATAGACTGGCAAAGAATAGCACCTGAAGTAGCTAGAGAATTACTTGGAGAACCTAAAACTACAACATCAAAAGAATATAGATGGGGTTCTAAGGGTTCTTTAGTTTTAAATCTTGAAGATGCTACTTGGTATGATTTTGAGAATGATACTGGTGGTGGTATTGTCGATCTTATAAAACATCTAAATAAAGATGTTGCAGTAATATTGAAACAGTATGGTTATGATCTAGCACCACCTCCTAATTACTCCAATGGAACTAACCCCCTTGTTCCTAAAAGTGGTGCTAGGTCGTTCTCTAGGGAACAAATGGTTGATTTATATAGACAAGCAAGTATCAAGGTTAAGTATGCAGATAATTTTTTAGTTCTGAGATTTCCTGATGGACATCATATAAAGCAGAAATATGCACCATTTACTTTGAATACAGATGGCTCTTGGTCTATGAAAAGACCTGATGGCACTTTACCTATCTACATAGAAGAAAGACATTTAGATAAACCAATAATAATCAATGAGGGTGAAAAAGCATTACTAGGTTGTCAACAAATATATGATTATGATTCTTGCACATGGCATGGTGGAGTAAATGCTTGGGATAAAGCAGACTGGTCTAAGATTTATAATAGAGAAGTTTATATCTTTCCTGATAACGATGATGCAGGTAAGAAGTGTGCAAATGAGATAGCTAGGCATTTAAAACAAAATGGCTGCAAAGTAAGTATTGCAAATCCACCAAAACATTTTAAAGAGAAAGATGATTTGTATGATGCTTATGAAAGCAATTACTTCAAATCATCAGATGATCTAATTACTTATATAAAACAAAACAAATTAAAACCACCAAGAGGTTCTTTGTATTTCCAAAGTGTAGATCAAATTATGGACAACTTAACTGAACCTGACTGGATGGTAGATAGGATATGTGAAAGAGGAACAGTAATGTCTATCTTTGGCTCACCCAAATCAGGTAAGTCTTTTATAGCAATAGCTATGGCATGTGCTGTTAGTTCAGGTAAAGACTTTTATGGTTTTAGCACAAAACCATCAACTGTTTTGTATTTAGCAGGTGAGGGTTTTATAGGAGTAGGTCGTAGAGTTAAGGCGTATGAGGAGTTTTATAATATAAATATTAGTGATAAACCATTATTAGTTTCTAATAGAGGATCAAGAATTGGAGATGATGAAGAATTTTCTATGTTGCAGAATGTTTGTAGGGATATAGAAGTAGATCAAGGCAATATTGGTATGATTATTATAGATACTCTAGCTAGAAACTATGG
>Ga0160423_10005736_pt1 | contig 10104 bp, 9 predicted proteins | sample CRUFie14St8metaG_FD_108191 | JGI IMG/M metagenome (GOLD analysis project Ga0160423, IMG submission 108191) | Marine microbial communities from the Costa Rica Dome - CRUD Field 142mm St8 metaG | ecosystem: Environmental > Aquatic > Marine > Oceanic > Photic zone | place: Costa Rica: the Eastern... | reverse complement strand
GAGGTCGGGAGCGTGCTTTTGTTTGGAGCGGTGCCCCTCGCTTCGATGAAAACCATCGCCCTGCCCAGTGATTCAGCTACTTCCGTCGCCCTCCTGAAGCACCTCATTTCCAAACAAGGACGCACCATGAAATACGTCTCGACAGGTCCCGATTATGAATCGATGATGGCCATGGCTGACGGCGCTTTGCTCATTGGAGACCGGGCTCTCGAAGCAGCGCGTGAATTCCCTGAAATGGTCCAAATGGACCTGGGTACTGCGTGGATGGAACAGGAGGGTTTGCCCATGATTTTTGGTGTGTTCGTTGCGCGGAAGGACACACCAAAGAAACCCCTGCGGAAAGCTCACGCGGCTCTCCTGGAAAATTTGGTCGCGTTTGAAGCCCATGATAAGAAACGAGAGGATGTCATTCAATGGTCAATGACCAAGTCGGGGCTCACACACTCGAGGCTGGATCAGTATTACGGAGAAGTGTTTAATCGGCTCAATGAACATCACCTCAACGGCCTTTTCCGCTTTCTTAAATCAGCTTGCGGTATGGAAAACGATCCCCATTTTGCATGGGAATAACCTCCCGAGTTCCTTGATTGGTCAAACGAATGTTCTTGAAGGGCATGCCGGTGGAATTGTCATGGTGGTTGAACTTCCTCTCGATGAATCGGGAAACAAAATTGTGCGCATTGGCCACAGCCCCGACCCCGACGATGCGTTCATGTTTCACGCCATGACCACGGGCGCCTTTCCCACACCCGGATACAATTTCGTTCACGAACTTCAGGACATCGAAACGCTCAACCATCGGGCCATGAATCAGGAACTCGAGGTGTCCGCAGTTTCCATTCACGCCTACCCTGACATTGCTGAAAACTATGCCCTCATGAACTGTGGGGCTTCCATGGGAGAAGGATACGGCCCCATGATCGTCTGTCGGCAGGGTGTTTCAGAAGAAGATGCTCGAAACAACGTCATCGCCGTTCCCGGTTTGAAAACGAGTGCCTACCTTGGGCTTCGTTTGGCTTGGGGCGATTGTGAGGTCGCGGTGGTACCCTTTGACGAAATCATTCCTCGAATTCTCGACGGCACCTATCTGAGTGGCCTCATTATCCACGAAGGGCAACTCACCTACGTTGACCATGACCTCAATGTTCTCATCGACCTCGGTAAATGGTGGAACGGCCGCACGCCCAACTGGCCCATGCCGTTGGGAGGCAACGTTGTTCGACGGGACCTCGGTCAAGAGGTGATGGAAGACATCACCAAGTACACGAAAATGAGCATCGAATACGCCTTGAAATCACCTGACGAAGCGCTCGAATTCGCCAAAGCATGGGGCCGCGGCATTGACGACGATACGAACAGGGAATTTGTCGGCATGTACGTCAACGAACGCACCATCGACTACCGAGAAGAAGGTCGCGCCTCCATTCGTCTGTTCATCAAGGAAGGCCAGGACCTCGGATTGATTCGCGAAGATTTCGATACGGCCTCCATGAGATTTATCGGCGCTCCTTGAGGATGAACCATGCCAGCCACGGACCGAAAACCACAGGTGAGCCAATACGGCTCGGTTGACCCTGCGCCACCGGCGAAGCAATCCCTTGTTGAAGCATTGACGCAGCAACTCTGCGACGAGACACAGCCGATGTTTCAGCGCATGCGCGCGGTGTTCGCTCTACGCAATCAGCGTACGGACGAGGCATGCCTTGCGCTTTGCGAGGGATTTTCAAGTCAGAGCGCCCTGCTTCGCCACGAAATTGCTTACGTTCTGGGCCAGATGCAAAACACAGCTGCTTTGCCTACGTTGACCGAGCGCTTAGAAGACGAGCACGAGCACGTTATGGTTCGTCATGAGGCGGCAGAGGCGATGGGTGCCATTGGCGATCGTCGCGTCATACCTTCGCTCCAGAAATTTGTGGATGACCCGCTACCGGAGGTCGCAGAATCATGCGTCGTTGCGCTCGACCTGCTTGAGTGGGTTGCCGGGTCTGAATTTGAGGAAACCGAGTGCTGATGTCCCTCAAGTTCAAAGACTAGACTGCATACCCCCGAACAGGAAGGACGACCATGCCCCACGACCACATCCAACTTGCGCAGGCTCCAAACGGAGAACTTGGGCCTCGATGCCATTCGTGTGGCATGCGATTGACTTTTGGAAACGCCATGGTGGTTGACAAGTACTACATGTGCTGGGAACACTACGTCGAAGCCACCGGTGCAGACACGGCAACCGAGGTCAGTGACGCTGACGAACGCTTCTGGATGAAGCAGGAATGATACGGCTTTCTTCAAGAACCCTCAACGTCTCGTTGGTGGTGAGGGAACGGCATGTCTGACGGTTGGGCGAGGTTTGCACACCGTTTCGGTCAATACTACCAACACGCTCCTCTTTGGTCACCTCCGCGAATTAAAACACGGGAATGGATGTTCATTCCTTTCGGCGGAGCGCCCCCCCTTCGACACAAGTCGTTCTCTGATGTGAACCAGGTCCAATCCTTCTTGTCCCAACGCGCTATGCACTCATGCTTCTACTCAACGGCCTATTGGCGGCGCCCCTATGAGTTGAAGATGGCGGACAAATTATGGCAAGGTGCGGACCTCATCTTCGATTTGGATGGCGACCACCTTCCGGGCGTCACCGACCGAGATTTCCCAGGTATGCTGGCCGTGATTCAGGAGCAGGCATGGTCATTGTGGAATGATTTTCTGGAACCAGAATTCGGTTTTACAGAGGACCATCTTCAGGTTACGTTTTCGGGACACCGTGGTTTTCACCTCCACTACCGCGACCCCCGATTGTTCCACTTGGATTCCGAAGCCCGCAGAGAACTGGTCTCTCACATCAGGGGCGAGGGGGTCGACGTTCAAGGCGGTCTCGCTCGGTATCACGATCACCACGCAAAGGGTTGGACGCAACGAATACGGGACGGAATGGACACGATGATCGAGACGTTGCGTTCCATCCATCGGGGTCATGAGGGAAGCGGTTCGGAATTGCGTCGTCTTGAGGCAGCACTGCAGGCGCTGCAGGATCGCGAAGGCAATACATCGCAACGCTCAGCAGCGGCCATCAAACGACTTGCAGAATTGATGGATCACGATCGTCGTGTTCAGCGACTCAAAGAAGGTAAATTTGAACTTCTTGGAAACTACCAGACTTTGTTTCTCAACCTGCTCAAAGCGGATGCGTCCGTCGTGTTGGGTTCGGCAGGTGAGACCGATGAGGTGGTCACCATCGATGTCCGTCGCCAAATTCGCTGGCCAACCTCCCTTCACGGCAAATCGGGTATGCGGGTGAGCGAATTTCCACTTGCCCGTTTGGACCCCGATGGGGGCTCTTCCTACAACCCACTTCACGAGGCGTTTGTCTTGGGTATGGATGAGGCCCACGATGTGGAATGGGTGGTGGATGATGCCGTTGCCCAATTTGGCGATCGGCGCATGGAAAGCACCCAAGGTGAACGATTCCGCATTCATGAATCCGGAGCGACGTTCCTCGTTTTGAAAGGCTGGGCGAAGTTGGTATGAGCCTTGCCGCCTGGACAAAAGAACGCATCGTTTCATGGTTCAACGTGCGGTAAGGTTCAAGGGTGGTTTCCCATCCCTAGGGACGAGGTGAGTCCGTTGGGTCTGCGCAGAGGTAAAAAATCCAAGAACAAGGAAGCGCCTTTGCCTACACCGGATTTGCCACCGCCCGCAGGCCTCCCGGCTCCGCTCCCATTGCCGCCTGGTGGCGAATTACCGCCCCTCCCCGGGATTCCAGCCCCACTTCCGGCCCCTGTCCCCGCCCCAGCGCCTGCTGCTGCCCCAACGCCCTTGCCGATTCCCACCGCGAATACGACACCCCTGCCGGCTCCCGTCAACGATCCCGAAACAACGCTTTCCGGAATTGCCGACGAAAAAGGATACAGCGACCTGTGGGCAAAGCGGTCAGAAAAACCACTCCAACAAATATACGGTCATATCGACCGTATCAGCAACAAAGAAGCCGGGTCGCTTCTTGACCGGTACGCAGACCGATTTGGTCATTCCCTCGATCGAGAAATCATCGTGATGCGAAAGGCAGCTGTCGAAGAAAAAGTCGCTGAACTCCGGGATGCCCCCGTGGTTGAGCTCATCGAGGATGAACCGGAGCTTCCCGGGGATGAGTTGATGCAAGTCGAGAACGAACTTCGATCCCTGAAACCACTCTACCAAGATGCCAAAGCCGTTGGCGACAAAGAGGCCTTGGCCGAACTCACACCCATTCTCCAGGAACTGATGGCACGGCGAAAATCCCTCAAGCAAGGTGATGCGCCGGTCCAACAGGCGCCCGCGACGGCTGTTGAAGCCGAGGACGATGGACAGGAGCAATTTGCACAGTTTGTCGCCATCGTCGATGACCTGCTGGGCGAACACCTCCCCGAATCCATCGTCAATGACTTTGTTGCAAGCCCTGAGTTTGAAACGTACCGAGCGGTTTTGGAATCGCCTGAAACCACCGATGAGGAAACCCGAGCTGTGTTCTATCATATGGTTGACGACCAACTTGGAAACATGTCTGGGGCATCCATTGAAGCCTTTGTTGCCTCTCCCGAATTTGATGTCTACCGCCAGGTTGGCGAACTCTACAAGGAAGCGTGAAGATCATGGGACTACTTGACAAAGCAGCAGCATCCACTGGCGAAGAGAAAAAAGTGGCCAAAGCCAAGCCCGTCGCGAAGGCCAAACCCGTCGCGAAGGCGAAAGCGGTCAAGGCCAAACCGGTCAAAGCTGAAAAGGCCACAAAAGCAAAGAAAGTTCGCGCACCACGCGCTCGTCCGGTAGGCCTCGCAGATGATTACGAGCTCGCAAGCACCATGAACCGAAGAATATCTTGGCTGGTGAACTTCATCATCAATTTCGGGGTTCTCTTTGCGGCCATCTTCATTTCGCTATCGGACACGGGCATCATCACGACCATCCTTTACGGCGTCAGCCTCGGCATCATCATCCTTAACGCCATCTTTATTCCGATGAAATTCAGCAGAAACCTCGGCCAGTTTGTTTCTCGAACAAAATACATACGCGGCGATGGAACCAACCCGCTTTTCCTTCATGGCATTGTGGTCAACACCACAGGACTGTTGTCGCTGATAGGCCTGATTCTTGTGTTCACACAATTCCAATCACTTACGGACTCGGACAACACCATGGCGATCATCATGTTCAGCCTGGGTACGATTTTCATCATTCTGTGGTTTGTTGATCGTTTCCTTCGCAACGGTAGCGAAATGGGCCAAGGCCTGTACGACCTCCTCTTTGGGGCCTACTTGGTGAAATACGTCCCCGCAGAAGATGAGAAAGCAACGGGTATCTGGGCTCGCTTGGAAAACATGGGGAACTTTGGAGACCAACTTCTCAAGCGCCAAGAGGAACGCAAAGCCAAGAAAGAGCAGAAGGCTTCTGAAGCAGAGGAAGCAACCGAGGATGAAACCACCCCTCAAGAAGACTGAACCAAGTGGCTATCTGAGGTGGCCATGTGCTCAACGCATTGCGTAGGCAAAATCACGTGCTTCCTGGAGCAGTTGCTTTCATTGGGCTTACGTGTTCATTATGGCTTACGAGCCTCAACATCTTCTTGGTGGTACCCAGCCTTATGCTCACCGTTTACTTGTTTTATTTGGAACTCGTCACCCAGTGGTCATTTCGGGCCCCTATTCGCAGAAAGCCCCCGTTCGAGGATCATCGATACGAACAGGTGATGATCACGGTTTCAAATCGTAAACTCGCCCACTATGTCGCCAAGGGAACGCCTGGTGCCCCTTTGGTATGGATGTGCCACGGGTGGACGGCTGGAGCCTTTCGCATGGGCGCTCGAGCAGAACCGTTCTTGGAGCGGGGTTGGAGTGTTGTTCTGGTTGATCTTCCCGGGCACGGTATCTCGGAGGGGTTGACCAAGTGGTCTGCAGAGGAATCAACCACACTTCTCATCGGTGCGGTTCGGCAACTCCAAGCGAAGCGACCCGAATTGTTTGCATCGGGCGTTGTTCATTACGGGCACAGCATCGGTGCATTCATTGGCCTTCGATTGAGTAAACGACGGGATGAGCTCGAAAATGCGTTTGATTTCCGAGGATGGGTCATGGAATCACCCATGACGGGTTATACCGAAATCTTCGAGGAAACATGCAATCTTCTTCGGATACCGTCCGTTCTTCGCCCGGTGGTTCTTCGCAAGACACTCAGACACTTCAACGCCCTCAACGAAGCCACGGCGTGCTTTCGACGTCTCAATGAAGCGGATGTGCCGTTATGGGGCATGCCTCAGGAGCGCGTACTGCTGGCGCAAGCCATGCCTGACGAACGCCTGGGACAAATCCATCATGAACGACTCATTTCGCTCATGGAATCAGGCTCGACATCCGAGTTGCTGACAAAAGCCCTGCTGGAGGATTTGACGCATTCTGGCTCACACATTTCGGCTTCGAGAGACGTTGTGGTCAAAGCGTGGTTAGACCAACACTTTACTGCTCATTCTTCAGCTTGAGCCGCTTGTTCTCTCGCCAGTTCCCGCATGTCCTCGACAGGATCCAGTTCATCGACGATTTGTTTTCCAAGGAGTTTCTCCATCACGTCCTCCATTGTCAAAATACCTGACGTGCCGCCAAACTCGTCGCGGACGAGGGCAAATTGTTGTCGATTGCTGAGGAAAACATCGAGTGCCTGGTCGATGGTTGAGCCCATTTCAAGTTTCAAAATGGGTTTCATGATGTCCTTGAGTTGAAGTTCCCATTCGTCCCTGCTGGCTGCCATCAATATTTCAGACCGAATCACCAGGCCTCGAACATTGTCGATGGTCTCTTCGTAGACGGGAATGCGAGAAAATCTGAGAATGGTGTTTTCTTTCAACACCTCGGCAATGGTTTGGTTCATTTCAAACGCCGAGACGACGGTCCTTGGCGTCATTTCGTCGTCAACCACGACATCGCGCAGTTCAAGCAGATTGTGAATGATGGTTTCCTCTGCTTTTTCCAAGGCCCCTTCGATTTCGCCCAGGTCAGCCATGGCGGCAACGTCATCACGCGTCACCATGGCATTCTTGGACTTGGGGAGAACCGATTTTAGGAATTGAATGGGGCCGATGAGGAAAAACAGGGATTTGGTGAACCACGTGAGTAAATACGCAGATGGTGTCGATAATCGCTTCCAATACGCCGCGCCCAAGGTCTTTGGTATGATTTCGGAGAGAAAGAGCACGGCCAACGTGAGAATAGCCGAAGCAGCGGTGAGGACTTCAACACCCCATATTTGTTGGACCTGAGATCCAACTCCGGCTGCACCCATGGTATGGGCGATGGTATTCAGCGTGAGAATAGCCGTGAGGGGGCGAACTGAATCATCGTCTTTGAGATGCGCCCACATTTCTGCTGTGCGCTTGCCTTCGTTCTGCAGAATGTTCACGTAGGTTTGAGGCGTAGAGAGGACGACGGCTTCGAGAATCGAGCACAGGAACGACACGCCAAGGGCGAGCGTGATGTAGAAAATGAGGAGAGACATATCTCCTTCGCCGGTGGCGTTGACAGCAACGGTTGCTGCAGCAATTAGGTCACTGGGCATGTTGTCTCGCAGACCCCTACCCTTCCGGGCGTAGTCTGTCCCACGCGTGTAGGGTTCTTCAAAATGACGCCTGTACAATGGAGAACGAGCAGCATCGGTTCTGGGGCAGGGTGAACCTCAAGAAGCCCTGTCCTCTGGCTTGTTTGTGGTGGGTCGTCATGGCGGATGAACATGTTCTGATTTGTGTCGCATGGCCCTACGCCAACGGCCCGCTCCATCTTGGCCATGTCGCCGGGTGCTACCTTCCTCCGGACATCCAGTTTCGGTTCGAGCGTGCGATGGGAAACCGGGTCTTGATGGTCTCCGGCTCCGATGAGCACGGAACACCCATCACCGTCGCTGCTGAAACACAAGGCATCTCGCCACAACAGGTGGTGGACGAATTTCATCAAATGAACATGCAAGCGCTCGTCGATCTCGGATGCAGTTGGGCCCCGGCTTTGGACGTACGAGGGCCCGAATTTGGAGGTGCATTGTTCAACCGCACCAGCGATCCCGAACACAAGCGTATGGTGCAAGAAAATTTCACTGCATTGGAAAAAGGAGGTTTCTTCGTACGTAAAACGACCGAACAATACTACGAACTCAATTCAGACGGCACCGGACGATTCCTGCCGGACAGGTACGTGGAAGGAACATGCCCTGCGTGCGGTGGTGACGGGGCCCGTGGAGACCAATGCGATGCTTGCGGGGCAACCTATGAAGCGGTGGAACTCAAGAATCCCGTATCTAAAATGAACCCCAAAGCGGAGGTCGAGATTCGTGAAACGGACCACCTCTTCTACCGCCTCGATCTCTTCCAAGACGCCCTCGAGCAGCATGCGGCCGCACAACAGGCGGTATGGAAATCCAATGTCAAAAGCTACACCAAGAATTGGCTGGACATGGGTCTTCAACCTCGTGCCGTCACACGCGACTTGGAATGGGGGATCCCCGTTCCTTTGGAAGGAGAAGACTGGGCCGGCAAATGCGTCTATGTTTGGTTTGAGGCCGTACAAGGCTACTCGACTTGTGCGCGTATTTGGTCGGCGCGAAATGCCCAACAATTACCGGACGGTGAGGATACTTGGAAACGATGGTGGAACATAGCTGAGGATGGCACCAAACCTCGCCATCTCTATTTCCTTGGAAAAGACAACATTCCGTTCCACACGGTGATTTGGCCCGCCCTCTTGCTGGGTCTCAATCATGTTAACAAGGGCTTGACGGCCTCAGACCCCATTGAACTCCCAGGGCCCGGGGAATTTGCGCTTGAAAGCAACGTTCCGGCGATGGATTACCTCATGCTCGCTGGTGGGCAATTTTCCAAATCAAGGAAACATGCCATATGGCTTCCATCGTTTTTGGAACGATTCCCAGCCGATACGCTTCGGTATTTCTTGAGCGCACAAATGCCAGAGGAAAGGGATTCGGACTTTACTTGGGACGAGTTTGTTGCCAAAGTCAACAACGTCCTCAACGCCAATCTAGGCAACTTCGTTCACCGCGTCCTCACAATCGGCGGCCGATTGCCCGTTGAGCCGGGTGGCTCGCCGTTTACGGTTCACGACGCACATCCATCAACTCAGGTGCTCAAGAAGGAAGTTGAAGATGCGTTTGCGGAGATCACCTCCCACTTGCAATCTCACCAATACCGAGACGCACTTCGAAGTATCATGGCCGTGTCTCAGTTTGGAAACCAAACGTTCCACGCTGCGGCACCTTGGAAACACCTCAAAGAATTGCAGGAAGGTCATGAAGAAAGTCTGGCACACCTCGCGTTTTGCTGGCGTATCGCACGCTTCTTGGCCATCACGATGCAACCGTTCATGCCCACCAGTGCACAACAACTCTGGGCGAATCTTGGCAGCACAGACCGCGTTGCCGATCGACCGTGGCAAGACGCCATCGATTGGTCTGCACCGCTTACCTGGCGTGATGAGCCACCAACACCGCTGTTTGAGCGGCTTGATCTCGACGAGATTTTGGCCACCGAGAAAAACTTGGTTGATGATACACCAAAGGGCGACGGAGTTCACAGCGTAAAGGGTGGAAAGAAAAACAAAGGAGCGAAAAACATGGAAGAAGAAACCGAAGGCATAACCTACTTGGAATTTGACACGTTTCTCAAGGTCAATCTACGGGTTGGGCGCATAGAGCGGGTGGAAAACCATCCGAACGCAGACAAGTTGTACGTGGTAACATTGGACGATGGGACTCCAGACGGAAGAACGATTTGTGCCGGTCTGAAAGAATACTACACGCCCGAAGATATGGAAGGGAAACTGGTGGTCTTTGTTGAAAATCTCAAACCGCGGCCGATTCGAGGCGTCACCTCTGAAGGCATGATGCTTGCGGCTGATAACGGGGGCGGTGTTGTTCGATTGGTGACGCTTGACGGCGATATCGATCCGGGCAGTGAAGTGCGTTGATTAGCCATCCATACGATTCCTGACAGCATCCATCACTTCCCGAGAGACGACTCGGATTCGCTCCTTCAGGGTCGTCATGTTGTTCCGCATTTCTTGCCCATAATCCTCTGGGAGACTG
>Ga0160423_10005733_pt1 | contig 10106 bp, 10 predicted proteins | sample CRUFie14St8metaG_FD_108191 | JGI IMG/M metagenome (GOLD analysis project Ga0160423, IMG submission 108191) | Marine microbial communities from the Costa Rica Dome - CRUD Field 142mm St8 metaG | ecosystem: Environmental > Aquatic > Marine > Oceanic > Photic zone | place: Costa Rica: the Eastern... | reverse complement strand
GAAGTACCGAGGCAAGGCTTTCATCGAGAGCATCGAGGCGTCTGGTGGGGTGGATGACTTTGCAACCTACTCCGTCACCTTCAAGGGCGACGGCGACCTTTCTGCCATCTAATAACCCCCACACCATGCCCACACCACTAAACGGCAACAAGCTGGGCGTCTACATCGACGCCGACAACACTGGGAGCACCACAGCCGAAAGGCTCATCGCCCTCAGCACCAACGCCACGCTCTCATTCTCCAACGCGACAATCGAGGTCGCAAGCAAGAAGACGAACGCCGGCGGCACCCTTCTCGACACTGGCACCAGCCTCACCAACTCCATCGCCGGAGCGTCATCGTTCTCCATTTCCTGCGAGGGCTTACTCGACCTGAGCACACCCAACGCGGCGGACGACCACACGAGCGACGCAACTGGAACGGGTGAGCACGGTTTCGCCAACCTCATGGCCTTGGCCCTTGCTCGGACCAAGGTCCGCCTCGTCTTCAAAGACGCAAGCGCGGCGTCTGCGGGTCAAGAGCTCACGGGCGTCGCCTTCATTGAGTCCATTGAAGCCTCTGGCGGCGTGGATGACTTCGCCACCTACTCCGTAACCTTCAAAGGAGACGGCGACTTGACCATGCAGACCTCATAATCTGAGCGGCCATATCTTGCGACATGGACAAAAACAAACTCCGGGGCTTCTACGAGGTCGACATCAATGGAAAGACCTACCCCACCCTGCTCAACCTGAACGCCTTCCGCCTCCTGTCGGAGAACGAAGGTATCAAGCTCGCCGAATTCGACAAGCAAGTCGCAGAGGACCCGCTTGGATTCATTCCTCGCGTCCTGTATTGGGGAGCTGTGAACTGGTGCCAGCGCACCGCCAAGCCAACCAAGTCGCTTCCGAGCTTCGACCTTTGGGCGTCGTTCGTTTGCGAAGACGAGGAGACGCTGGCCGGTCATGCGGAAAGCGTGGCCGAGGTGTTCGGGGTATCATCCTCAAAGGAGGACGAGCCGGGAAACTGAAGCGGGGCGAAGAGCCCCAAACTTGGAGGAGCTTCTACGAGAACGCCATCGTCATGGGGGTCAGCCCCGGAGAATTCTGGGAGCTGACTTTCATGGAGGTGAGGGCTATCTCAAAGAGGGAGGAGCGAACAGAGCGGCGGCTGTGGCAACACACCGCCGCCGTTCTCGCGCTTCTCGGGAATTGTCACAGAGGTAAGAACTCGCGGCCGCTCAAGCCCGCGGACTTCTACCCTTTCGACTTGCCAAAAGCACAAGCCGAGGAGGTAACGCGGGAAGACATCAACGCCCTCATCGACGAATTCAATGGCAACTAAAACCTCCCGCCTCGCCATCATTCTCGGCCTCAATTCGGCCGGGTACAATGCAGGACTCACAAAGGCCGCCGCACGCTTCAAGAAGTTCGGCGCGTCCATGCAATCCGCCGGCCAGAGCCTCACCCGCTCGGTCGGCGCTCCTCTTGCGCTCCTGACTGGGGCGGCGGGCAAGGCCGCGGTGGACTTTGAATTTTCCATGGCCAAGGTGGCCGCCGTGGCTGGAGCCTCTGCGGAGGACATGGCCAAGCTCGAGGCATCAGCCAAAGAGCTGGGCAAGACCACGGCCTTCTCAGCCTCGGAGGTCGCAAGCCTCCAGCTCGAGCTCAGCAAATTAGGCTTTGCCAAGAACGTCGAGGACGTGCTCAAAATGGAGCAGGGCATCCTCAACGTAAGCCAAGCGTTTGACAATGAGCTCGGAGAGACCGCGGCCGTCGTTGGTAACACCCTCAACCAGTTCGGGCTTGACGCAGACAAGGCGGCCAAGGTCACGGACGTCATGGCCGTGGCCTTCGGTTCGACCGCTCTGGACCTCGAGAAGTTCAGCGCGGGCATGGCCAACGTCGGACCGATTGCGGCCGACGCCGGCCTCAGCTTGGAGGAGACGACGACCCTGCTGGGCATTCTGGCCAACAACGGAATCAGCGGAGCCGACGCTGGTACCAAGCTCAAGATGGCCCTCACCAATATCCGAGCCGCCGGCTTGGATGTGGGCGACACCCTGAAGCAAATTACCAGCGGCGGGTTCGACTTCGAGCAGTCTCTCGATTTGCTCGGCAAGCGCGCGCAAATTGTGGCGCCCATCCTTGGCGGCTCAAGCAAGGACATCGCAGACCTCAACGACGCCCTCATCAACTCAGACGAGGCCAGCGACAGGGCACGGAAGACGCTCGACGACACCGCACAGGGCGCCATCTTCCGCATGAAGTCCGCAGTGGAGGGGCTGGCCATCAGCTTCGGCGAGTTGCTCCTTCCAAAAATTGAGCGGACCGCGAACTTCGTGGGCGCTCTGGCCGCCAAGTTTGAAAGCCTTGACCCGGTCACCAAGGAAACTATCCTCAACGTCATCGGCTTCGCCACCGCCCTCGGTCCGGCGCTCATTGTCGGCGGCAAGTTCGTCGCCTTAGCTGGCAACCTCATCAAGGTCCTCGGCATTTTGACGGGGCCGTGGGGCTTGGTTGCCGCGGCTGTCGTTGGCGCTGTCTTGCTCATTCGTGAGAACTGGGAGAGCATTGTCAAATTTTTCACCGAGGGAGCTGGCACCGGATTCCTTGACGCTGTGGTCTTGGCTTTCAACACCTTCGCCCAGCTCATCATCGACATCGTCAACTTTGTCGTCGCCGGTGCCCTCATGTTCTGGGACGCATTCGGTGCAGACATCACGCGCCTCGCTGTTGAGTTTCTGGAGAGCGCTGTCGGGGTATTTGAGAGAGCTTTCGAGGGCGTCGCCACCCTCTTCGCCACCTTCTCGGCTTTGTTCACGGGCGATTGGCGCGGCTTCTTTACCGGCATCGTCGACACGGCCCTCACGCTTCTCCAGTTTTTGGTTGAGCGGTTCGTTCTGGTTTTCGGGACGATTGGCGGCCTCCTTGATTCCTTACTCAAGGCGCTCGGCTTTGAGTCCAATATCGAGGGCGGTATTGAGAACCTCGGGGAGGCTTTAGTCCAAGGCCTCGAGGACCTGAAATTTAAGGAGGTCGGTGTCACGGCGGCCGAGGACTATTTCAGCGGATTCAGCAACAGCCTCGGGGGCTTTTTTGCCGGCGGATTCAACTTGCCGGGCTTAGGGCTGGCGCCAACCGGAACCCCCTCAGCATCAACCGGAGGGGGAGACGGGAGCACCGGGAGCGCGACGGGCGGGGTAGGACTGACGAGCGACGCGACCGTCCCCGTCATCACGCAAGAGGTGGACGAGCTCGCGAACACCTTCGACAAGATGAAGGACGCGGGCAACAACGCCCTCGACAGCATCGCGCAAGGATTCGCGGACGCCATTACAGGCGCCTCCAGTTTTGGGGAGGCCATCAAAAACATCGGCCTCCAGCTCATCAATCAGCTCATCGCAATCGGCACGGGCTACCTCATCACGTCCATGCTGTCGCCGTTCAATGTCGAGAACCAACTCACAGGCGGCTCGGCTGGACTGCTCAAGGCCGCCACGGCCAGCGGCAAGGTGAGCACCTTGCTCTCCGGACTCACCGCCTTCGCAACAGGTGGCGCCGTCCTCGGGCCCACCCTCAGCCTCCTCGGCGAAAAGCCGGGAAGCCGTGGGGAATTTGTGGTACCCTTCGAGCGCGTCGGGCAGTTCCTCAGCATGGCCAACGCTGGCAACGACCGCACCACCATCGTCAACGGCCGCATCCGTGGCAACGACATCCACCTCACAAACTTCGAGAGCGACCGCATCCTCAGCCGTCGCCGCGTAATCTGACCCCATGGCTCTCTCATACTACGAAGGCACCAACGAAGGAAGCGCCAGCGGCTGGCAAAGAAGATTCCACAGCTCTTTCAAGAGCGCGACGGGACAGGTGTACCGCGTCGAAATCATTGACAGCGGCGGCCACGCCTCTCGGGCGCTGGCCGGCTTCGGAGGGTCAGGCTCTCAGCACTTCCTTCTGGGCGCTGACGGCGTGACAATAAACTGGGACGGGGGTGCTGACGATACCCACGCGCCTTTCATGAGCTCCACCCTCTCGCTGGACTTCCTTGTCGAGGGCGTTTACCATCGCCAACTCTGGAGCCAGATACAACAGATGCAAGACGACCGTTTTGGTGTCGCTTTGTGGCGTCACCAACCGGACAACAACAGCTCAACCTCCACGACAACGCCAGACAGTGACCCGGACGGCGCTTGGAGATTGGAATGGACCGGGCTGTTGCTTGCTGAAAATGTCCAGTTTGTTGACCACGAGAGCCACGAGATGCTCCGGCTCGAATTTAGCGACGGGCTGGCGCGACTCAATGAGGTCGATTTCTTGGACAGCTCTGGCGACCCTTTTACTGGGTCCATGACCTTGGCCCAGCTCGTCGACATCTGCCTCGGTAAGATTGCCACCTCCAGCCTCTTCGGCTATGCTTTCGGGACCGGAGCGGGTAGCCTCACCACGGCCACGACCGTCCCCTTTTTCACGGAGCGCATTTACTGCCTCACGGACAAGCATGACGACCTCGTCCCGGGGGCGTTTTCCGTGTTCCAAAACGTGCGGCTCAGCGCGTCCGCATTCTACTCAATCAAGAAGGAAAAGGACGAGCTTGGTGGGTCTTTTGTGACTCGAGAATCTACCTCGTGCGCTGAGGTTTTGAGGAACGTCTTGAGGGTCTTGCGGATGCGTATCTCTATGAGCTCCGGACGCTGGGAAATCGTCAACCCTTCGAGCTTGTTGGTCGACAGCTATGTCCACACCTTTGCCCATGTCGGACACCACGCCACCAGAAACGTCGCAACGATTGGGACGGCGGCAACAGCGGCCTCAATTCGGGACAGCTTTGGGACTGGAGACTCGGCGGAATATGTGCCGGCCAAAGGCTTCTCGAGCGGCTTGCTCTTTCCAATCAAAACGGCCCTCAGCATCCACAAGGACGGGGGGAGCTACCGGGTCCTTTCTGGCGTACCTCAAGACCTTGGGCACGTTGGAATCCACAACCAGACAAGCCCCAGCGGCTCGGTCTACACGGTCAAGCACGCCACGGCCTCGCCCGTGGTTCTATCCAATCCCGACGTCTTAATCACTGGCGGCGACCCCATACTCATCCGAGGGCGGTGCGGCCATACGGAAGTCGGTTGGAATTACGGGTACAGCACCAGCTTCGCGGACGAGTTCCGGAACTGCAAAATCATCCTGAGCTTCAAAATCAAATGCGGGGTCTACTATCTGAAGCGCGACCTCGTGAGCGCCGCCTCAGCGGATGCGGTCAACACGAACAGAACCGCGGCGGCGGACTTTGATTATCTGGACTGGAACCAAACGGGGGACGTGGAATGGACCACCAACAGCTCCGACACCTATGACCTCGTCGTTCCTTTCACCGGGTGCGAGCCGGAGCCGCCGGTCGTCATCCAAGGGACCGACAACGACATCCTCCGCGTCGGCGGTATGCACGTCAAGCTCCACAGCAACGAGGAGCAATTTCAATATCAGGGCCCCAATGGCGTGCTCAATACGACCCTCCAGCCGGACCTAAAATTTGACTTCGATTGGGTGCCTCCACCGCCACCTCTGAACATCACCCACGAGGGTCTCGAGGTGACCATCAGCGCGAAATATTACGACGCAGAGAACAACGAAATCACAGGCTCCACCCTCACCGATGCGGTCAACGTGAACGCGGTCCAGTATTGGACCGAATTTGGGGTTTTCACCAACCCAAGCGCCGACGAGGGGGACGTCAATTTTGCCGCTGAAATCAACGACAACAACGCCGCGCTCATTGTCTCCGAGAGCATACTCGGGGACAAGTACGCGGGGAGCTCAGCCAACGCGGCAACCCTCAAGCACCAAGACCCCCAGACGCCGGGCTTCAGCTACACGGGGGAGAGCTGGCGGACCGTGGACCAAGCGGGCACCAATAACATCCACAAGCTCAACGCTCTCGAAGCCGTGCAAGAGAGGGCGACGACCACGCGGGTCCTTGAGGGGACGGTCCTGTTCAACAATCAGGCGCACGCCCTGCCGGCTTACAATCTCCTCAGCTACGTGACGCCACTGAGGCCCACCCGCTCCATCCGGTACAGTGTGACCGAGGCGTCCAGCGCCGTGGACTTTGACGCCATCCCGATGGCCTTGACGTGGACGGTGCGCTCCAATACTTTTGACGGTCGTTTCGCTGTGTTCTCAGTCGACAGAACCATCAGCCCCACACAAGCGAACAACAGCGACAGAGCGCGCGGAGGTATCGGCGGGGGCGTTGTCTCTGACACCCCAAACGAAAACACCGCGACGGAGGCGCTTCTGGCCGTCAAGTCTCAAGCCTTGAGCGGTGGAGGCGGCGGCTCTTTATCAGCCGCCGACGTGGCCAAGCTGGCCGCCATCACAATGAGCGGCAACAACATCAGCAACTTCACGACCACGGGGACGGTCCTGACCTCTGACGCGATTGAAGACTCCAGCAGTGCCCACAAGTTCGCCACCGCTGGACAGCTCACCGCCATCGCGAGCAACTCCGCCCTCTTGGGTACCATTTCGGCGGTCCTAAAGGACACCGTCACCGGCGACGGCATTGGCGTCTATATCGACAAAACAGACGACACCAAGAGCCACCTATCGGTCACAGGCTCGGCCGCCAAGCTCCAAGTCGGAAGCAACACCGGGGCGGTCATGACTGAGAGCTCCCCCGGGGTCATCACCCTCCAAGTGCAGGGCGGACAACTGGGAGCCGAGGCCGCTCAGAATGGCATCGTTATCACGGGCCAAACGCTGGTGAATATGCCCATCATCGAGATGAAGGGGCAAGTGGAATTCGAGCAGGACGTCGAATTTGAAGGGGCCACCAAGACGGTGACCTTTACAGCCGGCACCTCGGGGATTGAATATGCCGACCTCAGTGGCACGCCAACCATCCCGTCCAACGTCACGGACATGGGAGACGTCACAAATGCCGGGTCCGGCATCATCATCACCGACGCCGAGCGCACAAAGCTCAACGGCATCGCCACCGGGGCCGAGGTCAATGTGGTCACGGCAAACCTCCAGACCGCTGACGTCACCCTCAGCGAGAACCGGACCATCGACATGGCCAGCAACTTCCTCCAATTCAAGGACGGGACCAACACCAAACTCCAATACGACCCAAATGACGACCGTTTTGAGTTTGTCGGAGGGCTCCAAGTTTCTGGGGATTTGGTGACCACCACCGGCGGCATGACCTCGGGCCTCATAAAACTCCAAGAGCCAGCGATGGGAGGCACCAACGGCGTCGTCTTGAAAGGGCCCAGCACGAACCTCACCAGTGACCTCACTTTCGTCCTGCCCTCAGCCGATGGAAGCGCCGGCCAGTTCCTAAAAACTGACGGAGCTGGAAACCTCTCATTTGCCGCCGCTGGAGGTGGAGGTGGAGGCATGACCGAAACCCCTCTCCAGCAAATTAGCGGACGCTATACGTGGAGCTCAGCCGATGACGGCGAGCGAGTCCACACCGGCAATACCGCATACGGTCCGGCCAACTGGTACAGCTTCAGCTCAGAGCCAACCAACGCGACGCTCCGGAACTACGACGCGAGCCACGCCGTCGACAGCACCACCTCAACGGTCAGCGCCTTCCATCTGCAAGCCTATGGCCACGCGCTTCCATCAGACTCCAAAAAGGTCCGGGTCCGCACATTCTGCCGATACCAGAACGCGAACACCAAGACCTTCGGCTGGAGCCTCTGGCACGCCGCAACCTTCCCCTCAGACGGGTCCACCAGCAACGTCACGGTCACCCTCGTGGGCAAGAGCTCGGACACCGTCGTCGGGTCCAGCTCGACGGCGCTCTACCGTCACGAATTCACAACGACCAGCGCCCTCTCCGGCGGCATGGTTTTCCTCTTAGCTGAGAACCGCGCCGGGTCGCTGACGACGACGACCTACGCATACTGCAACGCCTCCCTCTTTTTAGTTGATTGACATGATAATTCCAGAGACCCCAATCGAAGAACTCAACAGCAAGGCAACCCTCTCGGATGTCATCGCCAAGGCCAACGAAATCGTCCGCGCCATAAATCAAATGTGGAACCCAGAAGACGGCACGTCATGACAAGAGAGAACGCCCTAAACGCGCTCTTCATCGGCTGGACGTGGCTGAGCTTCACCGAGGCCGTCACCTTCGTCCTCGGAAGCATTGGAGCGGTGACGCTTATCTGGATGAATATCGAGCGAGCGCTCCGTGCCCGGAAAGCTCGGAAAGAGCTGGACGAATGAGAGAGCTCAAGCGCATCATCGTCCACGCCACGGCAACGCTCGGAGACGAGCGTGGCGACGTCGACATCGAGACCGTGCGCCGCTGGCACGTGGACGGCAACGGCTGGGCGGATGTCGGTTACCATTTCCTCGTCCGTCAGGACGGCACCATTGAACGCGGCCGGCCTCTGAACGTCCAAGGCGCTCACGCCAAGGGCCACAACCGCGACAGCGTCGGAATCGCATTCTGCGGGGGCATAGGCGTCACATCTCGCGAGCCAGAGGACACACGTACCCCAGAGCAGAGAAAGGCCCTTAAATGGCTTCTAAATGGCCTCTGCTACTTTTTCCCGACAATCGTGGAGGTCATCGGCCACCGCGACGTCAGCCGCAAGGCGTGCCCATGCTTTGACGCTCGGGCTGAATACCAGCACCTCACGAATGGCCAAGAACCGAAGCCCCGAGCATGACGCTCAGGTCGCTCTCGTCGACCTCATCAAGACCACAGCGCCGGACATCCTTTTCACCGCAACGGTGGGCGGCGTCCGCCTGAGCATGAACCAAGCGAAGCGGATGAAAGCCGCCGGCTATCTGCGCGGCGTTCCTGATTTGCTTTTCTTCGAGCCACGTGAGGGCTTTACAGGGCTCGCCATTGAGCTCAAAGCGAAGAAGGGGGGCAGAGTCTCACCAGACCAGCGGAGCGTCTTAAACGCGCTCAAAACGCGAAACTGGAGGACAGAGGTCGCGCACGGCTACGACCACGCCCTCAGCATCCTCCGGGACTACTTCGAGGAACTGGCGGAGCTGTAAACGACAAGAGCCCCACCCCGTGAAGGGTGAGGCTCTCGATGTTCCACGTGGAACTCTGAGGAGCTCAGAGGGTGATGGTACGATTGTCCAGACCCATCTCCGCCCAGCTCTCAACGCGGTCATGGACCCGGATGAGCTCGCCGGCAAACTCGATTTTATTGCCGCCGTAACAGTTGTGTCCACCCTTCAGGCCGTCAAGGGCGATGTCGATGGGCATGGCGCTCGTGATTTGCTTCCCAGTTGGGGCCCAAGTGTAAACGACGAGGGAGCGGTTGCCGTACTCCCTGCGGAAATTCTCGAGGCGGATGCGGGTGACGGTGTCCTTGGTGTTCTGCTCGTCGCCGATGAAGATGGCGGGGAGGCTATCGTTGTAGCTGGTGACGCCGTTGGTGCTGTTGAACTCGCCCTTGATGACTTTGGCGTTGATGTCGAATGTAAGAAATTCCATGACTGTGGGGTTTTGTTGTTGTTTGATGTCCCAAAGATACGGCTGTTTTTCAATTCTCCAAATTTTTCCGCATTCTTTTTTGCTCTGGCGTTGAAGTGAGGCCCGGGAACCACCCCGGGCCTCTTCAACAACGGGGTCCTCACCCCTGCGCGACTTGTGCGCGCTTTTCAATCCATTGGAGGAGATTGGCGTGCCACTTGGCCACGCGCTCAGCATCCCGGTCGTCGAGGGTCACGCAAGCCCGCAGGGCGTCGAATGCGGCCACCTCCTGCGTGGGAGCCTCCCAGTCTGCTCCGAGGTCAGCCTCGACGCACGGCGTGGGGGTCAGCCCCACCATAAGCTTGACCAAGGCGGACGCCATCGTGTCGCCGTAGATGCGGGGAGAGCCTTGGCCAGCGTGCTCATTGGCCGCGTCGAGGAGCTCCTGCTTGTCATTCTCTGGGAAAGGGAGCTGGCGGATTGCCAAGACGACCTCCTCAGCGGCTTGAGCCACTGCACGGAGAGCTGTGTCGGTTTCGTACTTCAAGCCCTCGCTGTTATAGCTACACGTTACACGGAGCTCATTGACGCTCTGCGCCGTGGGAAGCGTGCAGGGCTGAGCCTCGACCTCGCCAAAATTCCAGTTAATACGGCCGGATTCGCGGCGGAAGGTG
>Ga0160423_10005732_pt1 | contig 10106 bp, 8 predicted proteins | sample CRUFie14St8metaG_FD_108191 | JGI IMG/M metagenome (GOLD analysis project Ga0160423, IMG submission 108191) | Marine microbial communities from the Costa Rica Dome - CRUD Field 142mm St8 metaG | ecosystem: Environmental > Aquatic > Marine > Oceanic > Photic zone | place: Costa Rica: the Eastern... | reverse complement strand
TGTCAAAGGCATCGTCCTCGTTGGCGTAGCCGTCCTCATCACTGTCTTGCCAGCGACTTGGGTCATTTGGGAAATGGTCACCCTGCGAGCCGTACTTGTTGTCGCCGTGCCCATCACCGTCGGTATCTGCCCATTGCGTCCCATCGCTCGGGAAAGCGTCCGATTGGGTCGCACCTGCAGATTGGTTGTTGCCGAAGCCATCACCGTCGGTATCGAGGTATTGAGAAGGATTTGAGGGGAAGGCATCGTTCAAATCCGAGTATCCGTCGCTGTCTTGGTCAACACAACCGAAACGGTCCATGGTTGATGTCCCAGGTGTGCTTGGGCATTCATCGCCTTGGTAGCCAGAGAATTCATCACCGTAGCCATCACCATCGGTATCGTTCCACTGACTTGATTGGGATGGAAATTGGTCTTGAGCGTCCGCCCATCCGTCAAAATCGGCATCAGAACAACCGTAGGTGTTGTTTCGAAACGAATCCCCGAAAACACTTGGACATGCGTCTCCACGGAAGCCGGTCAGGTTGTCACCGAAACCATCACCGTCGGTATCGTTCCACTGACTTGCACGGTTTGGGAAGGCATCGACAACATCCGACCAGCCGTCAAAATCGGCATCGCTGCAGCCAAGTCGATCAAAGCGTGATGTTCCAGCTTGTGAAGGGCAGTTATCTGGTTGATTTCCAGACACGTTATCACCGTACCCATCTCCATCAGCATCTGAAAATTGTGTGCTATCCCCTGGGAAAGCATCCACGATATCGTTGAATGAATCACCGTCCGTGTCAAACCAAAGCACGCGTAGTTCCTTGTTGATCACATATGTTGCGTTGTTGTTTCCGTTACATGCATAGTCGTCAAAGGTGCTTACCGCTGCGCTGTTGGAAGGGGTCATGTCCGAATCAGAAAGGTCGGTCGATGAACCGTTGATGGATATACTCGCTGGTGAGGCGGAAGATGCTCTGTTTGTAACCATCATGTGGCATGTTCGCCCCCATTTCCCTTGTGTGTCAAGATTTGCTGCCTCAGAAGAGGTCAATGTAGGGAAAGGATACGAACCGTTCAGGGACTTGAATTGGCGAACACAATTTGACGAGATGAGGACTGAATAGACAAGGACACCTTCACGGAGTTTTTGATCCTCGCAAAGTTGAGCGGTGTTTGACCCAGAGGGCGAGATCGAGTAATACGATGCGTTGGTTGAAACATCAATGACCTGAAGATAATCGTCCCCATTAGCACAGTATTTGTTATCAGCAGCGTATTCGTAAAACAAGTACATGAGACTCAATTCGTCATCAAGGAAGATGTCAGTCACCCTAACATGCTTCCCCCAAGTTCCTCCTGACCCTCCACGCCATGGTGATTCAACGGTTATGTTTCGCAAATGGCCGTTTGAATCATAGAGGTTGATCCACCCGAACCTTCCATTTCCATTCCCTGTGTTCCAACACCAGTTTGGAACGGGTTTTGTCAGTGTTGGATAGACGCCATTGCTTGGATTTGTCACAGGATGGGTGTAGGTATCATGTATCCCTGAGTGTCGCAGGGAAAAATTTCCGCCCTCATCGATGTTGTAAATCGCATTCCTGCACATCACAACATCACGGTTTCCATTCAGTCGAATCGATTGATTTGACCAACAAGTGGTGGTATCGATGAATGATGATGTTTCGACATCGTAACTGCTCAAGTTTTGGCCGTGTTGAATAAGAAAGATTGAGCCATTAAAGCCTTCCACCTGATTTACATTTGACACCCCATTTGAGAGTGGACTTGGAACAGAATTGGCAGTTGTTTCGGGTAACACTGCCAAAAAAGGGGCTAAGACGAACAAAAAGACCAGCGCAAGACTCCTGCTTTTCATGGATGCTGGATGCTTCGCAACCTAATAAGGATAATGAATTGTGAAGTAGCCTAAATATCTCACTTGATGTCGATGCCGATGATGGCCAGCGGGTCTGTTGCCTGACTCAACAGATCCCTCAACTCATCCTCAGTGGAGAGTGAGTACAACCCATAATCGATGTCTGCCATGGCTTCAGGAAGGGTCGTTGGGTCAACATAACCTTCGAGATGCATGATTTCATACACTCGAAGAAGGAGGAGATTGTTAACATAATTTGTCAACACTGGCTCTGCGTTCTGAAGGTCAAAAGCCACTGACATCATGGCTTCAGTTGCACGGTGTTTGTCGCCTCGATTTACTCTTCGTGAAACTTCTTTAGCAGAAATTTTCAATGCATCTGCCTTTTCATCAAGGATAATCCGCTGTTGATTGACATTGTCTCTTTGTTCGCGAATTTTCTTTTCTTGCTTCCTTTTTTGCTTTTGGAACTTGCGAAGATTTTCGACTGAGTAGAACCACGGAATCATTCAGAACCCCCTTCAGGTTGTACGAATTCTCGGAGTTTTTCTTTGTAATTTGAAAGAATGTCATAGAAATCGGTTGCCTCAACGGAATCGGAAAGGAGTTGATGTAGATCCTCTGGCACCATGGTTTGAATGCTCTCTGCATCGTACTTCACGTTCGCCTCAATTCCTCGTGTGACATCAAGCACCAGCTTGTTGTAGAAGCGATTTGAACGAATCAAGGAGAGTGCACTTAATTCAACCATTTCATCAACACGGAGCACGCGGAGGCGGAGAATTTCGGAAATCGCTTCGGCCTGTTTATCTCGCTCAAGTGCTTGAATGATTTTTTTCTCTGATTTCTTGATCGCCTTGCGAATGATGGAAAGTTTGTCAACAGACTCTGATGTTGCGGTCATGAATCTGTTCAGGTTTTGATTGTGCTGTTTTACACTGTTTATCCGTTCCCGTGGAGACATCTCTTCGATTTCTTGCCAAAGTGGTTTCCGAGCCATCTGCCCACCTCACACTTCTGGATCGGCCTCATCACCAGGCGAACTTTGTTTCTCTTCTTCGGGACCTCGTGACTTTTTGTTAATCTTAAATCGGTCTCGGAGTTCGTTTTTGCGTTCGGGGTCAAGACGGCCAGCATCAGGGATACCGTCAAACAGGTCTTCCCAATCGCCAGCCCATCCTTCTGCTGGGGGATTAGCAAGTCGATCAGGATTAGAGAATGTTCCATCCAAAATATTCCTCAACAGCCACTGGGTCTTTTCCACCTCCCTGAGCGATGCCATGGCTTCTCTGGTTTGTTTAGAATCCTGAAGGTACTGTTTTTCTAACTCAGTGAGTTGAACCATCAAGTCATTTTCTGCTTGCTCTGTGATATCGGGGTTGTTTGCCTCATCTGTTAATCGTTCCATTTTTCGGTCTCGGACTTTTTTCTGCGTGTGAAGATCACTTAATTGATCGTTCCACATTTTTTCCTGCTGTTCAAACTCTCCAAGATGTTTCTTCAATTCCCCTTTTGAATAGCGAAATGCATCTTCGAAATTCGTGTCAATACCTGCGTCTTTGAGGTATTGAGCCCGAATTAGCCCGGGTTTCTTCTTGAACGGCCACATGAGAGTCCCTCAATTTTAACTGAAGGCCCCGCAGCATAAATGTATTTTGTTGGGAGAACGCGCCGATTTGGGACAAAAAAGGCATTCCTCAAATGCTCTTGTCCTTGATCATCTTCAGCAGCAGTTCACTAATTCGTTGATGATGGTGGAGTCTTTTTCGTTCAGCATCCAGGTCCTTGACTGTTGTCAAAATAAACTGATCAATTGATTTTAACTCAACAAGTATCGCCTTCTCTCTCACATCCTCGATGTATTCATGCATCGAATCAGTGGTTACGGTTTCTCCAACAAGTTCAGAGGCTCTGTCAAGGTAGGACTGATTCATTGCTTCTAAACGATTGATTGTTGAACGTATAGCAGTGACGAGGCCGCGTTCCATGTCGTAGTGCTTCTCGAGTTTCTTTGGCTTCCATTTGTCAACTTTCTTGTACGATGGGTCGAGGTCGGCGAGCGCGTTTATACCGTCCATGGAATGGGGATGCCGAAACTACTTCTTTAGTTTATCATCAAGACAGAAAAGACACTGATTGGCGAGAAGTTTCTTATGTAAGAGGCCTCATCTCTCCCCATGGATGACACAATGGGTTACCTCCTCGGGCTTGCAGGACTGGTTATTGGATTCGTTTTCGGTAAGATGAGCGGAAACGTAAACAGGGGAACTGGCGATACAATCACCGGAAAAGGAATCAAAGCAGGTGGAGATGTAAACACTGGCACCTCCGTTGGTGGAAACCAAGCCAATGATAAAGCAAAACAAAACAACTGAGCGCAAAAACTGTGGTTGTTTCCTGTGGCGTGGTCAGGATCCACCATTCTTGAGCTTGTTTCTTTGTTCGCCTGCTGAAGTATGAACCTGAGTTGCAAAGCAGAATCAACGTTCACTCAAGTCAGGCGGGATCAGGATGTCGACTTACAGAGAATAACCACTCAACCAACCAATTCAAAATCTTTACTCAGCAGTCCACATCTCTTTAAAGAAAGAGAATGAAAAGGGTAGCTTATTCTGCCTCATCGACCGAATTACTAACCCTTATATCAGCACTCTCTAGAGTTGATGTCAAAGCAGCTCCCATCGCGGTGGTTTGTTGGTTGGTTGACTGGTCAACAAGGTTGTTGGCTACTCCGCCAACAATTTGGATATTCCCGTCTGTTGACCCTGAAATGTTGATTTGTTGACCTTTTGTTCGCCCGCTGACGATGATCGCCACCACGGCGATGATGAGCACCATGCTTCCAATTCCAAGCATCAACATCCGTTGCTGTCGCTCCTCTGCTGCTTTATCAGCGAGCATTTGAGCGTCTTCATCTCGGTCTCGGCAACCATCGGCATCGGCGTCGTTTTCTGGGTTTGAACGCCAGTCCAGTTGGAAAACATCCGCTGAGTCAGGATCGCAGAAATCAGCTTTGTCGGACACACCGTCTCCATCATCGTCCTCATCTTCATCAGCGTCTCGACACCCATCTCCATCGACATCAGTCTGATCAGAACTTAGCCAACCAAGGCTGTAAGGGGCGCTGGACGAATCCGGGTCGCACGCATCTTCAACATCGAGGACGCCGTCGTTGTCATCGTCTTTGTCCTCCAGCGTCAAATCACCGCAGCCATCCGAATCAATGTCTTCGGAGGGCGTCCAAGGGTTTGCAGACAAAAATTCAGAAGACCACTGTGTCAAAAACGGCCCCGGATCATTCGGATCACATGCATCGTCAGCATCCAAAACGCCGTCGTTGTCATCATCCATGTCCTCTTCACGGTCGCATCCATCTTGGTCCTCGTCAAGACTGAGAAGACGTAGTCCAAGCGGGCATGAGTCGTCTTGGTTGTTGAAGCCATCACCGTCTTTGTCAAGGTCTTCATCATCCATGCAACCGTCGCCGTCAAGGTCAGAGGATGGCAAGAGGAGGTTGGATGCAGGACATGCATCCATGCCGTCGTTGATGCCGTCATCGTCATCGTCCGTGTCCTCGCCGGCACCTCCATTCTGCTCACCTGCATCTTTGCACCCATCACCGTCATGGTCGGTGTTTTGATTGGAGGACCAATTCAAAGCCGGTTGAGGTACGTTGGAGTCAGCGTCGCACCGATCAACTTGATCAGAAATTCCATCGTCATCATCGTCCAAGTCCTCTGTTGAATCACGACAACCGTCCGAATCAAGGTCGTTTGAAGCCGTGGACTGCCATTGAACTTCACCGTATTCACAAAAGTCAACGTCGTTTAGAACACCATCGTTGTCAATGTCAGTATCCTCTTCGTCGTGGCAACCGTCTTGGTCGTGGTCACTCCAAACAGGAAACAGCGCAGTTCCAAGAATGCTGTTGACCTGAGGCGGCGTGCATTGGTCGGCAACGTCCAAAACTCCGTCATTGTCATCATCAAGGTCTTCAGAAGCATCCTCACAACCATCATCATCGTGGTCGTCGCTCAGAGAAGACACCCAACCGACAGGACTGAAGTTACACGCGTCGAGAAGGTTCAACACACCATCATCGTCGATGTCATCATCTTCGTTGTCATGACAGCCATCGCCATCATGGTCGCTCCAGCTCTCCGAGGAAAACACGATGCTGGAACTGCTTGAGCAGCGGTCATCACTCGCATCCAGGAGCCCGTCGCCATCATCATCGTCATCCTCAAGCACATCATGGCAGCCATCGGCGTCCCTGTCAACCGACGAATTTCCGGCTGTCCAGTTGGTATGTCCACGAGGGCATTCAAATACGGACTCAACGGTGTCTGAAAAGCCGTCGTTGTCATCATCGAGGTCTTCGGTATCGTCTTCACACCCATCACTGTCATGGTCATTGAGGGAACTCGAGACAAACGATGAGGAAACCGAGAACGGGCAAATCACGTCCTCTACATCCTCGATGCCGTCGTCATCATCGTCTGCGTCGCATGCATCACCAACACTGTCCAGGTCGTAATCGGTCTGCGTTGGATTATGGTCATCGGGGCAATTATCCAATCGGTTGGAGGCACCGTCTCCATCAGCATCACCGCCAAGTCGAACGAGGAATCCACCCTCGAGGTACCCAGACACATGTTGACCAAAAAACGTGTTCGACTGGCTACCTGGCGACATGCCGCCCCCGACCCATACATCATCATCGTCCATGAGAGCAACCGTCCTCATTCGAGCGTCGCTGCCTTGCGTTCCTTGGGTAGCGTAAAACTCGGTCGTGTGGGCCGATGTTCCGGTGGTAAAATTGACTTTTGCGTAATAGGCCGAATACTCATTTGGGACACCCACGGAACCTTGCGATGCGGGGTTTGGCATCACATCACCGATGAGCCCTGCAAGATGAATGATGCCTGAAGAGTCAACGGCCGATGCATATGTCAGATCAATTTTGGGTGTACCAAATGTGAAACCGTCCTCAATCACACCGTTGGGCGAGGTCTTCATCAGTAAGGTGTCGGATTCTCCGCTCCCGGATGTTGCCTGCCAGTAAAGGCTTGGGTTGGATTGACACGTGGTTGTGCAAGTGTAAGCAACCCCGGCCGGCGTTGCGTTTGAGGCCTTGACCATACCAGAAATGAGGTACCCCGTTGAGATAGCATCGATGTCGTAGGCGCGATCAAGCCCGGAACCCCCAAACGTCGTGAGGTATTCAACGCCAAGGTTCGCGTTGAGACGTGCAATGAAGATGTCGTCACTCCCGGCAGATGAGAGGTTCTCAACATGCATGAGTTGGCCGTCAAAATACCCGACCATGAGGAGTTTCCCCGTGGAACCCTGCTCAATGATGTCCATACCGTCTGCATTACCCAATGCACGGATAGCGAACATCTTGACTGGCTCGAGAGTGGAACTTGTTGAGATGACGAAGGCACAGTAGACCGCACCCCACGGGGGAGTAGGTGTGCAATCAGGAGCACCAGAGATCGACGGATTTGAAGCCGTAAAGTTCCCAGCCCGAGACGAGCCGACAAAGGCAAAAGCGCCGTCTGTTTTCCGGGTGAAGGCATTGAAGAGGTCGTCGGCGGTTGTACCGATGGAGACGGTTTCCTCCCACTGCCCAGAGGTGCGATTGTAAAGGGCACCAAAGGCATCTGCAGCACCCTCCGAAGAAAGCGTCTCGTCGCCCAGTGTTATGGTTCCACGGAAGTAGCCTGCAACGACGAAGGAATCAGCGCCAATCCAACCCACTTGTTCACACCCGTCATCCTCTGTACCCCCGATGGAAAATGACCAATACCCCTCGGAGGAATCCCAGCCGAACAACAAAACGTCGTCGCCTCCAAGGCTCGTATGGCTCCCGTTTCCAAGGTCTGGCCCCGTAAGCGTTCCGTTGTACGTCGCACAACCGATCAAGTTTTCCTGACGGGCATCCAAACTGCGAATGGTTGATTCGCCGGTCGATGCGAGGTCATTGAAGGCATCAAGGACATGCCCAGGGGCCGCAGGTGAACGTTGAACCTCTGCGGGAGTGAATGTTGTGTTGATGGGCCAACTCTGAAGGATGGGGGCCAGCAAAAGTATGAACACGATTGCCCAGGTTGACTTCCCCATGGAAGCCCCACAACCGACTGCGTGTTAATTTCTTTGATTTCACAGGACTAAATCCCGAGGAAAATGGTCTCCAAGACATCAACAAATTGGGGAAAATAGGGCAGCAAAACCAGTACCAATGGCAACCCAGTGTCGGCAAAGGCTTTCCAGATATCGTTCATCTGGTTGAAACAGAACAAGCGATAGTAAGTCCAACGGGTACTCAAAAGGAGGTAGGTGACCACAGCCGATGCAACGGAAATAGCCCCTAGAGAGCCCACAAATGGGGTGATGGCATCGGTCATTTGCCCGTAGCCATCAAAACCCGCCTGCAGAATAATGATGTAAACCACGGCAGCGCCAAAGATGGCAAGAACTCCTCTGTCAACCAAGCCGAACAACGGGTCTACACCAAACATGACAATAGCCGAGACAAAAATGACTCGCACGATGGTGCCGGGGTCAAGCGCTTGGCCGTTGAGCAACGCCAGACTGAATCCAATGGCCAAGAGGATGGCAAGCGGGCCAAACAAGAGCAACCCCCGATTGGTGCTTGTAACATCTCCATTCAAAATGCGATGTTGAAAGTTGATGTTTGCTTCTCTTGACAGAATTTGAACAAGTATCAACTCTTGCAGAAGAAATCCGATACAGATTCCTAACAAAACCCCTGTCGAAATGCCGTGCTCAATGCCTTGCCCCAGCACGGCGACCAAAACGCCAACACCCAAAGCGATACCAATGTTCAGCGGTATACCCAACCTTGGAATCGATGTCCCAGAATAAGTTGTCATGGCTTACCCATGGATGAATTTGACTTAATCACTCCCCTCAAACCCAATCGGAACGGTTCAATGAGCCTCGTAAATGTTGAAATGGGTTATCAGAGGTGGAGTGTCAATGACCCCGATGAGTGCAGAACAGAAGATGACCTCCTGCCTCAACCTGCTCAGCCGGGGCGGCGGCAGGGTGAGTGTTCAGTATAAGGGGGAATTCAGTGAATTGAAAACCGGCCTCAACGATGAATGGATTGTTGAGCATTTTGAAAGTTTGAACATGCTCACACTCGACCTTCCAAGCCACGGCGTGTTGTGCATGATGCACCCCGCAGTTCTCAACTTTGAAGAAGAGCGCCATGACTTCCAACCCCTGGAGGAACAAGAATGAGCATCGGGCGAGTGGATCCTCGGTTGGTGGAGCATTTCTCTGCCGCAAAAGCATCATCAAGTAACACCCAAAACACCCATGGCGTAGCGGCTTCAATTCATGCCGATGCATCACAAGAACTGCTCAAGGAACTCCCTGCCGTTGGTCCGGTCACCTACCTGCCAGAGATTGAGGTCTTGCTTGCCGACGTTGAGGTTGCAGGATTTCAACATCTTGTTGAACATCAAGAGGTTCATGCCCTCTCGGATGCCGAATTGACCTTCGATGTACCCGCACCCCTTGATGCCGAACAACAAAGCAGCCACACAACTCGAGCGATTGTGCGTGGAGACGCTTACGCCTTCTCTGAACACGAAGGGAAAGGCGTCACGGTTGCCGTCATGGATACAGGGGTCTACGCAGAACACGACGACTTTGGTGGGCGCGTGGTGGACCAAATTTCCTGTGTGGAAGGGAGCTACCAAGTCGGCGACGTCCACGGTCACGGTACTCACGTTGCAGGTTCAATCGGTGGTGCCACGCTTGGGGTTGCAGCCGAAGCATCCATCCTTGACCTCAGGGTGTTCGGACCCTATGGTGGAGCCTCAACATCAAGCATTCTTCGCGCTTTGAATTTATGTGTCCAACGAAACGTGGACATCGTCAACATGAGCCTCGGTTCAAACTACGCCAGCCGAGTGCTTGACGCTGCCGTGGATGCTACGGCTCAAGCAGGTGTGCTCACGTGTGTTGCCGCTGGCAACAGCGGCCCATCCGCCTACACCATCAATTCGCCTGCATCAGCACAACAATCCATTGCTGTCGCAGCGACCCGATCCGACGGCCAGGTCGCCTCCTTCTCATCGAGGGGGCCAAATCCTTGGTACGCATGGGCCAAGCCGGACATCGCTTCGTTTGGTGTGAACGTGATATCTGCCTCCCACCGTGGTGGAACTTGCGTCATGAGCGGCACCTCCATGGCAACACC
>Ga0160423_10005731_pt1 | contig 10106 bp, 7 predicted proteins | sample CRUFie14St8metaG_FD_108191 | JGI IMG/M metagenome (GOLD analysis project Ga0160423, IMG submission 108191) | Marine microbial communities from the Costa Rica Dome - CRUD Field 142mm St8 metaG | ecosystem: Environmental > Aquatic > Marine > Oceanic > Photic zone | place: Costa Rica: the Eastern... | reverse complement strand
CGACAAACCAAACACGTAGAACCCTCGCCGGCGCTAGGATATTCTTGGCCAATCATCGATTTATTTCCGGCCACGTTGGATTTAAACCGCCGCCGAAACCGCCGAGCGTTACTAAATCCGAGATCTGAGATACGTCTGTGGAAGGGTGGAAGGTGTAGAAGGGGCGCACGGCGAGAGGAAAGGACATGGAGAGCGCACGACTCGAAAAGAATGTCTTGCTATACTACAATTCAGCCAACCTCACCTATTCCTCGACAGAGGAGCGATGGTTTGTTGAGAAAAGAAGAAAGAATGTTCCTGAAGACGGCCAACGTAACATACGCTGGCTCACTCGGGCCTGAAGGGTTCCCCCCCCTCGGCCTTCCAGTTTCCCCTGAAGACCTGGCTCGTCTCCCCTCCCGTGACCGCGGACCTCGACCCCCTGGCCAAGAACTTCCTGAGCTCCGCGCCGGGCAGCCTGAGCGTCCTGGCCCTGCCGCTCTTCCTCGCCGCCCTCGTCTCCTGCGCGCATTCCCCGTCACGCTCCGCCGAGAGCGCCCGGGCCCGCGCCTCCCAGAACTCCCTGTCCTGCAGCGCGGCCTCCGCCCTGCTCAGGGAGAGGTCGTGCCTCCTCGCGGCGCCCTCTACCGCGAGGGCGTGCTCCCTCCTGATCTGGTCCACCAAAGAGCCCTGGCTCCTCAGCGCCTCCTGCGTGGCCTCCGCCCTGGCCTCCGCCCTGATCTCGTCCTCGCGCTTCTTGTACGCGGACATCGCCGTCTCGATCTCCCCCTCGATGTGGGACCGCTCCTCCTCCAGGTTGGACTCCAGCACCTGGCACTTGGCCTCAAACTCGGCGGCCCTCGTCGCCTGCGTGGCCAGCTCGGCCCTCACGCCCTCGAGCTCCGCCAGCAGGGCGGCCGACCTTCCCTCCGCGTCGTCGCCCAGGCGCCTCGCCCTCTCCACCCTCTCCTCCATCGACTTGGCGAGCTCTTCGCACCTGCGCTCAAAGTCCCGCACCGCGGTCAGGCTGGCCTCCTCGGCCTCCCTCTCCCTCTCCGCCGCCGCCCTGTCCCTCTCCTCCGCCTCCCTCGCCGCCCTGAAGAGGTCCTCCTCCCTGCTCCTCGTCCTCCTCTGCAGATCCTTGTTCTCCGCCTGGAGCTCCTCGATCTGCTTCCTCATGCCGTGGACCACCTTCTCGGCGGCCTGGGCCTGGGTCCTCATCTTGGCCGCGGCGCGCCTCACCTCGCGCTGCTCCGCGACCACGCGGATCACGGCGTTCGCGGACTCGCTCGCCGCCCTCGTCGCCGCCTCGCTCGTCTTGGAGGTCGCGGTCACCCTCAGCTCGAGCTCCTCCCTCGCGGCCTGGTCCGCTTGCTCCACCAGCGCGGCAGAAGCGGCGTGGTGGTCCTCCCTCTGCCTGCACAGCTCGGCCTCCAGCTCGGCGATCCTCCGCCTCGCCAGCCTCGCCTCTCGGTCCGCGGCCGACTTCTCCTCCCGCCTCTCCGCCGCGGCTGCCTTTGCTACGGCGCGCTCGGCTTCTTTCCTCGCAACGAGGTAGGCCCCCTCGACCTTCTTCTTCAGGGCGCCCGCCCCGGCCACCGCCTCGTCCTTCTGCTCGCGCAGAGCCTCGATCTCGCCCTCCAGGCGCTCCCTCTCCGCCCCGAACTGGGCGTTCTCCTCCTCTAGCACGGCCACCATGGCCTCCAAGTCCCCTAGGCTGCCCCTCAACTTCAAGTTCTCGCCCTCCAGCCTGCGACACTCCTGCTCGGCCTCCCTTCGACGTTTGAGCTGTCCTCCCAGAAGATCCTGCTGGTCGAGAGCGGCGGTGGGTGGCAAGTCCACCTCCATGGACGAGCTTGAGGAGCTCGAGCTTCTCGTGCTTCCCCTCGCCGCCTTTGCCCTCACGCTCCTGCCAGCATACCTACCACCAGAACAACTATCCAGTAGGTTTGTCGAACCATGCTTGACTTGATTCACTTTTTGTTTCCTCGCCGACAGGATCCACGACTGGGTCCTCGAGGTCGCGAGGTCTACGCCTAGTGCTCTCATCGTATCGCGCTCCTCGAGTCGACTCGCGCGTCTTCACCCTGGTCGGTGCCCTCTCTCTCTCTCTGTCCGCACGGGATCCGTTTGGTTTTGGACACCTCAGACCCACCTGGACGCCCTACCAGCCGAGCATTTCATGCAGACAACAAAAGGGAAAAACTACTCCCCCGAACACGAACAAAAAATCTCATAAATGCGCTTTTTTTCTTGTCGTTGCCCGAGCCCCCCCGAGAGTTGATTTTCCGAATTGAGTCCCGCGAATTTCGAGGGCGGCGATGTTTTATTATTTTTTTTGGGCGTTGCACTCTATAGAGCTGCACGTTACAGCAGGCCGCCCCCCCTCGAGGGTTTTCTCTCTCTGCCCTACTCGCCCGTCCCAGTCCTGATGGTGGCGCCGTCCTCCTCCGAGGAAAGATCCCGCAACGCGTCCACGAACTCCGTCTCGTCGCCCCTCAGGGTCTCCTCCAAGAACGCGGTGGTCACACGCAGCACCAGGCCTCCCGTCTCGCTGACCGAGGTGCCCGTGTTGATCTCTGCGGCGCTGATCCCGATGTCCATCACGATCCTTAGCTGGCCCATCCTCCTGCCGAGGTCCTCCAGCTGCTTCCGGCCGATCCCCGCCATCGCAAAGTGCCCGCCCCTGGACAGCTCCACGAGGGTTGTATTCACGCCGCCGCCCCTGGCCGCTGCGGCGTCAAAGATGGCGTCCACGCCGCCAAACCACTTTTGCAGGACGATGAAAGGAAAGAGGGGAAGAGGAATGACGTGGTGCGTGTCAGATCACGATCCTGCGCGGCTGTGCCTTTTGTTCTCTTTCTCTCTCAAAGAAAAAAAGGAGCACTCACGTCCTTGGTCCTGCCGGCGAAGATGGTGTTGAAGAGGAAGTCGGAGGCCCAATTTTGTCCCGCCCCCGTCGCCGCGCCGACCTCCCCGGAGCAGGGGCACAGCTGGTCCATCTTAGAGCAGAACAGCAGGACGGGAGATTTGATGTTGCCCGCCACGCTGCTGGGCGTGGCGGCGTCGGTGATGCCGTTCCAGGGGGCGATGGCGGCCACGCCCCTGACGGGCTTGGAGGATCCCAGGCTCGCGGCGAGGTCCAGAACGGCGGCGCCGCCCATCGAGTGGCCGACCAGAGCGATGCCGGCGCCCTCGTCGTAGGGAAAGGACTCGTTCTTTGACAGCACGAAGTCAACCTCCTCGCGCAGGTTGTTGATCATCACCGACCCGTCCGCCGCTCTTCTGAGGTCGGGGAAGGGATCGTTCGTGAGGAACTGGAAGAAAGCGGACACGGAAGCCCGGCCGCAGTACTCCTGCTCGGCGTTTGCCAAGACGATAAGACCGTGCGAGGCGATCACGCGAAGGATGCCCTCGTAGTCCTCCTCCGGGCCGCAAAGACCGTGCGCGAAGATCACGGCAGGAAACTTCTCTTCCGCTTTGGTGCCGTTGGGGGTGTACATGCGGAAGGTGTGCCCCCCGAACCAGTCCTCGGGCGCCATGGAGGTCTTCCGCACCTCGTAGGGACCCTTCTCGTCGTCGAAAGCCTTCGCCCCGGCAAACCCGACGACCAGAAGAAGAAGGAGCGCCGCGGCTTTGGTGCGGAGGCATGGGCGGTACGGAGGCGGCCTCATCGTGCGGCCGATCGTGTGATGTGATGTGAGATGCAATCTCTCTCTCTCTCTGTTGTCCTTCTCGGGAGGGCGGTGGTGTCCCCCGCCGCCCCCGTCTCGATCCCTCCGTCTCGGACGTTATCAACTGTCAGGACCTTGTTGCCCATTTTGATCTCGACACCAGCAAAGAAACGGACCGCAATTCACGTTGCATTTCGGGACGAGTGGTTAATAGTTCGAGCTGGTTTTTATTTGTTGCTTCGCGTGTTTTTGAGAAACATGGAGGGGACTCCGTCCCTTCCTGAGAGGCGATGCCATAATCGCTTGGATGGAGAGCTGTTGAGTTCTATACACATGCCCTGGAAGCGTGTATTTCCTTTACTTCATAAGTCGACCTAAGGTCTAGCTCTTAGGACACGACAACAACACAACCCCTGAACCCACAACTTTTTTTTTCTTCTTCTTCCTTTTGCGTCTCTCTCTCTCTGTCAAGGTGATGGAAGACCTCGATCAGTCCGTGGGTGTGGAAGCTGAAGGTCTTTGGCTCGATTTTGGGGACGCCCTCACAGGGAGCACGTCTGCGCCAACCTCACCGGCACGCTCACCTACAAGTCAGGCATCCCCATCGCCATGGCCAACGACGGCCGTGCCCTCCTCTGCCACGCTCCTCGCATTCCCACTCCGTGAGCACCACCGCCTGATTCCATCAAGCTCTCGTCTTTCCTAGACCTTGCAGTGCGTTACGTCGTGTGGGCAGCATCGAGGACCCCATCCGCCCGGTGAAAAAAAAAAGTTGTGGGTTCACACTTGTTAGCAGCCACTCCTGCAGGAGAGCAAGGTGGCACTATTGTTTCAGAAACTATAACAACAATCCACGGAAGTCCTGGTCTCACACAAACTGGTGTACTCTCGTACTGAACCACAAGTGCTGTCATCACTCAATTCCACAGTGACACCAAACATCTTCTGGACATGGATTTGCGTCTAAATATATACCGCATGCGTCGGAACGCTTCCCGAGTTGCGAGTCTCTTTTTTGCCCGGCTGGCTGTGAAAATCCTGATTTTCAGCCTTTTTGTATCCGATTACGATGCGGAATTGCGGAAAATCAGCGAAGTCGATATCTTGGGATGTCTTGGACTTGTCAGGACGAGGGAAGGAGCCAGAGGCAAGGGGCATTGTCGGGTGGGGTGAGCCACGTGGACACCAGGAGGATGGCGATGGATTGGCGCAGGGTGCTGCGTGCGGTGGGGGACTCCTCACGCATCGCGGCCAATTCCCTGTCGCTCGCGGCGACAGCCGTCGTCTTCCTCCTCTTGTCGAACTCCAACGACGCGGGATGGGCCAGAGGGCTCTCCCTTCCCGCCTTTCTAGGATTACCCTTTGCCGCCTTCGCCTCGATCGTCGGCGGGTCGACACTGTGCGGGCGGGACCTCCGCCGTGCGTGCGGAGGGGCCGCAGGGGCCGTCGTGGCGGTCCTGTGGATCACAGGCTGCGCCGTTGGGTCCATGTTCGCGTCGATCACCATATCTTACTTTGTGAACGACACGAGGCTTTTCCGGGAGCCCCACGGCGCGCTCGTGGGCAGGATCGAGTGGATCTCCTCGCGACTCCTCGCGATTGGCAATTTGGAAGCAGCGCTCGCCTCCTCCCTCCTCCTCGCGGTCGCAGCAGCCGTGGTCGAGGCTTTGCTGGGTGGGAGCTGGGGCCGCGTCCTCCAGGCCGATAAACCGGAACCGGGGGGTCTCGAGAGGAGGAAGACCATCCGGAGGGACGAGAACGTGTACGAGGCGGTGGAGGGGGGGCTCGAGCGGCCGAAAGTCGCCGCCTTTGAGATCGAGAAGGGTGCCGACGGGGACGGCGAAGGTGGCGACGACGCCGCGGAACCAGCGCAGGGTACGGCCGCGAGAGTCCTTTGGATCGCCGTCCGGGCGTTATCGTGGGCGAACATACTAGCGGGGTTGGGCCTCGTGGCGTTTGGCGTTGCCGTCATCATCCAGCGAGCGCAATTCATTAAGCTGCACTGGGCGCCTCCCCCTCACGTGAGCTGCTCCAACTCCATTGACGGTAACCCTATATGTATGCTGCCCTTCCCCTCGGACAGGCTGCTGCATGAGTCCAATCACACCGTTACCGGAAGAGTCTTTGACGTGGAGCGGGACCTTGGGGTGCCGCTGAGGACGGGAAAGATGCTGAGCTTCCGGGGCCACCACGATGACGGCTCCCTCCCCGCTGTACCGGACGGATTCTCCTCCATGACGCCCATCATGGCGTGGATGCCAGGCTGTGAGCTAGGCGAGTGGCCGGGGCGGTACTACGAGGACGAGGCGGCAGGCGAGGGTCAGTTCACTGCCGTAATCGACGTGGCCGCCAACTCAAGCGTGGCGCACGCCGCGTTCCGGCACGGCAAGCTCCTGGTGTTGCAGCCCCTCGACCCGCTGCCGGCCAACTCTAGGATCGCCGTGGGCGTCAAGAGGGGGATCCGAGGCGAGGGAACCCGTTGGTCCGAGCCCCCAAACATTCCTCAGGAGGCGGAGGCCACGGCAGCCCTGGCAAGGCTCGGATGGGATCCTGAGAGGATCGACTTGGCGTGGACGTTTCACACCGCCAGCGCGGAGGCTACCCTGGCGCCGGCAAGGGATCGAGTGGAAGAGGCCCTAGACTGGTACCGCTCCTCGGGGGGAGCGAAGAACGAGATCGTGCGACTGGTGGACGAGGCTGATAAGTGCGACGTCGCGGAGGTCAACCAGACCGCGTTCATTATCCATGGGAGGTTCGAGGGTCCGAGCTTTGTGCCTGACGATTTGAGCAACACGAGGAACCATTACGTGGGCGAGAGTAGGATGGCGTGGCACGAGTACACCGTGAGGGTGCCGTGCGCCTTGCTGGACAAAAATAGGGTAAACGAGAGCGCTACCGTGGTGCACTACTCACACGGCTTTCTGGGGGCAAGGGGGGAAATTCTGGGCGACTATCTTGGGGAGCTGAGCAATCGGGGGCGTTGGGTTCTGGTTGCTACGGACACTTACGGCCTCACCAGGCACGACCTGCCGTACCTTCTGCAGCTCTGCGTGTCCCACGCCTCGCTGACGTACCCCCTCGCGGACCTCATCTTGCAGAGCCAGGTCAACAGGGTCCTGCTGGAGGAAATTCTGGTCAACGAGCTCCCAATGTCGGATCCCCGGCTGATGCGGCTGATGCGGATCGTGCCGGGCCCCACGGAGTCGAGGATGCCCTACGCCTATTACGGCAATAGCCTGGGCGGCATCCTCGGCCTCTCCCTGTCGTCCCTGTCCACCAAGGTCCGCAGGAGCGTCCTTGGGGTGGCAGGCCTGCCCTTTGGGTCCATCATGAGGCTCAGCGACCAGTTCGATGGGTTCAAGCAGCTGCTGCTCTGGCAGTTCCGGGACTCTGTCGGCGTGGAAATCCTGATTGCCGCGTCGCAGAGCTTCTGGGACCCGCTGGGGTCGGCCTGGTTCCGATGCTATGGCGGTGGGGCTGGGGATTGCGTCGCGGTCGCGCCTCGGGGGCAAAACTTTTCGGAGAAATCCTTTCTGATCCAGAACGGGGTGGTCGACGACTCGGTGGACCCCGTCGCGGGCCACGTGTTGGCCAGGGCCCTCGGGGCGGAGGTCGTGAACCCGGTCAGGAGGATTCCCTCCCTGACGAACCGCACGCGGGGCGAGGGCGACACAGGGAGGTCTCAGATCGTGGAGTGGCTGCCACGGCGGAACCTCCACCGGTGCTTGAGGCTCCAGCCCGCGGCCAAGGCCCAGGTCTCCCGGTTCGTGTCCAACGGCCAGGTGGACGGCTCGGAGTGCGGATTCGAGACTTGCCTCGCGGACGTTACCATCGACGAGGCGTGTGACATCGACTCCTCGAGTTGAGTTGAGGTGGTCCTGGGAGAGGATAAAGGTGTGTGGGAACAGTACAATACAATTCAATACAATATAAAACGACGGCTTTGTGTGTGTGTGTGTTTGATTCCACGAGGTGGGTTCCAACGACAGGTCGTCACGACAGGTGGAGCCAGGCCCTGTCCTTGAGGTTCTGCACGTCCGACCCTATGAGCTGGTCGACCTTGACTCCCCTATCGTACACCCAAAAGGTCGGGGTATACACCACGCGTTCCGACACCACAGGTGTGTGGAAGACGTCCGCCACCGCAAAGGTGTGCTTCCGGTGGGCTCGGCCTAGCGCAGCCATCGCAGGCACCATCCCCTTGCAGTGCTCGCACCAAGCCGTGCCAAACTCCACGAAGAGCTTTGTGCCTTTGGCCCTCGACTCATCGACGAGGGACCTGAGCTCCTCGTCCGATCGCACGATGCGCACGCCATCGATGGAGTCGTCCCCGCGGTATGGCTTCCTTGGGGGTTGCTTGAATCCCCGGGGTGCAGTACGAAACCTCACACTCTCTCGTTCCCCGTGTGCACGGGGGTGAGGGGAGGATCCCGACTCCTCTTTTGTTGTCTGAGACGAGTCCTTCGACGGGGTGTCCCCGCCTCCTCGCCCCCGCCGCCTGTCCCACCCCTGGGCGAACTTCAGCACCATCCCCTCTTCCGAAACAAGTGAACACGCTTCGCTTTCCCTCTTCCCGCCACTCCGGGAGGGGAGGGAAAATCCAAGATGAAATCAGGAACAGGGGGAACAGACAGAGAAACAAGGTGTGAGATGATGGCGATCGAGGGGCGGGGGAGGGCCCCGGGACGGTTAGACTTCTTGGGCGGGGTCAGCGACTACAGCGGTTCTTTGGTGCTGGAGGCGGCCATCCAACTTGAAACCAGAATATCCATAAAGCCTTCTACTCCTTGTGACCGTAATACTGGTGGTGTACTGCTGGTGGCGGGAAACGACGACGACGACACAAACGAGGAGGTCCAGAGTTGTAAGAAGGATACGACGATAGAGAAAAGTAGTTCCAAAGAGTGCAGTAGCACAGGAAGGTCCAATGATGGTATGATGAATCGTAATACCAAAACAACAACAACAACAACAACAAGGACGCTGAGTGCTCGGAGCGCGCAGTTCCCAAAGGACGGGGAGGTGCGTTTCTATATGGACGAACTCGAGTCTCGGGCCTCCGAGGGACTGGATAGGGTCAGGCTCCTCCTTTCGTCAACGAACGCCCCAAAGTGGGCAAACTACGTTTTCGGTGCCTTCGTCGCGTACTGCCGTGACGTTGCAAAGAGGTACCCCCAAGAGAGCCTCACGGTGACCGTGGATTCGGACGTCCCTTTGGGCGAGGGTGTGAGTAGCAGCGCGTCGGTCGAGGTCGCGGTGTGCAGGGCGCTCAGGGACTACTACTACGAGGGCGAGGGCGTGGACTATGACGACGACGAGGACCCGTTGAGGGTCGCGAGGGTCTGTCAGAGCGCGGAGAACGAGGTGTGCGGCGCCCCTTGCGGGATCATGGACCAAATCGCCTGCCTCCTGGGACAGCATGGCCAACTCCTGCCGATCGACTGCGGCACAGTTGCCACCCTGCCGCCGGCCTACCTCCCCGAGGACGCCCTGGTCGTGGGCTTCCCCACAAAAGTGAGGCACCATCACGCTGGTGCGAACACACCGTACCAAAGAGCAAGGACGGCCACGGCGATGGGGTGCAAGATCGCGATGGGAGTGGTGCCGGAAATAAGGTCGCTTGCTGATGTGTCGCGCCTGGTCACGCCGTGGGTCTACGAGAGGCACGTGAGGGGCCTCTTGCCGGAGACACTGGGCGGCCGGAAATTTCTCGATGACCATGGCGACGTTGCAGAGGTGGACGCCCTGAGCCAAGTGGACCCGGAAGAGGACTACCCGGTGGGGGCGTGCCTCGAGTTCGCCTCGAAGGCGACCTTCTACGCCAACCTGGCCCTGTCGCTCCTGGAGGGCGCGGCCTTCTCTGATGCGGAATCAAGGCACCGCGTGCTCACCAGGGTGGGTTTTGACTCTCTCCCCTCTTCCATCTTCTTGTGTACTCTCTGACATAGGTGACCCGCCCATTCCGTTTCATCCTCGTCCCTTTCCCAAAGGTCGGCGAGCTTATGCTCCTGCAGAACGAGTCCTACAACAAGATGGGCCTCGGGCACTGCGTGACAGACACCATCATCGACCTGTTGATGTCCTTTGGTCCAAAAGCTGGAATCTACGGGGCGAGAGCGAGCGGTGGGGGATCGGGCGGAACCATCTGCGTTCTGTGCAATGAGGAGGCCCTGCCAGTGCTCGAGGGCATCGCCGCAGAGTACAAGACGACGTTGATCCTTTGAGCCCCGAGTAAGCTTAAAAATTTTATAAAATCAGTCCTTGACTCCCATTAAATATTATTTCCTTGCGCTCAAACTAATTCACGACGAGCCTGCCTTGGTCATCTCAACAATCTTGATGACGGCATCCGCAACCTGGTCCTTGAGGTGCAGCTGCTGGGTAATGCCAACGCAAGAGCAGTTGAACTCTCCAACAAAGTAGGTGTCCTCGCCGTCAACCTTGTCTCCAAGG
>Ga0160423_10005730_pt1 | contig 10107 bp, 13 predicted proteins | sample CRUFie14St8metaG_FD_108191 | JGI IMG/M metagenome (GOLD analysis project Ga0160423, IMG submission 108191) | Marine microbial communities from the Costa Rica Dome - CRUD Field 142mm St8 metaG | ecosystem: Environmental > Aquatic > Marine > Oceanic > Photic zone | place: Costa Rica: the Eastern... | reverse complement strand
TCTGATCTGTGATCCGTCGGCCAATCTTTGTGTACCAGCTGTATTAGTTGCTGTAGGTGTATAAGTATTTATATCTTCTTGATCCGAGAATCTAATAAACATATCATCTTGTGTAGATGTATCTCCAATAGTTGTTTCTGTTCCAAAAAATACTAAGTGACGATCCGGTGTTGATACTAACATATGTCTTGATGCTGTTGGTGCACCTGATATGATTGTTGCTCTTGTTGCAGTTGCATTTGATAAACTAGAGTCCCATTCAAATACAGCACCATCATGAATTAAACAAATTGCTTTGTCACCAAAATTATCTAACGACCACATTCCTGGTTCAATAACTAAGTCACCTGATGCAGCTTCACCCCATGCAATATAATCAGTTGAGTTTGTAACTGTCGCTCCATCACTATGAGATGCTGCTGTTGTTCCTGCAACTCCTCTTGTTAAACCAGTAAGAGTGTTACCACTAACACCAGTATAAGAAATTTCTTCAGACCCTATAATAATAAAATTAGTTCCAGAACTTGGAAACTGAGAAGCATCAGTCAATGTAAGAGTTGTAACAGAATTATTAATTGCACCATTTAAAGTAGTAGTTACTGCTCCAGCTTCTTCACCACCCCATGATCCTAAACCCCAACCAAAACCTTTTGCTTGCACTGCTGGACCTACAGTATAATAATGTTGAACTCTAATACCACCTGATGTTGTTGCACCAGATCCAGATTCGTTTGATGGCATTGTTATAGTTAAAGTCGTAGCTGAGGGCACAGATGTTACCATAAATTTTTTATCATCAAAATCAGATGCACCAAAATTAGATCCTGTGATTGTAGAAAAATTATCTAATAATATAATGTCATCTTTTAATATGCCATGTGAACTTGAAAAAGTTATTGTAACTGTTGGTGATCCGTTAGTTGTGCTAAACGCACTTGTAAGCGTTGTTGTAGATTTAATAGGATGTATGTCATAAAACACACCTCCAGAAAAAGCATACAAAATTCTGTTTGATCCTATGATAGAGTATTTTCTACCTAAACTATTAACATAGTGATGTAGTCCTCTTACAGCTCCTGTTAAATCATCTGTTCCTAATTGCTTCCAACCACCTATCTTTTCAGGTGTACCATATCTAAATCTAACATTATCACAATTTACCCACTGACCCTCTGCTGTGGTTTCTGAAATTTGTTTATTGATACCTGGTTGAAAACCTATTTTTTGTAACATAAGGATCCTTTTTTTCTAATATTACACGTAATATCATAGATTTCTAGTGTTTAAAAGCTCAAGATTGAATTTTTTGCTTGTGTGCCTCTATAATAACATTGCCTGCTATTGTAACAGAGTTGCTATGTTTTAAAACCATGTGTTCTAAAAAACTAGGAAATATAATCATCTGTCCTGAACGACACTCTGGTATAAAACTTAAATTAAATAATTTTATATCTGGATCAGAATAATAACTAGCTATTAATTTATCTGCAGGATTAATAAAAACTGTATTTGATTCTTTTACATCTTTGTAAATTATAAAAGAAAAGTGTGAACCAGGATGAACATGTTTTTCTTGATAATCGTCTTTACCATATATATTTTCCCAAATACTGTGCAGTTTAATATGAAAAGCTTCTTTAATATTAGATGACAATTCTTTAGCAATTGTTTGTAATAAATATATTGTATCGTTTTCTTCAAGTTGATTAGGAAAGTTGTGAGAACTAAGGGTTTTTGAAAACCAAGTCTTTTTAAAATCTTTATTATTAATCTTAATTTTATTTACATCTATATTACAGATGTAAATTGGAATCTGAAATAAATTCATTTGCATAAAATTTATTTTAATCTAACTTTTGCATCATCGTTACTTATTAAATTTTCATCATAGTTAGATTTGCTACCAAGTCCTCCATTGCTTTCTTTATATTTAACATGAATTTCACCAACAATCCTAGCTAAGACATTTACAAAATTTCTGCCATCTCTATAATCAATTGTTACTATTCCTTTTTCTTTAACAAGTTTTCTTTCTTTTTTAGAAAAAACTATTTCACAACTATTATCATTCCATCTAAAATGCATAAGGTTCCTCTATATTATTCATTCCTAAACTTTCTCTTTTATCATATTTATATTCTGTAAACTCACCATCTGCAAGAACATAATGTAAAAATAATTTTAAAGCATAATCTCCTTGATATTCTTCTCTCCAGTGCCAATGTTTACCACCAAAATATAATATTCCATCTCCAGGCTCAATAATTATTTTTTCATCATCTATAAAAAGAGGCCATTCTAAATCAGCTTTAACATTTATACTAACAGTAATCTCACAAGACTTTCTATCTACATGTTTTTTTAAACTAGAAAATTTTTTATACAGTCTCCAATAAGAGTATGTTTCAATTAATTTAAGATTAGCTTCTTTTTCTATTCTTTTTTTTCTAGACCACACTATTGCATCAGTTACAGGATCCCCATGACGAAAAGTTTCTGCTAAAGGTGTTTGTTTGCAAAAACCTTTTTTTGATTTATTTTTTACATTATATATTTTTGCATAATTAAATAATAAATCTCTTTCACTTTTTGATAAAAGATTTTTTATATAAATATATTTTTTTAAATCATCCATGATACTAATACAAATCGTGTGCCTTTTGTAACAGGAGTTGCTTGATGAGGAAATAAAAAATTACTTGGCCACAGAACAACTTTTCCTATTTCTGGTTTTATATCTAAAATTAAATCTTTGTGGTTAGGTTCAAAAAACTGTAAATGACCCCCTTCATAATCATTGTTTAAAAATACTATTGCTGAAAGTTCTCTATGAATCATACCACTATCAACATGAGGTTTATAAAAACCTCCTTGTTCATATTTTAAAAGTGTAAGTTCTAAAAGTCTAGTAGGTGTATAATGAACTTGTTTATCTTCATTATATTTTTCTATTTTTCTTTGTAATAAAAGTCCAATAAAATTAAACCAATGTGTTTCGGTTAAACTTATATCAAGACCACATTTTATAGGATAGTTTTGAACTACTCTGTGATTTAAATTAACACCTTGACCTTTTTGATTTGTAACTTCTGCAGGTGTAAATTCTTTTACATTATGAAAAGTTTTTAAAAAAACAGAAACTAATTCAGGAGTTAATAATGTATATTGTCCTATTAGATTTTTTAACTCCATTTAATTTTTTTCCATAATTTGTCTTCGTACCATTTTCTTAATTTAGACGCATATCTAAAAGACGTAAGTGTGTGATCAAACTCTGTTTTTTCCGAAACCTTCATTTTCCAGTTTTCTTTTTTAAATGGAAAAACTGCTGCTATAGGTTCACCTTTTTCTAAAACCCAAGTCCCTTGTTTCTTAAAATAACAAGGAAAATTAGTGGGTAAAGGATTAGGTCCATCTACAATACCTGATAAAATTTCAAACCTATCTTCCGGTCTGTTTAATAATGGCATATAAAGAACAGCGTAATCTTTTGGAACATGCACAGTCCAAGCATTTAATATTTTATAAATACCAAATCCTTTATTTTTTTGTGCATAAGGACAACCTGTTCCTATTTGAGATATATCATGATACTCATCTCCTTTATTAAAATTTACTACAGTTTTAATAAAATCACCCATAGACTCTAAATCTTTTGATATTTCTACCCAAGTGTTAAGTTTGCCATCAGGATCTGGAACATTAAAATTAATTTTTTGATCTACTGTGTTTTTAATAATGTATCCTGCTGTTAAGCTATCTAAAAAAGGTTTACATGCTTTAATTGTTCTTTGTAAAGATGGGTATTGTGGATTTGGAACTGCTTTATACCAATCAGGTATATGCATCTTAGCAGGTTGAGGATGTAATGTTTTATCTGACAACACAAGCGCATGAGCAGAAAAAGTAATTATTCTTTCATTCATAATTTTACCGACGATGAAAATTATATATTAAAATTCCATTGAAGATGGAACTTGTATACCATTTTTAATTAAACAGTCAACCCAGCCATATGCTGTTATTGGAAAAGATAAAGAACTTATATCAATAGCTTTTAATGTATTTAAATTTGTTGTCCAAATAGCTGGAGGATTAGCATTACCTTTTATAGCACCCTCTAATTCTTCAATTAATCTTTTTAATAAATTTTCAACATCCTCTTTAACAACAGGTGCCTCTATTCCATCTTGTAATGGTAAAGTAACAGGTTCTCGTGATGTAAAATTTTTTTCACCTTTTTGTAATAAAACGTAATCTTCATCAGATATTTCTTGGTAATTACTATGATCCCAAGCAGCAAAAGTATTTATCCAATGATCTCTAGATTCAACATCTTCACATATTCTTTTGTAATTTCCATCGGGATCTGTAATAACATATTTTGTCATAATTAACTTCCTGAGTTATCATACAATATTATGAAACCTGGTGCTCCTGATTGTCCAGTAGTAGGAAACTGATTAGCCTCACCAAGTCTTCCTTTATCATCACCATATAAAAGTCTACCCGGTCCATTTGCATTTGAAGTAAAATCAACTTGTGCTCCTGGTGCTGTTCCTTTATTTCCTTGTGCTCCCGGTGAGTTTTGTTGTCCTCTTTGTCCTCCTTGACCACCATTAGCAGTTCCTACGTTAGCAACCGTAGAAGCACCTCCAGTTTGACCATCGTTAAAGGCAGTACCGCCAGCTCCACCAGTTCCTACTGCATAAGCGTAATCTGTTCCTCCTGATACAGGAGCAAAGAAATATCCAAATCCACCATCTCCACCCGGTGCACCTGGTCTGTTAAATGGATTACCAAATCCTCCACCGCCACCGCCACCGGCTCTTATAAAAGCTGAAGCGTTGTTAGCACCTGGATTAGCAGTATAGTTTCCTGTTGCTCCACCTGTGTCGTTAAAAAATTTTATTACATCAACTCCACCACCGGCTGTACCAGTAGCAGCTGTTACTACTCTTCCAGAAGAATCAATAGTAATGTCTGCTGTTGTAAAAGTTCCTTTAGCTGATTTTATTATCTTTGGCATTTAATCTCCTAGTCTAACATTTCTACATAAGAAACGTGAAAAGCTAAATCGTTAGCAGCACCGGCTGTAACAGCAATTAAATCAGTTTCATCTAAGTAGATTGGTCTTGCAATTAAATCTAATGTTGAATCTGCAGGCACAGAAATAGTGCTTGCAATTTTATAATAAGTTGAACCATTGTCGTTACTAATTTCTACTGTTGCATCAACAGCATTAGTTCCATCAATGTTTGCTAATAATATTGTATCAATTCTTACTGCAGTTTCTGCAGGGACGTCAATCATAGTAGTTCTGTTTGTATCAGATAAACTACCCATAGCATTTTTAGGTGTGATCGTTGCTATATTTACAAGATTCGGTGTTGCCATTTTTTATTCTCCTTCTAGATTAATATCCGAAAACCATGGAGAAGACAAGACCTTTTCCATCAGTTGTTGCGATTTGTGTTGAGCTAGATGTAGCATTTGTTATTTTTACCCTACCAGTGCCATCTGGAGCTAAAGTCATATCTCCATTTGAACCATCTGTAAGAGTAACCGTTCCAGCACTAGTTCCACCATTTGTATTTAAAATTAAATCAGAAGCTCCACCTGTTGTTAAAGTAAGAGTTCCTGCGCCATTAGAATTAATGGTAGCTGCTGCCCCATCATCACCAACAGTTAAAGTATCAGCTGATGCTACAACATCTCCTGTTCCATTTGGAGTTAAAGTTATGTTTCCATTAGAACCATCAGTAATAGTAATATTACCAGAGTTTGTTCCTGAGTTAGTATCTAATATTAAATCATGTGCTCCACTAGATGTAACTGTTGCATTTCCAGATCCTGTACCAACTTTAATTTCACCTGATCCTTTTGGAATAATTGCAAAATCTATGTTTGTGTCCCCACCAGTCGCAGAGATACTTGGAGCATTTCCAGTTGCTGCGTTTGTAACATCAAACTGGTTTACAGCTGAACCTGTTGTTTGAAATACTATTTGTTCATTTCCATTTTCATCGTTAATTCCGTGAGCATCATCAAAAGCTATGTTAAAACTATTGGTATCTAGGTCTCCACCTAATTGTGGTGAAGTATCATCAACAACATCTGATATACCAGTTCCAATAGCTAATGTATCTATGTCAGGGTTTGTACCATCATTTGCTGTTGCAAAAACAATTTTATCGCCTTTATCTGTAGCTGAAAAAGTAAAAGAATCTCCTGAACCAGAAGCATATTTAAACTGAACTGTATGAGATCCTGAAGTTGAATTTCTTAAAAAATAAAAAGTTTGAACATCAATTGGAATAGTTACAATTTGATTTCCTGTAATTGTACCTGTAAACTCAATCATTCTGTGTGCAAGTTCTGCACCTGTAGATCCATCACTAACTGATAGAGCAGTTGTTTGTGCTCCACCTGCAATACTTTTTGCGATGTAACCACCAGAAATTTGTTCTACTAATGATAAATTGGTATTAGTTTTAGTTCCCCATGTTCCAGCGTTTTCACCAGTTGCCTGAAGTTCTATTCCTAAAGGTGTGTATGTTGATGCCATATTTTTCTCCTATGCGACGTCACTATAACTCGTATTTGAGCCAGTTGCAACATCAGAATAAGTATCATTTGATCCTGTTGTTATATTACTATAGCTGGTATTTGAGCCAGTTGCAACATTCGAATAAGTGTCATTCGATCCCGTTGAAACGCTTGTATACGATGTATTTGAACCAGTGTCAATATTAGTGTAACGTTCTATTCCAAGTAATCCTACACTTGATGTAATTTGATCTAAACTTAATCCAACAACGTCTGCTGGAGATATAGAGCCAACACTTGTTGTTGCAGCTATACCAGATATACCAACAACGTCTGCTGGAGATATAGAGCCAACACTTGCAGTTGCAGAAACACCTGTTAAATCAATTAAAGATATTGGTCCAACTTCTATTGTTCCTAAACTAGTTGTTGCAGAAACACCTGTTATTTCTGCAGGACCAAATTCTAAACCTAGTGTACCAACATTTGTTGTTGCAGCCACACCACTAATTGCAGCAGGACCAAATTCTAAACCTAATGTTCCTTGACTTACAGTAGCATCTAATCCAGTAACAGCAACTGTTGGACTAATTACAAAATCTACACTACCAACATTTGTTGTTGCTTCTTGACCAGATATACCAACTACATCTGCTGGAGATATTGACCCTACACTTGCAGTTGCAGCAACACCTACTAAACTTATAACTTGATTTGGAGATTCACCCCAAGAGTTATCACCCCAAGCATCTCTACCCCAACCAACTAAAGTTCCTGCATATGATAAAGTTGGTGTTGCAAAAGTTGATTCTACACCTGAAACATTTACACCTAAACCAAGACCAAGACTTCCTACCTGTCCTGTCATTTTAAATGCAGGACCTACTTCTAGTAAATACGTAAATTCTGGAGTAATACTTCCTATTGAAGTAGTTGCCTCTATACCAGAAAGAGATACAGTTTCATCTCTACCCTCACCCCAATCAGCTTGACCCCAAGATAATCTACCCCAACCTCTTTCATTAAATGCTTCTAAAGTCCCTAAAGAAATTGTAGCAGCAACTCCGGTTGTTTCAACAACAGTGCTTATTCCTAAATCACCTAAACTAACTGTTGCAGATACACCAGTTAAGTCTGTTGTTATTATTTGAGTTGCTTCTAATGTTCCTACGGAAGTAGTTGCAGATAAACCGGTTGGTTTAACAGAATATTCTACACCCCAACCTGAATTACCCCATTGTTGTCTACTCCAACCTTCTAAATTAAATGATTGTGGTGTACCTAAAGCGGAAGCTGATTCAGGAGCAGTGATTGATATAGTTATTACATCATCTTGCCACTCGTTTGATCCCCAAGTGTTATTACCCCAGGTAGATGCCATAAGGAGGTCCTCCTTACGCTATACGAATGATTGCGTTACTTGCGTCTGCTGTTGGAAATTGAATTGTAAATGTTCCAGAAGAAACTGTTTTGTCACCACCAAAAGCGATTACGGCAACAGCTTTGTCAGATTGTGTATCGTTATAAATTAGTGCACCATTAGCTGTAAAAGATGCAGAAGTATAACTTACGTCTGCAAAATCACAAAATGCAGTTGTTCCAGAAGTAGTTGGTGTAACACTTGTAAGAGTTGCCCCACCTGCAGTATATGCAGTTCCGGATGAGTTTGTGATTTCATTAGAAGTTGAGTAAGCCGTTGTGCCTGCACCTAAAGATGCATCACTTGTAAATAAAGCTATTTTAAAAGTATTTCCACTTGTAGCTGTAAAGTTGTGCGTACCAACTAAAATTTCTTGTTTGAAACTTGTACAAATTGCCGATGTTATTGCCATATTTTATCTCCTATGGGTTTGCTGAAGTTACTGGAATACGAATAGCGCCATCAGTGTAGTCATCTCTTCGTCTTCTACCAACTTGCTCGTTAGCAAACTTCTGTACCTCTTGTTTATATTTATTTTCATATAATGTCAACATGTCTATCGGGCCTTTTAAAAATGAATATGCCTCTGATAGACAGCAATATAATAGTCCATTTGGAAAATTAAGACTAATATAATTAGTATCATTATTTTCTAATAAAGCCGGTGCAGCATTAAAATGCACCCTAAATGAATAAGTTTGATCTGGGACAGGAGCAAACATCATTCTTCCAGACGTAGTGTCAGATTCTCCTGTAGCACCACCAAACATAGCGTAGTATTTTGGCTGTCCTCTTTTTGCTGAAGCTGTAGATGAAACATATTCTTGCAAGTATGTAACATCTTTTTTCTCTAACCAAACATTGGGACCAGTTGTAGCTGATGTTGAGTCATAGACTTGTATACCTCTTACAAAAACAGCACCTGCTGGAGCATTTATAGATTCTTGACCTACAACTAAATTACCTGTTTGCTGTTTTCTATCAGCATCAATCGGTACGTCTCTAAATATTCTATACTGTGCATTTAGTATTATATTTTCTACAACAGCATCTGTTAAAACATTTGAGTCTGTTTCTGTATAACTTCTTATTTGTGTTATTAACCCTGATGCACTTAAACCTGCCATTATCCAATCCTCGCTAATTCTTTACATGTAGGACAACGATGTTTATATTTATTGTGTTTATTACAATAACCTCTTGGATGCAGCATTATTTCGTGAGCATCTATTTGTTCTTTAGGTGTATATAATTTTTTTATCCAATTTAAAATTTTTTTAATCATGAACTTAATGTAACCGGTCCAACTGAACAACCAGGTCCTCCTCCTTTAATTTCACCAACTGTAGCAGTATCTGTATCAACTGTAAAGAAGAAGAAATTTGCTACAGCATAGTCTGTGCTAACTCTTGCATCACTTCTATATATTCCTGTTGTAATTGCATAACCTGCTGCTTTTGCAATATTGGCACCTGTAATACCATCAAAGTCTGCAGGGTTTGCAAATTGAAAAGTACCACCTGCTGCAGTTATAGCTAAAGGTGGACCTCTAAATCTATATGTTGTTCCATTTGTTAAACCATGACCAGGTGCAGTAACATTAATAATTCTTGATCCTGCTTGATAAGTTTCAAAACCATTTTCTGGTATAGAATATGGAACTGCATTTTCTGTTCTTGCAGTTCTAACATGTCTTAATGCAATACCATCAGCACTTGTTGGTTTTGGCTCTAACTGTGGTTGCTTTGGCTCAAATTCAGATACGTGTACAAAAGATCCATTCCACTCTCTAACCATTTCTCTATATGGAAACTCTAAACCAGATCTATCTGATATTGCTTTTGCGTATTTACCTGTTGCGTACTTTGACATTATACTCCTGGATAATAAGTTTTTGGTGTTATGTGTGTGCTAGAAGCAGAACCGTCTTCTGCTAAAGCTCTTGCAAACTCATCTTCGTAAGCAAGTTTCATAACTTGAACTAACTGAGGTTGATATTTTTGTGCTAAGTAATATGCAAGTCCTGATACCATACAAGGTACAAATCTAAATGGTACATCGGTTGCATTTGTATAATCACCAATATCTTGAATTCTTTTAATATAATAGATATGCATATCTTTTGATGCGTTAGTTGA
>Ga0160423_10005729_pt1 | contig 10107 bp, 11 predicted proteins | sample CRUFie14St8metaG_FD_108191 | JGI IMG/M metagenome (GOLD analysis project Ga0160423, IMG submission 108191) | Marine microbial communities from the Costa Rica Dome - CRUD Field 142mm St8 metaG | ecosystem: Environmental > Aquatic > Marine > Oceanic > Photic zone | place: Costa Rica: the Eastern... | reverse complement strand
GATCTCCCGGCGACCGAAGACATCAAACGATTAGACCAACCCGACCAGACATAAGGGAAGACAATGAACTTCAAACGACTCTTGGCAGTTTTGGGCGTCGCCCTCGTTGGCATGTGTGCATCACCGGCACAAGCCGAAGGGGGTGATCTTGAGTACACCTTCGGCGCCGGATGCAACGAAGAGACCGGCGTTCTTGACTACATGATCACCGACATCGCTAACAACACATCTGCAGCCGTCGAGGTTGTTGTCATCTTGGACGGCGAAACTGTCGTATCTCAGCTTCTCAACCCAGGTGACACGATGCCCGATGTCATCCGCCCTTTCCCGTTCCTTGGGTTAGTGGAGCTGTGGCGCGTTGACCCGACTGGTGTTGAGGAAGACTCACAACAGCACACTGCCTACTACTCGGTCTTCCATTCCTGTGTTGACCCTGTTATCACTTTCGAGGAGCACGGTGGCGATGAGGTGACCGACCCGCAGTGCGTCGATGGCGAGCAGTTCGAAATCCCTGCTGCACCAACCCGTGACGGCTACACCTTCACCAGTTGGAACTCCGCTGCTGACGGAACAGGTATGGCTTATGAGGTTGGCACCATGCACGACTGCCTCGGTCTCATAACCATCCATGCGACATGGGCAGCAGAGGAACTTCCCCTAGGTGAGTTGCCTGCCACAGGAACAGACCAGCCGGAGTGGCCGATTCTGCTCCTCATTGCTGTTGGCTCAGCCCTGTTGTGGATCTCCCGGCGACCGAAGACATCAAACGATTAGACGAACCCGACTAGCTACATGGAGGCAACTAACCAAGGCAGACCGGCAAAAAACTGGTCTTGGATACCTCTCGTTACTGCCGCTTGCGCCCTCCTAAGTATCTGCCGACTTCTCCAAAGGAGACCAGCGAAGTGAATAGAGCGAAGAAATTTTGGGGATTAACAACTGCGTTAGGTGCCGCCGCTGTATTTATATTCCTCGGAGTAACGGGGGATTCTGTCGGTGCCGAGAACCACGACGTTCTCACAGATGGCGATGAGCTCCTCGTTTACGTCGACTTATTTTCCGGAAATAGCATCCAGGGCGGTCACCTCGATGCATGGGTGAACGAGTACCCCGACAGCGGCGACCCGAGCCAAATCGGCGGTATCGGGCTCGTGCGACTTCCGGACGGCTGCAGCGAATTGTCGTGTGCCGAGTGGCATGTTGGATACTGCAGCGAAGCTGACGTGCAGATACGTGCTATGGAATACGCGCCGTACTATGAAGTGAATCTTGATCCTCGACTTTCCTTCCTCACTTGGAAATACGGATACGACTTTTACATTGCCAACTATCAGTCAGGGAATGCGATAGTGCCGATGGCCGCTACCCAAGCTTTGATGTGGGCTTGGCACTCAGATCCTCAGACCGGGTCTACTGTGTTCGCTGATGTTGCCGGTGGCCTCGATGATCCATTGAACTGGGACGGCTTAACCCCCTCTCTGCACGCAGATGTTTCGCCTCGGGTCGGGTTCCACGGTGCTGATTTGGACGCAACCCATTGGACGGGGACAGATGAGGAGCTTCTCGAAGACGTCACTCAAGCGGTTTATGACCTTGCAGTGGAATCGGCTGCAAAAGCCGGACCGTGGAGCCTTTCTCAGGGTGTTGGCGCCACAGGCGTTGTACTTACCGGCTCCAACGGTCCGATTGAGGGAGAAGTCATAAATTTCGATGACGAAACAGCTGAAGGGATCAACGTCGTGACCGATGCGAATGGGTACGCCGCATGGCCTGAAGGAGCGACTGAGGCAACCTCACACGGTCCAGGCATCAGCTATGAAACAGAAGGCAACTCGAACGAAGGCGAAGAAGGCCAGAACATCGTTGTGACACTTGGAGAGCTCCTCGCTGTGAGCGTCAATGACCCAGCTCCAACGACCTCTACAACCACTACGGTGCCACCTTTAAGTGAGACCGATGGTCCAACCACAACGACTGCCGAAACGGTTGTCGCTAGCTCAACGATCCCAGATCTAACGGCTTTGCCAGCCACGGGCAGAGGCCTCGATGCCCTTCCTCCTGTCCTGCTGCTCGCAACAGGGTCTATTGGTATCTTCGCTAGTCGGAGAGGGCGACATAGATGAGACGCGGCTTGATTGTCTCCCTTGCTGTTCTACTTGCCGCTCCACCAATTGCCAGTGTGGCGGTGCTCTCGGTAACCGCCCCAGTCGTTCTCGGCCCGGCAGTTGCCATGGCGCTGGGAGCATTTGGTTTGTGGCTTGGAATCCGGAAAAGGAACGCCAACCCCCGGAACTCATCTAAGCGAAAACGAGGAGATTGTTCGGACTAACGTGCCGTGAATGGACAAACTTCTACATCTAAAGTTCTGGTTTTGGCTCGGCACAATCGGAACAGCAGTCGCCGGTGGCATCGTGATGGGACTCTTCGCAGAAACGACAGCCGAATCGGCGTGGGGAGAACCGGCACCAGAAATAGCTGTTACGTACGAGCGCCTGAACGGCTACAAGATTTTGGGAATAGCCGGGATCATGGTCGCAATCGGACTCATCGCTAAAGGGAGAGATTTCGCAAAACTCGCCGCATCTGTTGGCGGTGTCATGCTGCTCGTATTTGTCGGTCACGCCTTATACGGTGACGTACGGGGTTATGTCTCGTCTTGGGCCGAATACCTTCCCCAAATGATTATCTCCGCACTCATCTTGGTCAGCGCCATCCGGGAATTACGGCAGCAACCCTCCGATGAGTGAGGTTCCAAGACATAGTTAATTGATTTCAGAACCAACGAAATTCCCGAAAATCTACCTAGATACTCGAAAGCGTTATTTATCAGGGGCCTGCCGAAAGGATGTCTATGTGGACTCCGGCGTTGCGTTGGTCATGGACTGAGGCAAGCTCTGGGTCGTTCCGCCAGGCCTCGGCGGACGCCTTGTCGGGGAATTCAAGAATGACGATTGCAGCTGGCGCATCTTCGCTGTCAAGTTCCGTCGGAGGACTAGCTTCTTGAAACGTCGGCCGTGGCAGTTGATGTCACATCAGCAACTCCAACAACCTTGATCGTCTCAAACTCCTACTTACGTACGTCAAGAAACGCGCAGGTCATTCCCCAGAGAAGAACTGTGGAGACAAAAAGTCCAGGTAGGAGATGCATTTCGGGTATCCAATCGTTGAGGCGTTGTTACTGATCACGATCGGTTCTCTCTCGAAACGGTCACCCCAACATTTGTCACTTCATCCGATGATCTCAAGGATGTTCATAGGGAACAAAATGAGGTTTTCTGCCGAACCTCTCGATCGTGAGAGATTTGTTACAAGGCGATTCGTCATCTGCTGTGCTGCTCATCGGCGGGGTCACCGTCACCGCTATAGCCATTTTTCGCAAAGCGGCAAAGGCAGCATTAGCCGGGCTACTCGTTGTTGTCGGTGCGTCTGCGTTTGATGACCCCGAGCAAATGAGAACTGACGTTGAACAACGCGGCACCGAAATTCTGAACAGTGGCATCGATCAACTGCCGCCTGAATCTCAGGAAAATGCTCGTTCTCTGCTCAGTAGCGCCGAAACTGAAGTTCGTTCGTGGTTGAGCGATGAGAACGTCAGTGATCTCTTTGACCGCCTTTCCAATGGCCCAGCACGGCTGTCAGATGCAGTGGGGAATTTCGACAGTGAAAAGGGTGTGTTGCCCACCGAAATTCAACCGATTTTCAACACTGACAGCAGTGACTGATCAAACCGAGAGACTTTTAACGCTTCAGGTTGACAATGTCGTTCAGCACCTCGTCCGACGACGTCACAACTCGCGAGTTCGCTTGGAAGCCGCGTTGTGCGGTGATGAGCGTGACAAATTCTTCGGCTAGGTCGACGTTCGACATCTCAAGCGTGCCCGATGCAATAAGTCCACGGCCTCCGTTGCCTGCCACTGAGAGTTGAGGCTCACCTGAGTTAATTGTCGCGGCAAACATCGAACTGCCGGTCTTTTCTAAGCCTTCGGGGTTCGTAAAGTTTGCAATCGCGAGCTGTGCGAGCGGACGATTTACGCCATTGGAGAACGATCCGACCAGCATTCCCTCCTGTGACATGGAAATCGACTGAAGGATGCCCGCCCCGTAACCGTTCTGGTCTGCGACAGCAAGCGTTGAGAGCTCACCGAACTGCGTAACGTCTCCGATCCCCGAGTTGATGTTGACGGTCATTGCGTCGAATCCTGGGATTGCGCCGGCGGCGAGGTCAATACCGCCGTCAGCGGGAGCGGCGAGCTGGCCATTTGCGTCAAATGTGAGGACGTTGTCGGTGAGCGCGACGGTGGTACCGCTGCCGTCAGTTGCGGTGACAGTCCATTCGTTCGCTGCCGTCTTTTCGAAGTTGAGGCCAAGCATTTCGGTGTCGCCAAGCGAGTTGAACACTTGGACCCCAGAAACAAATGAATCACCGATTTGTGCATCGGCGGGAAGGTTGCCCGCAAGGTCAATCGTTGATGTTGCGACAGGCGGCGCGGTCGTACCGATCGGCACGCTGATTTGGCCGATAACGGTGTTGCTGTCAACAACGCCGAATGCGTCGGCAGTCCAACCCTGCACGAAATCTCCGCCAGCGGTGACGAGACGACCTTGGGCATCGAGCGACATTGAGCCTGCCCTCGTATATGAGCGGTCTCCCCCACCTTCGGCAACGAAAAATCCGTCACCGCGAATTGCGAAGTCAAGTTGACGTCCCGTTGACTGGAGAGCACCTTGAGAGAAGTTGGTTGAGATACGCGAAACGGCAACGCCGAGACCAATCTGTGATGGGTTGGTACCACCAGTGGAGCCGTCTTCGGCACCTGCGCCTACGCTGCGAACCGTTTCAGAAAGGACGTCTTCGAACACGGTGGATGACGATTTGAATCCTGCAGTTGATGAGTTTGCGATGTTGTTCCCGACGACGTCAAGCATCGTGCGGTGAGCTCGCAGACCAGAGACTGCGGAGAACATAGATCGGATCATTGGAATTTCTCCCTTTCAATTGGGGTGCCTTCCGTGGCGAATGTTGTGCCGGGCGATCCGTGCCCTAGCTCTGTTGTAAAGATTCGGCGCGTTAGCACCGCGGGTGATGGTTGATTTGTCACTGTGTGACGCGGTGGTTAGATGATCTCGGATTCGTTGGCTGATTCTTCCCAGTCGGCGTAACGAAAAACCTTTTCTACATAGGCCTCCGTCTCTGCATACGGCGGAATTCCTCCATACCTGGAGACCGCTCCTGAGCCTGCGTTGTATGCAGCGACTGCCATTGCCATGTCGTCAAACTTTTCGAGTTCGGCTCTGATATAGCGGGCGGCACCGTCAATTGCTGATGCCGGGTTTGACGGATCTACGCGCATCCAATTCGCAGTTGTTGGGAGAAACTGCAGGATGCCTTGGGCATTGTCTGGTGAGACTGCGTCGAGGTTGAACCCAGATTCAACTTTGGCCATGCTGGCGAGTATCTGCGGGGGAACTCCCCACCGGTTTCCTGCCGCGACGAACAAATCTCGAAATGGGAGATCCGTGACAAGTTCACCGCTATCTGTTAGAACGTTTCTTACGGTGAAGTCACGTGGCCCGTCGTAGGGCACATACACCGGGTCGGTGCCGGTCAGCATTTCTGAGCGTGACATGCCAGCGACATCTGCGGGAGCGTCGGGGATCTTGTTAGTTGCTACTTTTTCACCCGAGTATGAGATCACTCGGTCGATCGACACTTCGGCGCCATCAATGACGAGCAAAGCTCCCCCTTCGGTGATTTTTGCTGAGCTGATCATTCCGGTCATCTGGTTACCGAGAGCGTCAACGTAGACCGCTTCTTTTCCGACGATGGAGCCGACTGCGGAAAGCTGACCGAATTGCTGTTGGCCAGTGACGGCGTCAGCGATGACGTTGAGTTTCTCAACCATGGTGAACTGGGCGGTCTGCAAGAGGGACTGGGCTGAGTCCATCGGGTTGAGAGGGTCTTGATATTTAAGTTGAGTGACAAGAAGTTGAAGAAAAGTGTCTTGGCCGAGCGCGTCCGAGGCGGAGTTTGCCGTTGTTTGTGTCGCTGGGCTCATTGTTTCAATGCCGGAAACTTCCATTTCATACCTCCACGTTGACTCGGCCCACATGACTGTCTGCTGCGGTCACTGTGCGTGTCGTGTTCGCTACTTCTGATGTTCTTCGATGCCGCTCTGGCTTCTGACGACCGTCGCGCTGTTCACCTTGCTGTTGCAGGTCGGTGAGGTTGCCAGACGACGAGTTGGTTCCTACCTGGATTTCACTGATGCGAACGCCGGATTGTTGAGCCATTGCACGAATTTCAGGGAGGACAGATTCAACAGCGGTCCTTCCAGATTCGTGGGTCGTTGCAGTGGCGATTTCAAGGCCGTTCGCTCCGGCACGAATTTCAAGTTGGACTGTTCCGAGGTCATCGGGTCGAAGGGTGATCGACAGTCGTGATGGCGTGCCGGTCTGTGATGCTTTTTGTGCGTGCGAGGTGACGAGTTGAGCGAGTCCGTCAACGTCGATGCTGGCAGAGCTTTGTGCGGTTGCGGGTGTTATCTGCGATGTTGTCGCTGTTGGGGCTGCGGCATCAAGACGGATAATTGGCTTGATGCCGTTGGTCTCAGCCAGTTCGTGGGTCGCTTGAACTCCGATGTCGTTGATCTGAACCGCATCTGCTGCTGGGGTTGAGACCGGAGCGACGCGGGTCGAATGCAGGACCTCTGGCGATGCCTCTACTTCAACGGCTTGCGGAGTTGCATCTGGCACCGCTTGGGCTGTCGCTGCTGCGCCGCTTGGCGACATTGGCATGGTCGGCTCGACGTTGACGCCTGAGTCGCTCTCCCCGTCGACCATTTCGCCACTGAGATCGAAAGGCATTACTTCAGCAATTACTGAGTCATTCTGAGATTGAGCGTTTGTGGTCACTGCCGCAAAGCCGTCCTCTGTCGCAGGCGGTACTGATGCAACAAAACCGGTGTCCGGTACCACCGTCTGGCTGCTGGACATCATTCCGTTGAGTTGTTCGGTGATTGCAAGCAACTCGTCTTCGGCTGTGACACCAGTGTCGCCCTCGAGATCGGTGTCGATGACGGCACCAACCTCGTCGCCGTGCCCAGCGATCTGCGCACCATGCTGTTTCATTGCGTTGTTCAACCACGCCGAGAACGCAGTAGAGGCCTGCGGAGTTTCAGCAGGGGCAGCGGTTACTGCTGCCCCTTCAGTGACCGTCGGGGTCATCATTCTGTTTCCTCTCGTATCGACCGTTGAAGTGAAAGTTCTTGGATGTCTCGGATCTCTTGGGCGGCACGCTGCTCGGCTTCGATTTTGACGATCCGAAGGTGAGCTTTTTCGAGCGATTTGCGGCGCTGGGTGTGGCGTTCTCGCACGGCCCGTGCGATGTCAGCTTCGTTGGCGCAAGCAATTTCTGTTGATCGAGCTGAGGCCAATGCGTTCGCTGTTGCAGTGAGGATTGCGTCTTGTTCAAGCAGTTCGCCGATGGTTGCAGAAGAACGGTTGCTACTGACCTGATGACTGGAGGTTTCGTGCCGGCGGCGGTCGCGTTCTGCTCGACGCTGCTCCATTGCGCGTTCAGACTCAATTGATGCGGCGCTGTCTTCTTCGCGGGCTTTGAGTCGAAGGATTCGGGAGATTCGTTCTGATCTGTTGCTCATGATGTGGTTGTCTCCGTGATTGCTGCGAGCTGTGCCCATGCGTCGTCGGCGGATACTCGTTCGTCACTGGTTTGCCGAAGGAAGTTGTCGAGATCTGATTTTGTGGCGATGGCGGCATCTGCGGTCGGGTTTGCGCCTTTCACATACGCGCCGACGTCAATGAGGTCTTTTACTGATGCGTACTCTGCGAGCAGTTGACGTCCCCGACGTGCGATTTCTGCGGTTGTGTCGTTGTAGACAACTCCTGAGAGCCGTGAGACGCTTGCAAGCACATCAATTGCTGGGAAGTGTCCGCTGTTCGCAAGGGTTCGCGACAGCACGATGTGGCCGTCGACGATGCCTCGAACGGCGTCCGCAACGGGTTCGTCCATGTCGTCGCCGTCGACCAGCACTGTGTAGATCGCGGTGATGGTGCCTCGGTCTGAGGTGCCTGCACGCTCAAGGAGTTGCGGGAGTGCTGACATTGTCGACGGTGGGTAACCGCGAGCTGCGGGAAGTTCACCGGCTGCGAGTCCGATTTCGCGGTGTGCCATTGCGAAACGGGTGATCGAATCGATCACCAGGAGCACGTCGAGTCCGTCGTCGCGAAGGTCTTCAGCGAACGCAGTTGCGGTTTCTGCAGCGGTTCGACGAACGAGCGGTGATTCGTCTCCGGTTGCGACAACGACGATGCTCTTTGCAAGTCCTTCCTCACCGAGTTGATCTTCGATGAATTCTCTGACTTCTCGGCCTCGTTCGCCGACAAGGCCGACAACGATGACATCGGCGTCAGAGCCGGCGACCATCATTGCGAGAAGTGTTGATTTGCCGACGCCTGACCCTGCGAACACGCCGATGCGTTGGCCTTTTGCCATTGGAGTGAATGTGTCGATTGCACGGATACCCGACGCGAATGGTGTTCTAATGAGTTCCCGGGTGAGGGGGTCTGGAGCGTCGCGGTCGCTGCTCATCATCGGGCCTGGTCGAACCGGTTGACGGTCGATGGGGTCACCGAGGGCGTTCACGACTCGACCGATGAGCCGATCGGCTTTTGGAAGGCCGTTTCCTTTCGGCCTGATACGGCATGGCATATCGAGGCGAAGGCCGTCGACTGCGTCATACGAAGAAACGACCGCTTCGCCTGATTTCAGTCCGACGACACGCCCGATGAGAATGATTCCATCGGCTTCGACTTCAACGAGGTCGCCAACTGCTGCGGCGAGGCCTACGGCGGTGAATCCTGATGCTGACACTGAGCTCACTCGGCCAACGCGGATGGGTCGGGCGGCAGGCAGAGCTTCTGCCCAACGAATATTGGTGATGTCCTCAAGCAGCATTCGTAGCCTTCTTTGTTGCCCGAGCAGGCTTTTTCGCAGCTGCTGATGAGCTGGTGCGTCGCTTTGCCGTCGTTGATGTTTCGGTTTTCGCTGCAGCTGATTTGCGACTTCGTGTCGTTGAGGTTGTTGATGCGCTCTTCGTTTTTCGGGCCGTTGTTTTTGGTGTGGCTGCTTCTGCAGGGGCCTCTTCGGCCGTTTCGGCGGCAATAGCGGCTGATGCGGGTGCTGGCGCGACCGGAATTTCTTCGATGTTCAAAACTTCGCGCACCTGGTTGATGAGTGAGTGAGGGTCGATTTTGACCAAGCTGGTGCCGACGACCGCTTCGGCGAAACCTCGCGAGAACATTGGGTTCTCTTTCACTTCGACGTTCGAAACCCCAGGCACATGTGCAGCGTCGTCGGGGTGCATGGTGATGGTGATGGGTTCTGATGGCAGCGCGATGCTGAGGGCTTTACGAATTGCGTACGTTGCAAAATCGACTGGTTCTTTGAGTTCGCTGTCGAGAATGGTGGTGGCGAGTTCGACTGCGAGTGACGTTGCGACTTCAGCGAGTTGGTCAGCGAGGTCAGCTTCGTTGGCGCCAAGTTGAATGATGGCGGCTTGGAGTGATGACACGGTTCGGGCAATGTCGGCTTCCGCTGCCTGCACGCCGGCTGCGTAGCCGACGTCGTAACCTTCTTCGCGTCCGGTGCGGTACGCCTGCACGTGGTCGTGAGCTTGGATGTGTGAGAAATTGCGCCGAGTTGACACATGAGCAGCACGTTCAGGTGCCAACTCGGCAATTGGGAGAGCGATCGCGGCGTCGCCAGTTAAGACGGCCACAGTGGAATCACACGACGAGAGCATCTGTCCCCCGGCTGATCGTGATTTCACCTTCGGCGTCAAGCCGGTTCACCACAGCAACAATTTCTGCTTGCGCTGCTTGAACGTCGGCGAGGCGAGCCGGGCCGAGCACTTCGATTTCTTCCCGAAGTACTTCTGCGGCGCGTTCTGACATGTTTTCCAAAATCGTGGTGACGGTGTCGTCGCCAACACCTTTCATTGCGAGCGGCATTTTCGCCATGTCGACAGATGCAAGGATTTTCTGGATGGCTCGAGGGTCAAGCGATGTGATGTCTTCGAACAAGAAGAG
>Ga0160423_10005726_pt1 | contig 10111 bp, 14 predicted proteins | sample CRUFie14St8metaG_FD_108191 | JGI IMG/M metagenome (GOLD analysis project Ga0160423, IMG submission 108191) | Marine microbial communities from the Costa Rica Dome - CRUD Field 142mm St8 metaG | ecosystem: Environmental > Aquatic > Marine > Oceanic > Photic zone | place: Costa Rica: the Eastern... | reverse complement strand
TTTGTAATGGCTTGAGGGTTCTCATAATTTTTTATAGCAAATAATAAAAAATTTTCCTCGTTCAACTCATCAAATAACATATCTTAAGTTATCAGCTTAGTGGATCTGCGTCATAGATTGGAGCATTGCCTGTTGTGATTCCAGACATCGCAACTAGAATTTCTTTCTTAACTCTATAATTGCCATGCTGGTCAACATAGGTGGTAACACCAACCCAACCCGCACCAGTTTCATATGCGGTTGCATTTGCATTTTGAACACCCTGCTTTGCTACACCGTAGATATAAGCATCAGGAGTTCCACTAGAAGACTCACTGTACTTGACATCTCCAACTGCATATGAAGGACACTGACTTGCAGAGAAGTTAGTTGCGGCAATTGCAGCACCACTGAGTCCAGCAGTAGATGCGATAGTTAGTGATGTTGTACTTGTGATAGATGCAACAACAGCATCTCCATGGTAAACACCAGTTACAGGATCATCACCAAATCTGATGACATCTCCTACTTGAATAGATCCAGCATTGCCAAACCCAGTTGTGCTTCCTGTTACAACACGGGTAGCGTAATTAAGACTAACAGTGCCAGCAGAGGTTACATTGTCACTATTTCCCCAAAGTGCCATGTTTCTTTTCCTTTGAATACATTTGCTATTAGATATTTATAAAAAAAGGAGACCACAAAATGATCTCCTAATCATTTATTTTTTTATTTATAATCACTCTGCAGCTGCTTCTTCTTCTCTAGCAACGATTGCTTTCTCAACTACTGCAAGTAGTTCATCATCCATAGTGGTCTTAGTTAGAGTAACTGCCTTCTTAAGAATTAGCAGACAAAGTTCAACTAGTTTCTCACCTAGTTCTTCGTTATCAGGAATGTTGGCAACAGCATCACGAATAATCTTGGATGCTAATGGTAGTAGGAATGCGAGCATGGTGACCTCAACAGATTATATTCTATATATCACCCATAAACTCTTTAAAGGTCTTTTTCTTTCCTTGGCAATGTGCTCTCTGAGAAAATCCCTTTGGATTGTTACAATCTATTGATTTCTTATATTTGTCGGACCACTCTCCTTCTCCAAAGAGTGCTGGTCCTTTTACTTTTTTCTTCGCAATTTCAGAACCCTCATCACCAGTTTTAGTTCTATCCCGAATCTTTTTGGCACGTTGCTGCTGCCTGTGCGACTTAGGATCAATAGTAAATGTTTCGTTCATTTCCTCAGTCTTCTTTTTCATCATATTGATAAATGCTCTATAGACCGCTGCTTCAGAAGTCTTACCCATCTCCCTTGCTCTTTGCTCCATAGCAACTGCTGCCTGGATTTTATGAGCATGAGAACGACTTGATTTCTTTATCTTAGCAACACTTGCTTTTGCAGTTGCAACATCTTTGAATCCTAAACCATGAATGGTTCCCTTTGGATTCTCATCAGTATAAAGATCAGAATGCTTTTTAGAATTTGCAGGTTGACCCTCCTTTCTAGGAATTCTAGGATTTGACTCTTCCTTCACTTCCTTTTTCTTTTCAGGCAATCCTTTATGCTTTGTTGATGCAAAATCTTTCGCATCTTTTTTCTTCATAGAAGCAGCAGCATCTGCAACTTCAGAAGAAGGGGCAGACATCTTTCCTTTCTTTACAGCATAGACCATGCCCATGAATCTTTGTTGGGCTTTAGATACAGCAGGCATCAGTCTGCTCTGGTTGCTCCACCAGGACCTTTTCTTGGAGAGGCATATGCGTCTGCCATCTTTTGAGCATCTGTTCTGGTATCTTTCTTAGGAGCAACCTTTTTAACATTGCTCATTGCCTTTTTATTTGCTGCTTTCTTCTCTTCAGGAGACTTTCTATTGTACTCCCTAGAGATTCTCATCTGATCATCGATTGACAATCCTTCAGTGACTCCACTCATAGGAATCTTACCTTGCTTTTTTGCCTGAAGACTTTGCCTCTGCAACATTTGCAGTTTCTTCAGCATTTGATTTTGCTTATTAAGTTTTTTTTGCTCTTCAGGACCTGGTTTTGAACCTTCAATAATTTCATGTGCCTCTTCATCAGAGACTTCTACCATTTCAATAACGGTTACTTCTTCAGAAATCTTAGGATTAATCTTGATAGTATTCTTTACTTTCTTTTCCTTGACCATCTTCTGGTCTTGGTCATCCATAACTTCACGAAGATCTTTTCTCCAATCGGAGAAACCTTCCATCTTGGTGGTTACTCTCTTGCCTTCTGGGGTAGGAACAAACTCACCATAGTCACCCATGGACTTATCTTTCTTATTGACATCACCACTTACATTGGTGTCAATTCTCTTTACTGCTTTCTTAACAGCCTTCTTAAGTTCATTAGGATTCTCTACTTCCCCATGAACATTCTTTGCTTCTTCAACTTTTTTCTTTTTAGCAATTGCTTTACCGATTGCCTTACGACGATTCATCAAATACTTATCAATACCATCCTTCTTACCGTCATTATTGACATCACCGTCTTCCTTACCGACAGGATCAAGTGCCTCAGTCTTGTACTGAGGATGATCATCCATTTTCATACCACGCTTTTTCTCAAGACGTGCCTTGCGTTCGGCAGTTCCCTTTTCAGGATCAATATCACGAACGCCTTCCATTTGAGTTTCTTCAAAATGAGGGTTCTTCATTTGAGGACCTTTAGCAAGTTCCTTACGAGCCTTCTCATTGTTTGCCTGACGTTTCTTCATATCAGGTTCCAGATATGTATCGTCTTTTTTCTTCTCAACGACCTGCTGAAGATAAACCTTTGAAATATCGTTCAAAGGGTTCTTGCCAATACCATTAGACATGTCGATCCTACTTAGTCTTTTTCTTATACTTATTTATGAAATTCTTGATAGCACTGGTTCCAGTCATTCTCTCAGTGTACTTTCTGAGTGAGTCAGTTCCAACTTCTCTTTCTGGACCAGATACACCAGAAGGACCAGGATAATTTACAACTGCTTCCATTACATCTCTAACCCAAGACTTAAACATAAAGTTCTCTTTGGTAACACAAATGAGATGATTTGTTCCTCTACGAATGATTTCACCAATCATTCCAGTGTTTAGATTCTCTACAATATCACCAATATTGAAAACTTTTTTGTTGACATATTGTTCACGAAGTCCTTGTGGATCAAGTTTAGGAGCAATCTCCCACATCTCTGCAGTAACCTTTTTCTTCTTAACCTTCATTCCCTGTTGTACTGCATTAAACAAAGATTGGGTATCACCATCATCAAGGGTCTTAGGAGTTCCACGACGGAATGACTCAAAGTCATCATCCATAACTGCTTTACGCATTTTGGATGCAGACATTCCTTCTACACCTTCTGCATCTGCATCACGAACACCAGCAGAGATAACACGGATTAGTTCAAAGTCATACAAAGAACCGTTATACTTTTGTGCAAGATTCTCAAACTCTGCCTGACGATCAGATCCTACAACAATATTAATTGAGGAATATCCATCTTCATTTGCAGTTACAAGAACATCAAAGATGTTTCTCATGTCAGGATCATTGATGATGTTGTCCTCATAATTAGGGAACATCTTCTTCATGAAGGAAACCTTTTGATTAGGATCTAGTGGATTTTTCTTACCATCCTGAGTTCTTGAAGGATAGATCTTATAATCTTCACCAGCAGATGCTTTCTTCGCAGCACTTAGTAGTTTTTCATGACCAACTGTTGGTGGATTGAAACGACCAAATACAACGGTCAGAGTTTCAGTCTGAGTCTCTTCCCCATCTTCTGGTGCTGCTTTTTTTTTCTTAGGTGCTTCTGTTTCCTTCTGCTTCTTTTTAGTATCGTCTTGCTTTTGTGCCGTCTGATTCGTGTCTTGATTTGGATCTTTTTCACCGACCTTTTGGTTCTTACTATAGAATTTTAACTTACCATCTTCCGTCTTCGCAACAAATTCTCCACGGGAGTCATACCACCCTCCGTGACCGTCACTCTTTAGATTCAGTTTCTTTGCCTGCAGTGCTGCGGCAGATTCTGCTTCTTTCAGGAACTGGAAAAAACTTTTCATTATTATAGGGATTTGCTGACGAAACGTCTTCCTATTATTTATCTATGGAGAATAGGAGACTCGAACTCCTGACAGCCTGCTTGCAAAGCAGGTGCTCTACCAACTGAGCTAATTCCCCAACTCAAGATAGTATAAGACCCTCAAGACGATTTGTCAAGAGGGTCTCAGTGGTATCAGTTGTAGATACCTTTAATGGTTTCTAGATCTTCAGCATCTAGTTCGGTAACCATGATGGTCTTTGCTTCTTCCATAGACTCTGCAATTCCTTCCTGCTGAAGGAACTCAAGAATGAAATCATAGAATTCAACTTCTTCACTCATTCTCTTAGCAACTTTGGAAGCACCAGATGCAACTTTCTCTGCTGCTTTTCTGATAGCACCTTTAATACCACCCTTTGCTTTTCTACCTGCTCTTGCTGCAGCATTCTTAGCACTTTGCTTTGCCTTTCTTGCAGCATCCTTAGTTGCTTGCTTAGCACCACTTGCAGCAGCATAACCTTTGACTGCAGCAGAAGATGCCTTCATGACTGCTTTGCCTTTAACAGATTTTGCCTTAGCACTTGCTCTGCCAGCAATGTCCTTAGCAACCTTTGCTCTTAATCCTCTTCTCTTTGCAGGATCCTTAGATCTTGCTGCCATACCTGCTGCAGGATGTAGATTTCTCTTGTTTGCATATGCTGCAACTTTCTTATCTACTGCCTTGAACTTTGCTTCTCTACCTGCTTCTTTTGCTTTAGCAACACCAGACTTAACTGCAGATTTTGCTTTAGCAACACCAGACTTAACAGCACCCTTTACTCTAGCAACTCTTGCTGCTCTCTTTTCCTTGGAGACAACTGATGCACCTGCTTTTCTTGCTGCCGCAGCAGACTTTTCAGATGCTGCCATGTCTGCCTTACGTCTTGCTGCTCGAGCTGCCATATCAACTCTTGCTTCAGAAAGGATTTCACCGATGAGTTCTTCCTTGAGAATATCTTCAACGTCTTCAAATTCATAACCTTCTTCTAGAAGATCATCAATCACTTCTTCAACAACGTCGGTTAGTTCTTCATCAGAAAGTTCATCAACGAACTCGTACTGTTCAAAAAGATCTTCGTTTAAGTCTTGATCATACACTGCTGTATATGCTTCATTTAGTGTAGAGTAAAGTTTGCTGTCCATCGGTATAGAAACACTTTTCTTTTATTTAGGTTTTTTCAACATGCGGATGAGCAGGTTTAAACTCACCTTCAGTAAAAGGTTTAGTCTTACTTAGATCACGACGACTTTGATTTTTAATGACGATGAAAGCATCTTTGTTGTACTTACGAGTACCAATTGGTGATTGCCACTTCTTGTTGTACTCTTCACCAACATCAATACCAGAGACTTGAGTGCCACCAATCTCTACATCAATCTCATCTCCAGGATCCCACCCAAGTGCTTCAATGATATCCTGAACACGATCCATTACTCCATCGTCTTTCCAGGCAAAAAATCCATCTTCATTTTTTGTCCAATCATGTTTAGGAATGTCACTCATAACGTTTTCTTCTGGATCTAATTTACCGTGCATAGTTTCTCCTTCAGCATTGATCAAGTGCAACTAACTGATCTTCAGTCTTTTTATTGAATCCAAATGGTCCGATTTTGTTCTCTACTTTTTGCTTCATAGCAACACCAGCAAGAGACTCCATAACTTTTAGAACTTGCTCAGGTTTAGCATCTTCACCTAGTTCTTTAGCAACATACCAATACTTTGGCCAAAACTCTTCACCTGCTTTTTGATAATCTTCTAAAGTAATTTGCATTTTCATTTTCCTACTCCATAATCGGGTGCATTTTTCTTTTCAAGTTCACGAATAGTTTCATGTAGTCGTTCTACCGCTTTACGAACCTCATCGGTTTCTTCCCACTCAAAGGTGTCACCAGACTTAGTTACATGTGTCTTTTTAGTCATAAGTCAAAATCAAAATTACAGGATAAAGTTTTTCGTACATCATTACTTCTATGTTGAGTTACTCCATGAAGTAGAGTTCCAGCAAAGAATATGATATCTCCAGATTTAATGTCAGGATACCAATTAGTGTGCAAATCATCTTCTAGCAATTTTATCCAAGAAGTGCTTAAGAGAGTTGAATGTCTATTATAGAAACAAAATTTACTATAATCTTCTTTAACTTCAGGAAAAAATACACAAGAAAAATCATATCGAGAATGCTCATGCATCTCCTGATAGTCACCTTTTCGATAACAGTTAATCCATGGATTGTATATGGTCCAATTAAAACTACTACCAATAGAGTCAGCAAATTGATATACAGAAGGTGTAAGTAAATCTATAGATTCTTCCCACTTACATGGAATCGTTTTTACAGAGCAGTCTTTTGCCCATTCATACGTTTTATACACTTCATCCTTAGAATAAACAAAGTCAGTTAGTTCTTCAGAATTAGGTGCTTGAAAGTGGGAATAGAAACAACTCTCATAGAAGATGTGTTGCTTCACTCAAAGATCTCCTTCCTTACGATTCTCAGAGTAGTGAACATCAAACTCACCACCAGGATAACGTGCTTTGAGTTTATCTACATTCATCTCCATGATTTCATCGAGAGAAGTGCCAAGACCCATACATGCCTGTGCAACATACCACATGATGTCACCCAGTTCACGTTTCAGGTGAAACAGATTTTCTTCAGTGACAGGTTTGCCTTGGAAGAGAGTCTTCTTTACAACTTCAGTAAACTCACCAGATTCGGCACACATTCCTACAGCAGCAGTAAGCAGTCGCTCGGAATGAAAACCCTGACCTTCGAGTTCTTGTAGACGATAGATGAATGCTTCGTGATCTTTCGATGCTTGAGACGTGACTGCATCGACAAACTCAACATACTTTTGGGTGTCAACATTGCTCATAGTTCTAATTCGAGTGGTTCTAGTTGGGATTCGGGTAGAATTTGTTGCATGGGAAGTTCCAAGTCAGGAGCAACCCTTACATGTGGAACATCCACTGTTTGTGGTGGATGTGGAAGAAGTATCTTAGCATAGACCGTATCTGGGTATATACTTAATATACATTCAACATCCCTCAGAGTTCCACAATGACGTTTTGACCCATTAGGTAAAGTCATCTCATAATAGTGAGGGATGTCTGTTCTTACTAAGTCAGAATTTAAATCCTTCAAATGATTTCTTAACATTGTGTTCCTCATTATTATACTCTTCATCCTGACCACTGTCAAGAATGTCGTCCTGAGCATTCTGCTCACAGTCGTAGAGTCGCATCTTGGCACGGTCAATACCCACAACAAACCTCTTATTGACAGTGGGATCACCGTATCGGTTCTTCAATTGCTTAACCATGATTTGACCTAGATTCTCAAGTTCCTCAGAAGATATGAGGGCAAACATAAGATCAGCAGTAGCAGGGAGACCAAAGGACTCACTTGTATCAGTAAGCTCAACATCAGAGCTGCCATAACCAGAACGAGTGGTCTGCGTGGCAGATATGATAGGGACGTTTGCTTCAACAGCCAACCCTCTAAGTTCCTCTGCAATAGACTTAATATAGCTATATGAATTGACAGAGCTGTTTCCGCGATACCTTTCGGAAGCACATATATTAAGGTAATCAATGAAAACAATATCAGGTCTAAATGACTTCTTAAGTGCAAGCTCGTTAAGAAGTGCCCTAAAGTGTCCAGCATGTGCAGAAGCCGTGGGATACTCCTTAATAATTAGTTGACCTTGAGTTTTTTTGCAGAGATTTGTTACCTTATTCTCAAAAATGAGTTTAGGAAGTTCAGTAATCTCTTGAATTGGAACGTTCAGTAGGTTTGCGTCAATTCGTTCAGCAATTCTCTCTTCTGCCATCTCCATTGTAATGTAGAGAACGTTCCTCCCTTGGAGCAAGACGGAGCTAGCCACATGGCACATGAATAGAGATTTTCCGACACCCGTACCAGCAAGAGCGATATTAAGAGTTTTGTTAGGGAGCCCACCTTTCGTGATTTTATTAAAGTATTCGAGATCAAACGGGATCTTGTCTTCCTTGCGGTGATAGAGTTCATATCGTTCCTCATAATCGTTTAAGTAGTCGTGTCCAATATGGTTATCAAAACTGACACCAAGAGCATCAGATAGAATTGAAGGGATGGCATCCCTGTTACGTTTTTCATCATTTCCTTCGGCAATATAGATTGACTCCATAAGTGCCATATAGATTGCCCGATCTCGACACCACTTCTCAGTAGTATCCAAGATCCATTCCAATTCACTAACAACTTCTTCTAGTGAATTTACAACATCAACAATTTCTTTGAATGTACTGTCATTGATATCCTTACGATTCTCAATCTCAATACAAAGAATCTCTTTAGTTGCTAACTTATTGTATTCACCAATAAAGTTTGAAATCTCTTCAAAAATAATTCTTTGATTGTTATCATCAAAATAATCCTTCTTAATAAAAGGAAGAACCTTCCTGGCATATGTCTCCGAATAAAGGAGATTTTTCAAAATTAAGATTTCAATCGTTTCCATAACTAAATCCAAAGGATATACTAAATCGTTTCCGATTACTTTCTCGGAATGGTAATACAGAATGAATTAGAAAAGTTGGAAACAATACTAAAACACCTGATGTTGGATATATGTGCATTGACGAACTATTATGTTCTTGATCAGTGATAGGACTTAATTGAACCCGTTTTCCATGAGAAGGATCCCATAGAACTAAAGATCCACCGTCCACACCATTATTTGAATGTGGATAAAATCCAACTGGTTTATCAGTGTAGTTGTACACTCTCTCAGATCCCTCCATATATCCTACTGGATAGTATACACCAGTTAGAGCAGAAAGTTGATGGTGATGAGGTAAATTTATGTCCCCAGCAACATTCATATTTGCCCAAAATAGATCACAGTTAATATTGGATTCGTATCCTAATTGATCACAATACTGTCGTCCACAATCTTCAACAATTCCTCTAAGTTTCTCAAAACTATCATACTTATTTTCAAGACTGAATTGACTATGCCAACCACCAAAGTTACTGTTTTCAGTTCCTTTAGGATCTTCTTTATACTCACGTTCGATATCGTCCATGAGCATTTCATTCAATTCATGAGAATTATTAGAAAAATTATAAGTTTTTATAGGAATAGGAAATAGAGATTGACTAACACCAATAAACTCATGCTCCATAACTGAATTCTTCTTTAGCAATCGTATCAAGTTTTTCCATTACTTCGGGTGTGAAATAAGTTTCAGGATCTTTCAAGATTGCCTTAGCATAGACTTTCTTTGTCTCACCATCAACAGTCATCTCATAACGACCTGCCACATTTTTCCAGAGACCTCCCAGTTCACCCAACTCAAGAAGACCGTAATATCGATCAAGACCACGCTCATCGTAATAAAGACGCACCTCAACATCCTTGTTCTCCTTACTCAAACGTGACTTAGCAGTCTTTGCCTTGATAATATTTCCGACAATTGTTGTTCCATCTTTTTCTTTCTTCTTAGACAAATAGATAATCGTAGACGCAGCATATTTGAGACCACTACCTCCACCCATTTCTTTCGTAGGAACGTAGGAACCAATAACATCGTAAGTATGGTTAGTAACAATCATAGGAATATTTGCCTGACCCAACTTGAGAGTAAGCATACGGAATGCACCTTTGATAAGTTGAGATTTAGTCATGTCCCGAACTTGCTTTTCATTAAGTGCGTCAGTAATTTCTTTCTCTGTGGACAGCATACCAAGAGAGTCTAAAACAAACATCAAAGGTTTGCGATCTTCTTCAGGTTCTTTTAAATATCGATCAACAGTCTTTAATGCTTTGCTTCGGAACTCTTCTACAGTGACAACATTCATCACTACAGTACGTGTCAGATCAACCCCACGACTTGAGAGAAGAGATTTGTTAACAGCGGCTTCAGTGTCAAAATATATGCACATCCCATCAGGATTAGTATCCAAGAAGTTCTTGACAACGGCGAGACTGAAAAAAGTTTTTCCAGTACTAGACTCGCCAGCAATGGCAGTAATCTTATTCCCAGATACACCACCAAATATA
>Ga0160423_10005725_pt1 | contig 10112 bp, 13 predicted proteins | sample CRUFie14St8metaG_FD_108191 | JGI IMG/M metagenome (GOLD analysis project Ga0160423, IMG submission 108191) | Marine microbial communities from the Costa Rica Dome - CRUD Field 142mm St8 metaG | ecosystem: Environmental > Aquatic > Marine > Oceanic > Photic zone | place: Costa Rica: the Eastern... | reverse complement strand
CTTTTTTTAATTCTAAAATATTTATTTCACAATTATTAACTATATTTTTAGTATGTTTCCAAGGATAAAAATTATCTTCTAATCTTAAATATTTATCAATTTTATTTGTAATATTTGTTATACTTTTTGCTTTAATATCTATCACTAATCCATATTTTTTTTTATTTAATTTATCTTTTCTAAGAACTCTACCTATACATTGTATAAAATTTTGTGTACACCTATTTTCTACATAATCAATAAATATACAAGTATCTAAATTATATATATCTGAACCTTCTTTATGTTTACCTGCACAAAATAATATAGAATTATTTTCTTTTAATGAAAATGTTTCATATTCATTATTTTTATCAATACTAGTATCAACAAATATTTCAAATTCTTTAAATATATTTTTCCATATTATACTTTCTTCTTTACAAAATTTAATCATACCACACCAAACTATAACTTTTTTATAAGGTTGTTTTATTATTAAATCTTTTATCATTAATAACATATTTGTTTTTTCAATTGATGTATTAATTTCTTTAAACCAATGTATTCTTGGACTTACTATTACATTATCAATAAAAGCATCATAAATACTATAAGAAGATAATAAATTATTATAAGGTTCAAAATCTAAATTAGGTGTAGCTGTTAATCCAATACATTTTGTTAAATAATTTTTTTTTAATATAAAATTATAAAATTCTTGTGTAGATTTATTTGTTATACTATGACATTCATCATGAATAATTAAATCTATATTTAAATTAATTTTTTCATATGATTTTTTACTAGTTAAAAATGCTCTATTAATAATTATTAATTTAGATTTATTCCAAAATTTAGATGAATTCAAATCAGAATACCAATTTTTTTTTTTATTTTTATCATCATTAAAATTATATATTAAATATTTAGTTAATATTTCTTCAAATCCTCTATCTTTTATTTTATTTATTTCAAATTGTTCTTTTAAAATACTTTTTTTTTCAGTAATCCATAATACTACTACATTATTACTACAAGAATTTACAAAATCTATTAAAATCTGTAATCCAATATATGATTTACCTGTTCCTGTTGCATGATAATGTATTCCAGAACGAAAATTATTTTCTTTAGATATATTTATTGCATTTATTTGATTTTTTCTAAATAACATTATATTTAAAAATTATAATATACAAATCAATTTTAAAATTAAAAATGATTTTAACAATAATTAATATTATAATGAGCATAAATCCAAGTTTATCACCACCATTAACATGTGATGATTGTAATAAAGAATATTATGATTTTAACGATGATGGTTCAAAAAACTTTACAGAAATATATTCAGATGGAAATTATGATTATTGTTTAACTTGTTTACCAAAAGATAAACAATTATTTAATAAAATTACTGTATATGAACGAATTGGAAAAGCACTTTTAAAAACAGGACATATAGAAAATATTTTAAAAAATTTTACTTTTGATTTCAATTCATATCAAAATCCTAAAAGTAAATATATACCAGAAGCTTTATCAGATGATTCAGAAATATATAAGTTAGCTTTAAGATTTTATATGGATATTTATGATTTATCAGATGATGAATTTGAACATTTTAAACAATTATTAATAGATTCCAAGTTAATATATTTTAATAATAATACTACTAAAACTTTTAAAGTAGGACCTGATAAAATACTAAAAGATGATTTAATCTCTTTAAATATAGTTAATGCTATATGTATATGTCCTGAAAGAGGAGAAGGTACTAGTGATTTTCTTTTATCTATTTCAAGAGATGGTACAGTTGGTGCTTTTGAATCTTATGGGTCATATGAAAAAAAAATAATTCCTGATATGATTATAGATTCATTAGAATGTATTGATACATCTAATTTAGAACCTGATAACTTATTAGATTAATATTTATCAATTTGTCCATTATCATTAGTATAATAAATATTTTTAATTCTATAATTTTTTTCACTAGCAACTTTGTATAAAGTTTTATAACAATTATCACAGCATTTAGCCATAACTAAATTATGATTTTTAGATCTTGATATTCTATATACAAATACATTAATTTTTATTTTTTTTTTACTTTTATTTATTGGTAATTTTTGTATAGCATCTACTTCAGCATGCAAACTACTATAAAAATTATCACTATTTAATCTTCTGCTAACGTTGTATTGATTTATACCAGTGGAATAAAACACAATACTTATTTGGATTAAAAATCACACAACCTAGATGTTCATGTCCATCATTTGCATTTTTTGGAGCATTCAATCTTTTTTGAATACAATGTTGAAATTTATTGATCAAAATATCAGATTTTACAGTATTAAAACACATTTTAAATTTTTTTAAAATCAAATCATTTTTTTATTTCAATTAACTCATTACTATAAATATTTTTATTAGTCCAATAATCATTTAAATATTTTGAATATTTAATATCATAATCTTTTGGTTCTACTAAATCATAATCTATTTTTGAATTTAATATATTAAGTTGCATTAAAATAAAAGCAACAAATGCTGAACAAAAAAATTGTTTATTTGATTTAATTATATTACATCTTAAATAAGCAAATAACCAATCCAATAATTTAAAATCATATGGTTTATCATATACCATTTTATGAACAGCTTTAATACTTGTTTCGTTAAATTTTTCTTTATTTTTTAATAATTTTTTTAAATAAATAGTTTCTGTTGTTTGATTTAATATAGTTGATATTGGTGTTAACTTAACACCTAATTTTATATTATTATCTTCTGCATCTTTTGTTAAATCAGGAACTGATTCCCATAAATAAGTATCTGTCAATTCTTTATTTAAATAAGTTGGTGATTTTAAAATAATACCTACATGTGAATAAGGTGATTTTGTCATATACTCTATAATACCTGCTGGATATGTAGTTGGATTTTTAATTGAAAAATGATTAGAAAATAATAATATATCACCTGTTTCAAATGTGTTCATATATTATATTAAATTAATTAAATTAAATTAAATTAAATTATATAAATATTCAAAAACAATATATTAAATTTATTTAATGAGTGATTTATGGAATATAGTTTATTCAGATAATAAAATATTATATTATTATAATAAAACAACAAATAAAATAAGTTATACATTGCCTGAAAATGGTATTCCTATTGCACAAACAGTAAATCTTGCTAGACCATATGAACAAATTTATAAAAAACAAAAACAAAAAATAAAAAATTATAGATATAAATGTTTTAAATTTTGGTAAATTAAAAACCCATTTTATTAGTAGCAATATTTATTAAAGTTTCAGGTTTATATATACGTTCTGATTCTGCTAATAATCTTAATTCAAAATTAAAATCTCCGTCACAAAATGGTACAAATATATCTTCTATATTATCTATTCCTAGACCTACATTTACATTCTCTTCAATTAAAATTTTTACAGGACCAATAGAATTATGTATTGGAGCATTATATTCTGTATGTTGTTTCATCGATATAGCAGCACTTGGACATATAATAACACCAATATTAAGTTCAGCTAATCTTTTAGCAATTTTTTTTTGATAATCTAATGGATGACAAGCTAAACTAATACAATGAATAGCTCTACTTTTACCTTGATAATTATATTTTTCTACATAATCACAAAATAATTCTGTTTCTTTTTCTGTTGGTATATTACACTGATCTAAATGTGCTTCAACATCTTTATTTAATTCTGATGCTTTTTGAAATACAATATCAAGATGATTTTCTTGACATTTATCACGTGATGGAAGACAACCAATAAAGTCAACTAATGGTGCTGCTTCATTAAATAAATCAATATTAGATTTTGTTTGTAATCCTTCTAAAAGTTGAGTACCTATTTGTAAATCTACATTATGTTTTTTCCAATAATCTTTAATTTCTAATGCTACATATAAAGGTTTAAATTTAACAATATTATCTATATCAATAAAAGTTCTCATTTGAAAACAACCTTGTTCAACTAATTTAGTTGTAGTACTTAACATTCTTTTTTTTAAATCATCTTCTGTATAATTTTCTTTTATTTTTCTCATTAAAATCCATTTTTCTTTCATAAAAGATAAAGATTCATTTAATAAATAAGGATTAATTGTTTTAGACTTATCAATATGTAAATGATGACAAACATATTTAATATTGTTTAATTTGACTAGATTATTCATTTAGTATATTATAAAAAAAATAATTTTAAATAATTTATATTATTTATCTAAATTTGTTATTAATTCAAATATTTCATTAGTTAAATTATAATGTGAACCATTTGAATCTGTTTTGGGTACTTTTCTATTTGTACTATTATTTTTATGTGATAATGAAATAATAATATCTTGTGAATTTATTTCATAAAAATTTGTTTTATCATTAATAATATCATATCCTTCATTTTTTTTGCTTTTATTATTAAACTTGTTATTTTTCCAATAAGATTTTTTAAAACATAATGTTGCTTCACTTATTCTATTTTTTATATTTTCATTAATATCTGGAACATTTATATAACTAATATATTTATTTATATCAAAACAAGGAATTATTGTTGAAAATACAATATCTACATTTTCATTTAATAACTTATTTACACGATTAGTAAAAGATTTAGCAGGATAATAATCATCATCATCCATTATAAGAATTATTTCATTTGAAGAATTTTGTATTGATAAATTTCTTTTTTCTCCAATATTTGTTTTATTTTTTAATTTAATATATTTAATATTTAAATCTTTTGGTAATAATTCTTTTAGTTTATTATTATTACTATCATCTACTATTATCCATTCAATTTTATCTTTTGGATAATTTGTATTATTTATATTTAATAACATTAAAGGTAAAAATTTACTACGATTATATGTTATAGTACATATACTTATATTTGGATAATCGATTTTTTTTTCTTTTGGCAAAATTAATGGAATTTTACGAAAGCAATTTATAACATTTATTATAAATTTATTTTTATCTATTTTATATAATTCTTTATCTAATAATTTAATATTACTATGAGTTATAATTTTTTTTAATATTTTATAATCTTCATTAAATTTTGTAATAATCATATCAAATTTATTTAATAAATTTTTCCAATTATTAGAAAAACATATATTATCATAAATAAAAATATTATAATTTGATTTTTCAAGCAAACCTAAATTTATATAATTATAAAAAATATTTATATGTGCTTCTTTACAAACATAATTTAAATAATGTTGTTCATAAGATTCATAATCACTATATATTTTATTAAGACTTGTTTTTAAAATATCTAATTCTTCCTTTATAATTTTATCATTTGTATCAGTAATAAAATTAATAATAGGCATATTTATTATATTTAAAAATATATTTTTTAAATTGTATAATGTCTAATTTAACTACTTCTAATTTAATTACAAATGATGATCATTCAATTTGTAGAATGACAAATTGGAATGTAATATGTGAAAGAGAATTAAATAAGCAAATTAATTTAGAATTAAATGCTTCACATTATTATGAATATTTATTTTCTTATTTTAATAGAGATAATATAGGATATAAAAATATTGCTAATTATTTTCATAAATGTTCTTTAGAAGAAAAAGAACATGCTAATAAATTAATAATCTATCAAAATAAAAGAGGTGGTGTTGTAAAATTTAATAGTATAGAACAACCAGAAGATTTTATTAATGATTTTTATACAAAAAGTGATGTTCAAATGGGATTTGAAAAAGCTTTAGAATTAGAAAATAAAGTTTATAAAAATTTATTACATTTACACGATGTAGCTAATGAAAAATGTGATCCACAATTTGCAGATTATATTGAAGGTAATTTTTTAAATGAACAAATAGATAGTATGAATGAATTAAGTACTTATATTGGTCAAATTAGTAAGATAGGTTTTAATGGCTATGGTTTATTTAATTTTGATTTAACATTCAATTAAACTATTTATAAATATTTATTTTATTTTTATTATAAATGGACGATTGGATTTATTTAAATAATATTAATGATGATAAAATTGAAAAAATATATAAATATAAAAAATCACTTGTTAAATTAAATAAATATCATAAAAGTAACATTAATAAATTATCAAATAATCAAAAAGAACATTATATTCAATTATATAATGAAATATTTAATGATAAAATATCTTTAATAACAAAGATAGGTTATTGTATTTTTTTCAATATAAAAAATATTAATAATATAGATGATGATTTTTTTAATGATAAAATTAAGAATAAAATAAAATTTTTTAATGATATTTTTAAGAAATCATTTTATAGATTAATGTTATTTAAAAATAAGAATGCTTTTTTAAACAAAAGTTATAGTAATTTTGCTTTAAAATTATTATTAAATTGGCATCATAATTGTTTTAAATTTAATAAAGTTAAATTTTTTATAAAAAAAAATTATAATTTTAATTACGAAAATATTTTTAATTATTGTCAAAAAGATGAAATTATTATAAATAAAAATATAAATACAATTTCTAATCAAGATATTTTAAATATTTTAAATAAATGTATTTTATCTTATAATGTTTTTAATCCAAAATTTAATAAAGATGAATGTATAAAAAATGTATATAGTTCAAGTGCTGGAATAGAAGGTTGGTATAATTATTATTATATTTTATTAAAGGATAATTTTAAAAAATGGAAAAATAAATAAAAAAAAACTGACTTTTTTTTTGATATAATAAATCAAAATGTCTGATTATATTAAGCAAGTTAAATGGACAGAAAAACTTAACTCTCAAACAGGAATCAGAAAAGGAGTTCAAACAAAGTTTTGTGAAAAATTACAAACTTATATTACTACTGATGTATCTTTATTACATTCACAAGTACCTAAAATAAAAACAAATTTTGTTAATGAAATTTATAATTTATATCCACTTTTAACTAATATTAATAGTAAAGTAGCAGAAATTTTAGGAAAAAAATTTCATATTGACAGACTAACTCATTCATTAGAACATACTAATCAACATTGGAGAAATATGTTTGATTGGAATCCAATAGATGATGATGATGATGATGAAAATTATTATAAACATTTATACAATAGAAAAGGTTCTTATGATTCATTCAAACAAGAGATAAATTCACAAGCATTTGGACAACTTAAGTGTGGATTAACATCTTCTTTATTACCATTAAGAGAAATTGAAATTGCTTTTAATATTCTAGAATCAGCACTAAAAATTGCTAAAGATAATGATGGTGAATTGTCATATAATTTTGTTGGAAAATCTTTTGATTTAACAGAAGATGTAATAGTAAGTTATGATGAAATTGAACAGTTTATTTCAGAAAATTTAAATAATTTTATATCTAAATTTGATATATAATATTACATTCTATATTTGTGTTTATATAACATTAAAAAATATTTAATAATATTTTTTTTTAATTTATTCATTTTTAAATCATTATATTCAATAGGCATTAATATTTTACTATTATGATTAAATACAATTATATTATTATCTAAATAATGAACCATTACTGTATCTTTATAATTACGTAGAATTATATACATATTATTTTTTAATTTTTCTAAAATGCTATTTATAAAAAAATAATGTTTTAAATTCAAAACAACATATTTGTACAATATTTTTTTATTTAACTGAACATATTTATCTACTCTTTCCTTAATATCTGAATTTAATTGTTTATATAATTTATACATTAAATATTTTTATTTATATATTTTTATATAATTATCATAATTTAACATAAAATATTACCTGGTGTTCTTGGAAATTGTATACAGTCTCTAATATTTGGTGTTCCTGTTACATAAGAAACTAATCTTTCTACTCCTAAACCCATTCCTGCCGAATGAGAATTTCCATATTTTCTTAAATCAAGATACCATTTTAAATTATTTTTACAAATTCCAATAGAATCCATTCTTTTTTCTAATTTATCATATGAACTTTCACGAACACTTCCACCAATTAATTCTCCAATTCCAGGAACTAATACATCCATAGCTTGAACAGTAGATTTATTTTCTTCGCAATTATCATTTTCTTTCATATAAAAAGATTTAATATCTTTTGGATAATTATAAACCATACAACATTTATTAAATTTCTTTTCACAAATCCATTTTTCATGTTCTGAAAATAAATCAATTCCCCAGTAAACATCATTTTCAAAAAAATCCTTATTTTTTGTTTTTTTTCTCCATTCTTTATCACTTATATTTGGATAATTAGATTTAACTAAAATATTATAATTTTTAATTTCTTCTTGTAAAATATTTATAACTTCTGTATAACTTATTCTTACAAAATCATTTTCTACTGTATTTTTAAGATTATTAATTAATTCATCTGAATTACGTACTTTACATAATAAATCTAAATCTTCTTTATTATTATCTAAAACGTTTTTAATAACAAATTTAACATAATCTTCTGATACATCCATTAAATCTTCTAAATTCATAAAAGCACTTTCTATTTCTAACATCCAAAATTCTGCTAAATGTCTTGTAGTATTAGAATTTTCTGCACGAAATGTTGGTCCTAATGTATAACAATCACCTAATCCTGGAACAGCACATTCTAAATGTAATTGTCCCGAAACTGTTAAACCAATTTTTTCTCCAAAAAAATCTTGTGTATAATCAATTGTTCCATCATCATTACAAGGTAAATCTTTTACATTTTTTTTTAAAATATTTGTAACACAAAAAGCTTCACCTGCTCCTTCACAATCACCTGATGTAATTAATGGAGTATTAACTAATTTATAATTATTATTTTGCATAAATGAATGTGTTGAAAATAATATTCTATCTCTAATTCTTGAAATACAAGAAAATAATGGTCTTCTAATACGCATATGTGGTATAGTACGTAAATAATCAGGTGTTAAAGCAGTTTTAGGTAAAGGATAGTCTGAATCAATATCAACTTTTCCTAAAATTTCACAATCATGACATTGTATTTCTATTTCTTGACCTTTAGCAGGTGATTTTATTACTAAACCATTAATTTTAATAGAAGCACCTGTATTTAAATGTTCTTTTACAAGTTCAATATTATTTTTATAATATTCATTTGAAAATATAATTTGAACATTACTGACACAAGAACCATCATTTAAAGATACAAAAAATAATTCACTTTGTTTTCTTGTTGTTTGAATCCAACCACATATAGTTTCAATTTTATCTATATAATTATCATAATTAGTTAATAAATCTTTAATTATAGTTCTTTTACGATTATATTTATTCATATTAAATATTTTTATTTATATAATTTTAAGTAATAATTATATTTATAATAATGATTTATTTAAAAAATATTTATATATTTTGTTATATTTAAAATTTAATATAAATTATTAGGTGAAATATATTCTTTTTCATAATATTTATCAACTATTGATATCTCATTTATATAATAATAATTTTTACATCCACAATATCCACTTCCATAAGTACAACATGATTCTCCTTCATCTAAATCTTTTAATATATTTATTTTTTCTTGTAATTTATAAGGAATTTGTTCATAATTACTAAAATATTTAATAATATCATCAATATTACCTATAAACTTAGAATGTCCTGTAAAATGTTTATGCATAAATTCTTTACTAAATGATAATAACCAAAAACTAACTTCTTCTTCTTTATTTTGTTCACGAAAATTATCTGGTTCTGAGCAATAACCATCATGTAATTCTTCACGTAATGAATACTTTATTATTAATTGATAACCTTTATAATCACTATTTAAATGATCATTATGTATTAGTCTTTTATTAAATTTATCAGTAATTGAAGTATAGTTTTCTTTAAAATTTTCCATTTAAATTATATAATTATTATAAAAAATCATTTTTTAAAATTTCAATAATTATAAAGTAATTACTTAAAAAATGATTTTTTATAATAATTATATAATTTGTATATGGATAATCAGTATGAAATTAATATTGAAATGAAAGAATTCCCGCATATTAAAAGTATTTTAAATAAACAATTAAATAAAACAAATTTAAAAAAAAAAACAGTTAAATTTAATGAAGAT
>Ga0160423_10005724_pt1 | contig 10112 bp, 9 predicted proteins | sample CRUFie14St8metaG_FD_108191 | JGI IMG/M metagenome (GOLD analysis project Ga0160423, IMG submission 108191) | Marine microbial communities from the Costa Rica Dome - CRUD Field 142mm St8 metaG | ecosystem: Environmental > Aquatic > Marine > Oceanic > Photic zone | place: Costa Rica: the Eastern... | reverse complement strand
ATATTAGGGAAAGAATCTATGTTTGGTGACATGCCAAGAGGAGTAGTATTAATAATTAATTTATACTTAGAATATATTTCTTCATTTTTAATATCTTCATATGAAAAATATGATGGGTTTGAGGTCGATACAATTTTATAATTAATATTTAATTTTTTTAATGCATAGCATATAGCATTAGAGCTTCCGCCTGAACCTAAAACTAAAGCATTAAAATTTATATTTGGCAGCCATTTTTCAAGTGAAATTTTGAAACCCAGGTAATCTGAATTAAAACCTATTAATTTATTGTTAATTACTTTTATGACATTTACTGAACCAATTTCTTTGGCAACATTGTCAACTTTATCCAAATACCTTATAATATTTTCTTTGTAAGGAATGGTAACATTAAGTCCTATTAAATTTTTTTCTTCTTTTATTGTCTCAGTAAAAGAATCTAATGATGCCATTTCAAAATTTTTATATGTGCTGTCTGTAATTTTCTCTCGAGAAAACTTTTTGGTAAAGTAATCTTTTGAAAAAGAATGACCTAGTGGGTATCCAATTAATCCAAAAACTTTCATTTAATAGGCTTTAAAGAATATGATAAAATAAATGAAACTAATATAAATAAAATTGAAAGCTCCATATAATTTTCAATACCTAAGGACTTAGAAAAATCGTTTGGTAAATAATTTGTTCCATCAAATTGCCAAGGCCACATTTTGTTTAAGGCACCTAACATCAATCCCGATAATGCAAAAACTGTATTTCTATAATACCTATTTAATAATAAACTTATAACTCTCGAAAAAATAATAACACCAGTTATAGCACCAGATAAAAAAATTAAAATTATATCAAAATAAAAATTTGTGAGTGAATTTATTATGTAGTCATATTTTCCAATAATTAAAAGAATATAACTTCCTGATATACCTGGTAATAACATTGCTGTAATTGCTATCAAGCCAGAAATAAATACAGAGAAATAACCTTCACCTATCCCAATTGGATTAATCAATGAGATAGAATATCCTACTAATGAACCAATTGCAACAAATAAAAAATCATAAAATGTTGAGGGTCTTAAATTGTAAATTATCTTCAATGAAGAAAAAAATATCAATCCAAAAAAAAATGAGAAGAGTACAACTCTAAAATTTTCAAGAAGAAAATCAACTAAAAAAGAAAAAGAAATAATTGATAACAAAATACCTATTAGAACAGGAATAAGAAAAGGCAAGTTTAATTGTTGACTTAATTTTTTAAAATTTAAAGTAAATAAATAGTTGATAGATCTTAAATTAAATGATTTAATAGAACTAATAAAGTCATCATATATACCTAAAAGTAACGCCACTGTACCACCAGATATTCCTGGAATCAAATCAGAAACGCCCATGGCCATACCTTTTAAAAAATTATAAAAGGAAATTTTATTAAATAATTTATAAGAAATCATTGAATGTGTCGCCTCTTAAACCAACCCTAATTGTCTCCAGAGAGATAACTTCATTTCCAGAAATATTTCCAAGATTAACATTAGGGCCTAACAATTTTACGAACCAAACTTGTTGAGCTTTTAAGGGTGCCTCCCAAATAATCTTCTCAGTAGGTATCTCAGTTAAAATTTCCTCTACCAAACCCTGTCTTACCTCACCTGATGATCTAAATAGACCAACACTACCTGATTCTCTAGCTTCTCCAATTACTTTCTTTGAGCCCGCATTGAGTTCAGCTTTCATCTGTCTTATCCATTTATAAGGTGGAATAATTTTTTTTTCATCTTTTGACCCTATTTCTGAAAATACTGTTACATGTTTTGAAAGCTTTTCAATGTATTCACATTTTTTTTTGTGAGGAATTGATATCGAACCATCAGAGACTTCTGCAAGATTTAGATCATACTCTTTTAAAATTGAAATGTAGTCATCAATTTGACTTCTAATAGCAAAAGCTTCAAATAATGTGCCTCCTAAATAAACGTTTATGTCAGCATCTTTAAATAGTTTAATCTTCTTCTTAAGATTATTCATGAAGTTTGAGGTAGTCCAACCAAACTTAATTACATCAAAATATTCTGAACTAGACTCAATCAAGTCCTTACATTGTTGAATGCTTGATCCTTTGTCAATTACCATAGTTATACCTTTCGATCTTGGTTTTTTCTCTCTTTTTGGTAAATTTTTTAGATTAAAATTCATCTGTTACTGCTATTTTTAAATTGATTTATAACCCTTATAAGAGCTGATTGACTCTCAAAGTTTGGCACAAAATCAAAAAGAACATCATGATTATCAAAGTTTAAAGATAAAGCGCTCTCAAGGACATTTATTGACTCTTTATATCTTCCGGCGTCCATCAAATAAATTACAAGCCTGTAGTAGAGCAAAGATTCACCTGGTGACTCTTCAATTGCTTGATCAATTATATCAATGGCTTTGTCAATATCACCACTTTCATAATATATTAAGGAAAAATCAAGAGATAACTTATAATCATCTGGCTGCATTTCGACAGCTTTAGAATATAAATCTATACTAGAAACTAAATTTCCTACCTTAAACTCGGCATACGCCAAAGATTTAACATACTCAATATTTTTATTGTCGATTTTATATGCTTTCTTGAAAAAATGAATAGCTTCAAACCACTTGTCAAGTTTAGAAAGACTTCTTCCTAATCCAAAATAGGATTCTTTGAACATTTGATCAATTTTTATAGATTTTTGATAAAAGCTTATTGATGTAGAATAATCTTCAAGGTAGAAATTAACATTTCCTAAACATGAGTAAATTTCAGGAGACGGACCATCCAGGCTGAGTGATCTTTCAAGATACTTTTTTGCTTGATCAAATTTCTCAAGTTTAATCAATGCCTCTGATATATTTATGTAAGCACTTGAATATTCTTCATCAATGGCAATTGAAAACTCAAATGCTTCGACAGCATTTTCAAATTGATCAAGTTTCATATATACATTACCCAAATTGAACCATGCATATTCTGAATATGGATCTTCATCAATAAATTTTTTATAATACTCGATGCTATTTTCAAGCTCTCCAGTTATTTCAAGGCAATAGGCAAGGTCATAGAGAGCATTTTCATGATTTAGATTACACTCAATGGCTTTTTTAAAATATTTAGAAGCTTTTTTAAATTTCTTGTCAGCTTGGTAAGCTAACCCAATTTGATAATATATTTCATCTTTGTTGTCAGATATGTCAAGAGCTTTTTTCAGGATTTTTATTGCACCAGTTGAATCTCCTAAAATTATTTTCACCTGACCAATAAGAATAAAAATATTTTCATCCTTAGGGTTTAGGGAGTGTGCTCTCTCTAAAGACAATAAAGAATCTGAAAAGTTTTGAAGAGCAATCAGAATATTAGCTCTTTGTATTAAAAGGTCTGAGGAAAAATTATGTTGAGAAAGGGCAATATCTACCGCCTTCAACCCTAATTTAAATTTATGGTTATCAATATACCACTTTATGATCTTCTCGTATGTCTCCGAGTCATAGTAAAAATCTAAATTTTCCTTAACTTTTAATTCGAAATCTGAAACTAGTCTTTGAATCTCTTCTTGTCTTTTCTTGTATTCTTCTGCCATTTTAATAAACCTTAAAACTAACAATTATATTGTTTATTAATAATTATTTATCAAATGAAATATAATTTTACTTAATGGCCCTGTAGTTCAATGGATAGAATAGAAGTTTCCTAAACTTTAGATACAAGTTCGATTCTTGTCGGGGCTACAATGAAAACACTATTTATTTTATCACTATTGTTAAATACTGAGTTATTTCATAATTCAAAAAAAGGCATAAAATTTTATAAAAAGGGAGATTATGAAACTGCTATAAATCTCTTTCTTGAAGAGATGAAAAATAAAAAAAAATTTAAGAACTATTTCTATCTTGGACAATCGTATTCAATGGTAAATGATAATCAGAACGCCATAAAAATGTATGAAAAAGCATTATCAGGAAAGTTTTCAAAAAGTATAATTTATTTTGAAATGGGCCTATCCTACTTTTTACTTAAAAAAAGCGAAGATGCACTCCAAAATTTAAATTTGGCTCTTAAATATGATCCTAATAATGTTAATTATTTAATAAATCGTGGTTCTATAAAATACGATTTGGGATTGATAAACTCGGCATGTATAGATTGGATGAATGCAAAAAGTATAGATGTTAACTCAATTGATCTGGAGTTAATAAATATTAATTGCAATTAATCTTTTTTCTTAAAATCTCCGTTTTTAATTGCCTTAATAAACTTTACCCATGCAAAAGGATTAAGTAAAGGGTTCGATGGTAGTTGAAACTTTGTTGAAGTTGATAACATTTGTTGATCCATGAAGTACTTATAATTCATATTAGCACTCATTGGTTCATTGCTATACATCCTTCTGAGTAAGTCTTTATCCAATGACCTGTCAAGATTATCAAGATCTCTTCTATTTGGCAATTCAATTGCCAGAACAGCTTTCTTAAATAGATCCTCGGTTGGATATGGAAAAATCTCAAGTTCTGGTAAAATTGTTGTATCAGGTTTTAGTTCAATGAATAAAGTTACCGACTCACCCTTGTCTCCGGGCATAATAAAGTTTTGTTTTTGGTATCCAATAGCACTTACAATTATACTATCTCCCTGTATTACTGGCATTGCAAAATAACCATAGGGATTCGAGGTTGTTCCTCTTCCCGCTGCAGGAACATAAATGTGGACTCCCCCTACACCTGATATACTATCCTGACCAACTACAACACCAGACAGCTGTATTATTTTTTTTTGTCCCTGCGCATAACTGTTGTTGTTATACCCAACAATTAAAAGCAACAGAATTGTAAATACATGTGTTATTTTTTTAATCATAAAAAAATGTAAAACCTAAAATACATGCTAAATTACTTAATAAATATTTTTTTTTTGTTTAGAATGTAAGGATATAACAATATTTAACTTGATATGAGGTTAAAAAAATTTAATATTGAATACGGTAAGACAGTTTTTAAGTCTTTTTCTGATGAATCAAGAATAAGAATTCTTAATATTCTTTCAAACAGAAAAGAAGCTACTATTACAGATTTAGAAATAATTTTAAACTTTACCCAAACCAAAACATCTAGACATGTTAATTATCTTAAAAATTCTGGATTATTAAATTTTAGAAATCATGACCAATTCATATTTTATTCATTAAGGGAGGAAGCTCTTGATATAATTGATCAAATATTTGAATATTTAGATAAAGATTTACAACTTAAAGAAGACCTTGAAACCTATGATATAATGTTTAACAACAGAGAGTTAGCAGTAAATAAAATAGAATTAAAATCCTGGAGATAAAAATAAATACATAATGTTATGAGTAATGCATTTTTTGAGATACCTATTCCAATAAACGAAGCAGTAAAAGAGTTTAGAAATGGATCAATTGAAAAGAAAGAACTTTTGAATACGATCCAAGAGATGAAAAAAAATCAGGTGGACATACCAATGATCATTAATGGAAAAGAAGTTAAAACAAGTAAAAAAATTGAAATTAGAGCACCTCACAACCATAAATTAAAACTTGGAACATTTAATGAGGGAGATGAGTCACATGTAAAAATGGCAATTGATGCAGCTCTTAAAGCTAAAAAGGAATGGGGATCTATGTCATGGCAGTCTAGAGCATCAATTTTTCTAAAAGCTGCTGAGCTTATTGCTGGTCCATACAGATCTAAAATTAATGGTTCAACGATGCTTGGTCAGTCCAAAAATGTTTTTCAAGCAGAAATTGATGCAGCTTGTGAATTTATTGACTTTCTAAACTTCAATGCATCTTACATGGAAGAGATTTATAAAAATCAGCCTGAATCGTCAGATGGTATGTGGAATAGACTTGATTACAGACCTCTTGAAGGATTTGTGTTTGCTATCAGTCCATTTAACTTCACCTCAATTGCTGGAAATCTTTGCGCAAGTCCTGCCCTCATGGGTAACACAGTAGTATGGAAACCTGCATATCCTCAAATATATTCTGCAAATATAATTATGGAAGTTTTCAAGGAAGCTGGCCTACCTGATGGTGTAATAAATATTATCTATGTAGATGGTCCCGTTGCAGGAGATATAATTTTCAAACACAAAGAATTTGCCGGACTCCACTTTACTGGAAGTACAGCGGTCTTTAAAAATTTGTGGAAAGAAATTGGTAATAATGTTGACAGGTATAAATCCTACCCAAGGATAGTTGGTGAAACTGGTGGAAAAGATTTTATAATAGCTCACAAATCTGCTAATGCAAAAGAAGTTTCAACTGCAATAATTAGAGGATGTTTTGAATTTCAAGGCCAGAAGTGTAGTGCACCATCTAGAATTTATATAGCAAAATCTATATGGGACGATGTTAAAAAGAATTTAATTCAAGATATAAAAGAAATTAAAGTTGGTGATCCTGAAGATTTTAGTAATTTTATGAATGCAGTTATAGAGGAGAAAGCTTTTAAAAAGATAACCTCATATATTGAAGACGCTAAAAAAGACTCAGATCTTGAACTATTAGTTGGAGGAAGTTATGATGACAGCAAAGGTTATTTTATAGATCCAACTGTTTTCGTTACTAAAAATCCAAATCATAAATTAATGGAGGAAGAAGTTTTTGGTCCAGTAACATGTATTTATATATATGAAGATGAAAAGTATGAGGAAACGTTAAGGCTTGTAGACAATACATCCCCATATGCGCTTACTGGTGCAGTATTTGCAAAAGAACAAATTGCAATTGACCTGGCAAACAGGGTATTAGAATATTCAGCGGGTAACTTTTATATAAATGACAAGCCAACAGGAGCTGTTGTTGGTCAACAACCATTTGGAGGTGGAAGAGCATCTGGAACTAATGATAAGGCTGGCTCCTACCTTAATTTATTGAGATGGGTTTCTCCAAGAACCATCAAAGAGGTATATAATACACCTAAGGATTATAGGTATCCATTTATGGATTGATTAGTTTAGCAGATATTTTTTCGATATGAAAAACGGTCTCTACTTAATCTCATTACTATTTTTTATTACAAATATTAGTTTCTCACAAAGAGTTATTGACGTCCCTTTTATAAAAGATGAACAAGTTAATCTTGATGGTATTTTAGATAAAAGTGAATGGGAAAGTAGTGAAAAATTAAATTTAGATTATGAAACAGAACCTGGTTACAACATAAAACCCATAGTTGAAACAGTTGGTTATATTCAGTATTCTGAAAATTATTTGTATGTGGCTTTTCATGCTAAAACTAATGAACCTGTTAGAGCAGCTGTTAGAAAAAGAGATGATATGGGGTCACTAGGAAATGATTTAATTGGTATAAGTATAGACACTTATGGTGATGGAAGGAATAATGTTTTTATTGGCTGTAACCCTCTTGGATCACAGATTGATGTTAGGATTCTTAATAGTTTAACAGATGAGGGGAGGTATGACTTAGCATATGATCTTGAATATGAATCTATTGGAGTGATAGGAGATAATGAATATTATGTTGAGATTAAAATTCCTTTTTCATCTATTTCTTTTTCAAATAGTAAAACACAAAAATGGAAATTTAGTTTTGTAAGAAGATATCTTGACTATGCTATATCAACTAGTAAAGATGACAGAGATAACTCATGCATAACATGTCAGTTAAATGATTTTATTGTTTTTGATAAGTTTAAGGTTGATAAAAAGTTTGATCTTTTACCTTACATTTCATCAAATATAACAGGAAATAGAAGCGATAATACTGAGAAAATAACTTATAATAAAATCAAACCTAATATTGGACTTGGAGTTAATGCTGAATTAACAAAAACCTTATCGCTTGAGTTAACAGTAAATCCAGATTTCTCCCAAGTTGAGGCAGATGTAACAAGAATAGATGCTAACTCTGCATATTCATTAAGTTATCCCGAGAAAAGACCATTTTTCAATAATGGAGTTGACATATTAAAACTTAATTCCAACGATTTACAACCATTTTATTCCAGATCTATAAATGATCCACTTTATGCATTAAAAATGTTAAATCAAGGTAAAAATTCTAGGTTCCTATTATTATCATCTCTTGATAATAATTCTCCCTATTTAATTGCAGGAAATGATAAGTCATATTTTGGTGAGGGTGAAAAAAGCTTGATAAATATATTAAGATACCAACACCTACTTGGGAACGGGTCTAAAATTGGACTTTTATCATCCAGTAGGGTTTATAATGGAGGTGGGTACGGTAACTTATTTGGTATTGACGGATTAATTCAAGTTTCTAACAATATTAGATTTGCCTTCGATATATTAAAAAATTTTAACCTTGAACCAATAAAAAACTGGATTGATTCAGATGACTACTTCAGAGAAAATACAGTAAGTCTTGATGGTGAAAAGTTTAATGGAACTGGGATATCATTAGGCATTACTCGTAAGACAGAAAGATGGACAAGTTATATCGGTTATAAACATATTGACCCAAATTACAGAGCAGATATTGGATTTGCTGTAAAAAACGACAGAAAATGGATTACACTTTTACAGTCACATAATAAATTTTGGGACAACGGATTTATCAAAACTGCCTCCTTTACAGTCAAGAAAGATATCTTATATGATTTTACAAATAATCTTGATGTGATGTCTCTTGATGGAAGCATAAAAACCACATTTAAGGGAAATACAGAATTTTCATATTATTACGATTACGATTTTATTACAAACTACTTAGGGGTTGACTATAAACATTACGGAACAAGTAGATTAGGTATAAGTACTAAGCCCATTGAACTTTTTAACTTTATCTCAAATATAAGATTTGGAAAAGATATTGCATTTAATTCCGATAATCCTGAGGTTGGAAAAGAGCTTGATTTGTATTTTAATTTAATTTTTCAAATTACCGACAATTTTTCTATATCAAATATTTTTAATAAATCTAGACTTAAAAACTTAAATGATAATACAAATTATTACGACGGCTTAATTTATAGACTTGACACTAAATATCAATTTTCTAAGTCTATCGGAATGAGATTAACATCTGAGATTAATACTTTTAATAATTCTCTTTTCTTTCAGCCATTATTTGAATGGGTTCCAAATCCTTTTACAATATTTTATGTGGGAGGAAATCAAAACTTTCTAAAAGAGAATGTTTATAAGGCCAACAGTTCTCAAATATTTATAAAATTTCAATATCTCATCAATCTTTAAAACCATTTTGCTGATTATAACGTCTTTATTTTTGTGAACATTACTAATAGAAATAAAAGAAGAGAGTTTCTTAAAAATGCAGGTTCAACTGCCTTATTTGCTTCAATCGGAACATCATTTTTAGTTGGTTGTAGTACAAGTGAAGAAAAAATTGATCCAATAATACCTCCTGATGAAACAGGTGGTGAAACAGGAATTGGGTTCACAGTTGATGGTGACGTATACACATTTGACCTTACTCACTCATCATTTTCAACACTTAAATCAGTTGGAGGTTGGAAAAGATTTGATCAAGGAGGCATGTTGATTGTAAACGTAGGACAAAATGTAATTAGAGCATTTAATAGTTCATGTCCTCATGCCGGATGTAGAACTAGTTGGGGATATTCAAACAATAATTTCAGATGTGGCTGCCATGGTGCAACATTCAATAATCAAGGATCAGTATTAAGTGCTCCGGGAGGCACTGGGGATTTAATATCATTTACAACTGTACTTGAAGACGACGTACTGACGGTATCAAAGTAACTTAGATACTGACCTGAATTCCATTTTTGTAATAAACTTCCTTTTCTAATTTACCATCCCTTGAATATATTCTCATATAACCGTTTTGTATACCATCTGTGGTTTCTGTTTCATCTGAAAGTGTTCCGTCACCATAATAATTTTGTTGTAAACCATCTCTAACTCCATTTTTAAAATTCCATTGTCTCTTTAAACGTCCATTTTTATAATAAGACTTTGACTTGCCATTTCTCACAAGTTTTTTGTCAAAGGTTTCTTCACTTTCAATTTTACCAGTTTTATAAAATCTTTTAACTGATATTTGACTTACACCATATTTCCATTCACTCTGCATATTTCCTGATGGATAATATAATTCGGT
>Ga0160423_10005723_pt1 | contig 10113 bp, 5 predicted proteins | sample CRUFie14St8metaG_FD_108191 | JGI IMG/M metagenome (GOLD analysis project Ga0160423, IMG submission 108191) | Marine microbial communities from the Costa Rica Dome - CRUD Field 142mm St8 metaG | ecosystem: Environmental > Aquatic > Marine > Oceanic > Photic zone | place: Costa Rica: the Eastern... | reverse complement strand
GATTGTAGGGTGACCGGCTCGCGCGGAGAGAATTCTTTCGCAGATCTTCCACCCCTGGGACGACCGGTGTGTTCAGGATTCTCGGTTTTGAAGATCTCCCCTTGACCATTGTCGTCACCGGCATCGTCGGTCGCTCGTCGCTCGGTTGTTTTTCGTTTCGTATTTCGGTTCTTACCAGCGGCGACCCTGACGGTCCTAGGCCTCGCGGCGCACAGGGTAGGGGTTCTAACGGCGGCGGTTCTGGCGTTCATCCTTGCTCGTCGATGCTTGTGGGGTTTCGGCGGTGCGCTTCGCTTCCCTCTTCGCGTGCGTCGATCTCTCCCGCACCCGGTGACCAGATTGGCTGATCTTCGATGAGGATAACACGCGATCCCATTCCATTTTTTTACATGGGATTTCTACATCCCACGCCGACCGGCCCGGCTCGGCGGAAATTTCCATTTTCTGGCGCCCCCCCCGGGGAGAAATCGCAAGCCCGCGTGATCGGGAAAAGGGGGAAAGGTCGACCCACTTTTGGTCGTCCTCGAGTGCGAGCGCTCGAGTGCTCGAGGGGTTCGGCTCAGCTCGAGCGCCGCGGGGCGGTAGGTGACGTGGCCGACCGTGTCTTTGCGCGCGCGCGGGGGCGCGACGACCATGTCGAGCGGGCCACGCGACCCGCGTCTCGGGCGCGTGAGGCGTGCACCCTCAAGGGACGAGGGCGAGGCAGGGGAGCCGGCCGCGAAGAGGCCGGCTCCCTCGACCAGCGTTCCGCGGAGCGTCGCCCTCGGCGGCAAGTCCGCCGCTCCGAGAGACCCGCGCCTGGGGAGGCAGCAGGGCACGCAGCAGACGCAGCAGCAGACGAAGAAGAAGAAGAAGGTGAGCTTCGGCTGGCTTCCGCCCTCGCTGCAGGATGACAAGGACAAGGACAACGGCCCGCCCGAGGGGTCGAAGATCGTGAGGGAGTCGTCCATGCGGCATCGAAACCAGCAGGCTCACGCGCACACGCCGCCGGGGCACCACAACCCACGGCAGCAGCAGAGCCCCCCGAGGTCGCAGGGTCGGGGTCGGGGTCGGGGCCGGGGCGACTGGAGGGGCGGGGGCCGGGGGCGCGGACGCGGGAGGGATCCTCGGGACCGGTCCTCGGGCGCCCCGGGGACGTCTTACCGCCACCCGCAGCACCATTATCAAGGCCACCGGGCCCACCACCAACACCAGCACGGCGACCACCCGGAGGACTATCGGTACCACGAAAACCAACGTGTCGCCCCTGATCCCTCCTACCACCACCACAACGACTACTACGACCACCACCGCCACCACCACCCGTACGACAGGCCACCCTATGGGCCTGCACCCCCTCCGCATCGCCAAGGCTACGAGGGGCACTACCATGAGTACCAGCAGCCTCAAGTGCCGGCGCCCCATTTCCAGCCGTATTCCCCGCACCCCGGCCCTCCGCCTGCTGCGACCTTTTCGCAGGGCGACCACCACCACGGCCGTCACCACCACCACCAGAATCACAATCACTACCATTCCAGGCGGAGGGACCGGGACCCTGACGACCAGCGCCCGCGGCAGTCCAGGGTACGCCGGCATTACAAGCCCGGCCACTACGAGAGGAAGGGCCATTTCGACATCCTGAAGGGGAGGTACGGGAACTACCACAACTACTATGCCAGGAGGCACGACGGGGACAATGTGTTCGCGTGCGACCTGAGGGTTGCTTCCATCAGGAGGGAGTGGATTCAGAACAAAGACTGCGTCGACTTTGGTTGCAACGAGGGTCCCATCTGCATCGAACTGGCGGCGGAGTACAAGTCCAAGACGATGAAGGGCATCGACGTGGACGAGGTGCTCGTTGACCTGGCGAGGAGGAACTTGAGCGCCAAGAGGGCCAAGATCGAGCGAGCCCGGTCCGATGGGAGCAGGCGGGAGAGGCAGGCGCAGTACCAGGAGCAGCTCAACGCTCTGGACAACACCGAGTTTGTGTGTGCGGACTTCATGTTCTACGACTTCGAGCCGGAGAGCGTGGACACCGTGCTGTGCCTGAGCGTCACCAAGTGGGTTCACTTGTGCCACGGCGACAACGGCATCCATGATCTCTTCCAGATCTTCTCGAACATTCTCAGGAGCGGCGGCCACCTGTGCCTGGAGTACCAGCCATTCAGCAGCTACAAGACCTCGACGAAGAAGGAGGAGCTGAAGAGGTATTTTAAGGAGGATTGCCCCAAGGACGAGAAGCTCTGGGACCCCAACACGCTGCAGACGAAGCCAAACCAGTTTGAGGACCTTCTGCTGCACAAGTACGGGTTCACCTTTGTGGAGGACAGCGAGCACTGCGCGCGGGCCAAGATTTTTTCAGGTCGTCCCATGAAAATATTCCAGAGAGATGCAAGGTTACAGGTCGTCCCATGAAGATCTTCCAGAGAGATGCCAGGGTAAAATGACTGTAATCTACGCTTCTCCATGTTTGTTTTCCTGCCACCACTTCTTCTTCCCCCCCCGTCCCGCCCCTGCTGGTCGCAGCCAGTGTTCCTTGGAAAAATTCAATTTTTCGTTTTTTCGTTTTCTGGTCTCTCTGTCCAGAAAGCGAGAACCCCGAGACGACCCGCGAGAAGGAAGGCGACGCAGCGTGCCAGCCCGGCATTGCGAGTTCCGTCCGCGGGGGGGGGGCGGAGAAAGGCGACCATGTCTGACTACGGGGGAGGCTTTCAGTTCACCTTCGGGACGGCGGAGGGCCAGCCCCACCACCAGCCGCAGCCCTACCAGCCAACCCAGGCCCACGACGCGAGCAGCGTCTACGTCAGCAGAGGCGGGGCAGTGACCTACCCGACCCTACCTCAGCAACCCCAGCAGCAGCCCCAGGAGCTGGTGAACATAACGTACAGCGATCAGCAGTACAACCCCCCCGCCGCCCCGAGGCATGGCGGAGGAAACGCCCACTCGGGCGACACGGTTGCGGTCGCGAGGACTTCGCCTTCGCCAGCGAGGGGCTCTGCGGGCGGGTCTCCGCGGTACAAGGTGACCTTCAAGGGCGAGTTCGGCGAGACGCAGAACGTGTTTTGCGAGATAGGCATGGACGGCCTGAAGCTCGTGGACACGCACAACGGGAGCTGCCTGGAGACCTTCCCGCTCAACGTGATCTCCCGCTGGGCGGTCCGCGACAAGGACACCTTCCTGTTCTGGTCGAGTGGGGACGGGAAGCAGCGCCAGGTGGAGCTCCGCGGCGCGAGTAAGGACGTGAGCGACATTTTGGACACCATCACTGCGGCATGCATGCAGCTGTGCGAGATGATGGAAAAGGAGGAGCACCAGAGGAAGGTGCAGGGCCTTGGGGATGAGGACGACGATAAGGAGGGGGAGACGGAGGCCAGCAGCTCCGGCGGGGACAAGAAGGGTATCGTCGGCTGGATTGCCGGCAAGGTCAAGACCGGCCAGGGCGACGACGCGGAGGACTCCGCGTCCATTCCCGAGGGTGTTGAGTACTGGAAGCAGCCAGACTACGACGGTTGGATGCAGTCGCAGGGCGAGCACATCAAGACCTGGAGGAAGAGGTGGTTCGTCCTGAAGGACGGGTACCTGTTCAGGTTCCTGAACGACAAGGTCTTGCCCCAGAGCAAGCCGAGGGGGGTGATCAGCCTCGCCTCGTGCCTGGAGATTGCCAAGCCTTCCAAGGACTCGAGCCAGGGAGCCACCATCCAGGTCACCACGCACAAGAAATCCAAGTCTGCTAGCAAGGGGGACACCATCCTGAACGTCCTGCTCGTGGCGGACTCCAAGGCGGAGAGGGACCTGTGGCTGGAGATCCTTCTGGCCGCAAAGAAGGAGCTTGCGAAGAACGAAAGGGATGCCGCGAAGAAGAAGGAGACTGAGGCCAGGACAAGCAAGGCCAGGGAGAGGGAGACGAAGAGCAAGGAGTGGATGGCCGAGCTCGACGAGGGCTTCAGGACCCTGCAGCGCAACAAGAAGCCCAGCGCCCAGCCCAAGCCACAGCAGCAGTCTACCGTCGAGGTTCTTGACTACACGAGCAGCAGCAGTGGGTATTCTCCGAGCGCTCCTAGGTCCGGCTACCAGCCTCAGGCCTCCTACGATGCGGGACATCACTACGCACAGCAACAGCACGCCGCACCACCCCAGCAACAGCCCCAACAGCAGCCGCAGTCTGCATTGGCAAACTGGAAAGTCTGTTATTCACCCGACGGAAGGGTTTACTATTACAACCCACAGACGGGTGTAACGCAGTGGGAAGCGTGAGTAACATCCCCCCTCTCGTTCAGAAACCTTGGGCACAGTCTGACTCTCTCTTTCACTCCCTCGCTTTTGCGGAATTTTGGAACAAAACAGGCCATGATCGAAGAGCTCAAAGCAGCGACCAAAAGCCTATGCCCTCGTGGCAGGGAAGGAAGGATTTATCTTGTGAACCGATCTTTTGAACATATAAACTCTAGAGAGACTCAGCTTCAATACTTTTCGTAAACTTTGGCAGTTACACCCCACACCCTCCTTATGTTCACAACACCTCGTCTCTTCTGCCACAACTCTAAGAACTGCAAGTCTTAAGCTCCCGACATGATAAAGTCACACTGTTTGCAAGATGTCTGCAAAATTTCGTTTTGAAGGACAGAGTGGATGTCTTCTTCGCGAACCAGAAGGGCCTGAAAAGGTTCAACAAATATTTAAGGCAATACTTCAACCAGGAGACGGGCGCTCTGTTTGGGTTGATGCGCCGGGATTCTCCCATACCACAGGAAGAGGAAGAGGAAGAGGAAGAGAACCCCCAAAAAATTAAATATCGAGGTTCACAAAATAGTTCGTAGCTTTGATATTTTTTAATGCTGTGCCGGTGCAGACCAGCCCCGCCAAGAGCGGAGGGTCCTCAAACAATCTGCTTCATCTCCTGGATCCCCTGGCACTCACGGAGGATCCACCTCGGAGGCAGGAACCTTCCCCCCTCGTACGCTCCGGCGCTGTCTTGCTGGAGGGCCCAGAGGTAGTCCACCGCCTGGATCTCATCGGCGGCGCCCTCGAGGATGTTCCCGTACTTGTCCCTCACGCACTTGATCTGCTGCAGCGCAAACCTGACGATCACTAGCGGGGAGTTCTCAAAGCTCTTGACGTCGAAGAGGTGGACCTCCTTGATGTCCAGAATTCTCGAGTCCATCACCGCGCCCTCCTGCTTCAGGAACTTCTGCTGGGCCTCCACCCTCTCGCACACCTCACTGCTGCAGTGCTCCTTTAGCACGTCCATGTTGCCCTTGAGATACGCGTCCATGACAGGCAGGATGTCCCTCCTGACGTCCCGCAGGAACTCCACCATGTCAAAGTTCGGGTCGCGGGCGCGGATCTCGCGCGTGGCCGCCGCGAACTCGGTCTCCTGCAGGCTGTCCTGGATCTTGTGCACGAAGGCGCTGTCGCTCGTTTCCCACCTGTCCCGCATGTCCTCAGCGACCTCGTTCGCCCTCTGCACGAGCTTGTGCTCCTTCAGGCCCGTCACCTTCTGGAAGAACGCGGTGGTCTTGGCCTGGTCCTTCACCTCGTCCCACCTCTTCTCCCAGCCCGTCTTTTCGGGCTCCGCGGAAACCGCAACGTCGGTGGTCCCCGTGTACTCCTCGTGCTTGTACTCGGGCCTCCTCCGCGTGGCGCTCACGTCGCTCTCCTTCATGTCGAACATGTCCTTGAGCTCTTCCCTCACCATCGAGGAGAACCTCTTCGCGTAGCCCACGAACGCGGGCTCCCCGCCCTCGGGCTGCTGCTGCTGCTCCTCCTCCTCCTCCTTCCCGGCCTTGGCCTCCTCGGCCTTGCCCTGCGCCGCGCCGCGGGGGCTCTCACCAGCGCCCCCGCTCTCCGCGCCCTCATCGCTTCCCCCGGCCTCCTTGGAGTACCACGCCCTTCCCGTGGCGGCCAGGGTGGGGGGAAGCCTTGTGGCGATCGCAGATCGGCTAGCGCCGCCGGGCCCAAGGCGGCCGACCAGCGAGGCTCCCGACGTCGACGCCCGCTCCTCCAGTGCGGAGGCCACCCTAAGGGCGACCCGCGCGGCTGCGGCGGCTACAAACCTTGTCATATCCCTCTCGTGCTCTTCTCCAGCCGCCCTCGTACACAGGCTACTACGCGCTCCACGACGCGTTCGGATGCTCTCAATCGCTCCCTCTCGTCGTCGACGGACAGGCCTCGTCCACATCTCTTCGCAAGCAGCAAGACCTCGATTTTTGACTTTCGGGATTTCGGTGTCCAAGCTTTTACACCGCATTTCTACTTTCTTGGTTCAAAAAGAAAGCCAGCAACGTTTGGGCCAGCAGCTGCTGGGGTGGGCAGGAAGGACCACCATTGCGCGGCCTAAGGGGCCCGCCCTCCGGTCCTCGCGCAAGTCCGATGAGGGAGAAGCAGGTCGCTGCGGAGAGGAAGGACCTCGTGGAAATTGCCGCGAGGGCTTCCCTACTTCAGGAGCTCCTGCACGAGGGCTCCATATCGCGCGAGGTCTACGAGAAGAAGAGCGACGAGCTCGCGCAGCAGAGGGAGGTTGCTGAGAAGGAGCAGGACGAGCTGGACGTGGCTGGGGAGGGTGCCAAGACCGTCGTCGTTTCCGTTGACGATGAGGAGGGCGAGGGTAGCGCGAAGGACGGCAAGCGGAAGAGGAAGAACTTCGAGGTCGTCGCCAAGTACGAAACGAAGGAGGAGGCCCAGAGGTACCTCACCGGCCCCGACCGGTGCTTCAAGCGCATTAACTCGTCCAAGAGCTACAAGGGCGGCCCCCTGGGCGCGATCTATAGGGACATCCTTTACGAGGACAGCGACCTCATCGTCAGGCTCTGGTTCGAGAAGACAACCTCCAAGTGGGTTGTGTCCAAGTGTGGGCATGAAGGCACCAAGTACAGCATCGTCAAGAAGAAGATCTCGCCCTACCTGAAGCAGAAGTTGATCCCTCTGTTGCAGAAGGACGACGGAAGGCCCGTGAAGGTGCTGGACGAGCTGAAGAAGGAGGCGGAGGAGAAGGGAGACGAGGTGCTGAAGCAGATGTGCGAGGAGATCTCATACAAGCAGGTGGCCTCGTTAAGGAGGGGGCTGATGAAGCCCAAGAGGGAGCTCAAGGGGGAGGCGGAGGATTTGGTGTCCCCGACCCCGGACGCGATACACCCGGTCGCGGTGCAGGCGCAGGCGCCCCAGGACCCACGAGTTCCACAAGAACTACGAGATCCCCAGGTTCCAACAGAACAGGAGGTCCATGATGTCGCGCAGGCCATGGATTACGGGAAGCAGCAAGTATCATAACAGCACGGGACGGCGAGGCGAGTGTAACAAAAAAATATTCCGGCCTACACTTTACCACACGCTCACTCAGTACCTTTGGGTGGCGTCCCCGTTCTCCCTACCATCGTCACCTTGTCCATAGTCCTCCGTGTCAGAGTCCGCGGCGCCTGTCGGCTTGGTTTCAACAGCGGAGGGCCTCTCCGCCAGCCCAGCCGTCGCCTCCTTCGGCTTTTTTGGCTTTTTTGGCTCCGCGGGGGCGTACCCCATGAGCTTCATCCTGAGCTCCGCCAGCACGTCGTCGCACGCCCTGCCGCACGTCCTCTTGAAGGCGTCGCCCACCTCCTCCAGCCGGTATACCCCAGAGCCCATGGCCTGGGTCAGCGCACTCTGGAGACAGACGGAGACGGCATCGTAGACGTGGTCCTCGAGGTGGGACGACCAGGGATTGGGCCCCTCTCCCTCGGCCTTCACCTTGGCGGCCTTTCCCTTGGCCTCCTCGCTCAAGCATGTGGGGTCCTCAGGGGCACTTCCGCCAGCATGGCTGCCGCCGGCCTGGCCAGCTTCGGCTCTCTCCTGCATCCCTTGGTTCTCCTTTGTGATCTCGGAGTAGAATTGTCGCACCTTCTTCGAGGCGATAACCGACCTGGCGCTGAAGCCCTCGAGCTGCAGTCCCTGCAGGCTGGTGGCCCTCGAGAGCGCCACGTAAGCCATGCCCGCGCCAAACGAGTTGGACAGGTTGATCTGAACGCGGTCGAGGGACATGCCCTGTGCCTTGTGGATGGTGATCGCCCAAGCAGGGTTCAGCGGGATCTGGAGCCTGGTGCAGGAGACCTTGCCCTGGAGGAACTTCCTCTCAAACTCGGCCGGCGCAATGGTCAGCTTGACCCCATTCGAGAAGAGCACGAAGGGGAGCTGTGGGTGGGCCTTGCCCCACTGCTTGAGGTGAGCAACGCCCCCCGCATACCTCCTGGAAAGGTCCTTCTCGTCGTTCCCCTGGAGCCACACCTTGAAGGGACGGTACCCAAGGATGACACCCCTCGTCCCGTTGCACAGGCCCCTCTTGATGTCGATGTTTGTCCTCAGCATGACCTGCATCCTCGGCTTGGTTTCCAGGATGGTGGGCACCCCAATTTTGTCCAGCTGAGACAGGTAAGGTCTGGCCTTCTGGCTGCTTACGAAGTCCTTGCACTCATACGGCCTGATCTGGCCCTCGAGCCTGTCGAAGAACCTCTTGTTCTCCCCGTCTACCGACTTGTTCAGAGGGTAAAGCTTTGTGGGGATGATCCCGTCCTGTTGGCTCAGGGGTCGGCTGCAGGCCTGCAGCCTTCGCACGGCCTCAGGCGAGGGGTTCCCCACCCTGATCTCGTTCAGCATGTTGACAAAGGTCGGGTCACTCTGCCTCCACACGCGCTCCAGCACGACGTTTGCAAAGTTCAGGCTCTTCCACGCGGCGGAGTCAAAGACGAAGTTCTGGGAGCCCTCCGCGGGCGGCAGCTGGAAAAAGTCCCCAACCGCGATAACCTGCACCCCCCCCATAGGGTCCTTCTGCAACAGCGGCCTCCCGTTGACCTCGGTCCCTCGGCACCTCTTGGCGATGAAGTCAAGGGTATCAAAGAGATCGGGCGAGACCATAGAGATCTCGTCGATCAGCAGGACCTGGACGTTACGCCACCTGTCCCTCTTTGATCTCTGCTTGTACACGTTCTCCGCGATCGACTCTTTGCTCTCCTTGTGGATGGGGATGCTCGAGAAGCTATGGATGGTCTGGCCCTGGATGTGGAGCGCCGCTATCCCGGTGCTCGCACAGATCTGAACCTTCAGGTTCCGCTTGTTCAGCGCCTCCACAACCAGCTTCACGAGAAAAGACTTTCCAACGCCTGCTCCTCCGGTTATGAAGACATTCCTGCCGGACAGGACCTCCCTGATCGCCCTCTCCTGTTCGGGAGACAAGGTCACAGGGTTCTCCCTTTCCCCCGCCGGTGAGGCTGCCGGCCGCGCCAATCCCTCGTCCTCGGCCCTCCGGCCGCTGGAGGACGCACCCGCAGCTGCGGCGCCGTCCCCTGAGCTCGGATCGGCCTTCATGTGCTTTAGGCTTCCCGGCACCGCCCTGTAACCGGCCTCCGCTTTGAACTTGCCGGCGTGCAGCCTAATCCCGCCCTTGCCTCCGCCTTCGCTGCCGCCCCGGACCCGCTTGGCCCCGGCACTCGCCCCTCCCCTCTGTACCAGGCCGAACTTGTGCAGAAGGGCGGTCCCCTCCTCGTCGCCGATGCCCCCGAAGTTGACGATGGTGTCCTGGTCCCTCGGAGCGGCCCGCTCCCGTCTCGTTCCCCCGGGACGGTTTCTCGCGGGCGGGCGATCCTTGAAGTCGTCTTCGTCCTCCTCCTCCAAATCGATCACCTCCGGGGGGGAGCGGTTCGCCCGGATCTCGGCCAGCTTCGCGTTACGCCACTGGGGGTCCCACCACCTCTGCTCGCCTCCCCCGCCCCCTCTCCCTACGTCCTCGCGCCTCAGGAACGCCTCTGCCTGGTCACGCTCCTGGAAGGACTTGTAGACCGCGCCCCTAAACCCCTCCACTTGGGCCTGGGCCTCCCCCCACGTCTCGTACAGACCAGGGTTTCTGCCCTTTTTCACGGCATATAGCTTGCGCTTCTTGCTTCCACGAGCACTACCCGTCGCCGTCTGGTTTTCCAAGCTCGACAAGGGCCTGGGCAAGGACGCTCTGGCCTCCGTTTGGGCCGCCTGGGTCGGCGTGGCGCTGTTGGGGGTAAGGAAGACCTGCGCGTCCTGGGAGGGTTCAGCACCGCCAAAGTCTTCAGACTCGGCGTCGGCCAACATCTCCTCAAGGGAGAGTGGCCCGTCCATGCTCCCACCGGCCGCCTAAGGCCTCGT
>Ga0160423_10005721_pt1 | contig 10114 bp, 10 predicted proteins | sample CRUFie14St8metaG_FD_108191 | JGI IMG/M metagenome (GOLD analysis project Ga0160423, IMG submission 108191) | Marine microbial communities from the Costa Rica Dome - CRUD Field 142mm St8 metaG | ecosystem: Environmental > Aquatic > Marine > Oceanic > Photic zone | place: Costa Rica: the Eastern... | reverse complement strand
TAACCCGTCTGCTTCGGCAGCATCAGTTTCCTGCCCAGATGCATCAGGGTCACCCTGAACATCTGCTGGGATTTCATCGCTGTGTTGTGTATCGCTGTTGTCGTTGTCGCTCATAAGCGCCCCATGTCTGATCCGTCGCGGTTATATGCGGCTACAAGCCACGAAAACAAGGGCTTTAGGGCGATAAATTAGACAAATTTTAGAACTGGTTGCGGCAGCGCCAGATCAGGCGTTGCGCATAGCTGCGCTGAGCACTCGAGCAGTGACGTCGACTACTGGTATCACATCCTTGTAATCCATACGCGTTGGCCCAATCACCCCGAGCACGCCTGCCAGCTGACCATTGACCTCATAGGAGGAGGTCACGAGGGACATATCACCCAACGGCCGATAGCCTGACTCTTGCCCGATGTACAGTTGCACACCGCTGCTCTGCAAGCACTGATCGAGCAGATGTAAAACTCGACCCTTACGTGAAATGGCGTCAAATAAAGCCCGAGCGATGTCTGTATCTGCAGTGAAATCCAGCAAGCGCCGTTCCCCACTGACCACTAATTCCTGATCTTCTGTAGGCGGACGCTGAGCCGGCAACGCGCTTTCTGCCATGGTTAAGGCACTGTGTAAAACCTCGTCCATGCGCTCACGATCAGCACGCATACTAGAAAATACCGCTTCGCGCATTTCCTCTAAGGGGCGGCCACCAAATTCTTGGTTAAGCAGATTTGCCGCTTGTGCCAACTCCTGATCACTGAAGCTTTTATCTAGGTGAATAACGCGATTTTGTACGTCGCGGTCATTCAAGACTAGGATCACCAGCACTCGCTCATCGTCGAGCCGCAGAAATTCCAGTTGTCGTAAGTGGCTTTGGTTACGCCGGGGCGTGGTAATCAGGCAGGTCATTTGGGTGAACTGCGATAGTAACTCTGAGGCTGTGTTGATGAGCTCCGAAGGGCTCAGGTTGGGGTCGAGTTCCGCCTCTACCTCGCGCACTCGATCCTCGTTCCAAGGTTCAACGCTTAATAATGTGTCGACGAAAAAGCGCAGGCCCTGCTGGGTAGGAATCTTGCCCGCCGAGGTATGTGGCGAACGCACAAGCCCCATGGACTCCAGATCGCTCATCACGTTTCTGACCGTCGCCGACGATACTTCGACGCCAGGCAGGGTAGCTAAGGCCTTGGAGGCCACCGGCGTACCCTCAGCAATATAGTGTTCAACTAATAGCTTGAGCAGCTGTTTTGCCCTCGGGTCAGGGTCCACAGCTGACGGCGCGACGCTGGTCAGATCAGTATCTGTCATTGGCCAGCGCCGCGAAAAATAAGCTATGCATGTGTGCAGATCGGTTCATTAAATACTATGCCTTGCGCAGGACAATTTTATACCAGCCAAACCGCGTCGTTGCATCATTTGATGATGGCTTGGGACGCCTCAGAGGATTAGGATTAACCAGGCGTCTAAGCAATGACCAGCAACCGACTAAAACCATGCTGAAACAACTGACCATCCAAAACTATGTCCTCGTCGAACATCTCGACATCAGCTTTAACAATGGTTTAACCACTATTACTGGCGAGTCAGGTGCAGGCAAATCCATATTGCTTGGCGCACTGAGCCTATTATTAGGCGAGCGAGCACGCAGCGATACCGTTCGCCCGGGAGCGACTAAGGCCGACATCAGTGCCGAATTTAGCCTCGCCGCAAATGCACTCCTGCAACAAAAGCTTATCGACGACGAGCTGATTGAAGAGGATAGCGAGGACTGTTTATTGCGTCGGGTCATCAGCGCCGAGGGTCGCTCGCGCGCATTTATTAACGGCGTGCCGGTGACTTTGAATTATCTAAAGGACGTCGGCGACGCGTTGGTGGAAATACAAGGTCAGAACGAGCATCAGCGACTCACCGACCGCAGCGTGCAGCGCGCACTATTGGATGACTACGCCAAGCAAGGCGACCAGACCGCAAAGGTCGCCGCCTGCTACCAGACTTGGCAACACACCGAGCAGCGCATTAACGAATTGCGCGAGCAAGTGGCTACTCAAGACGATCGACGCGAGTTGCTCAATTATCAATTACAGGAGTTTAACGCCGCCAGCCTGCAAAACGGCGAGCTTGAAGAATTGGAGCGCGAGCAAAAGCGTTTGGCTCAAGCGCAGGATATCTTACAGACGTTAAATCATGCCCACGCCGAATTAGAGGCGTTAGATCACCTACGCGCTACTGCACGCAGCATCGCAGAAATCGACGACCAGCATCCGCAACTGCAGTCCAGCCAAGACACTTTGCTGTCGGCGCTGAGCTTATTGGATGACGCCGGTCGCGATTTGCGCCACTACCAAGACCAAGTGGTGATCGACCCACAAGCCCTGCAAGAAACAGAGGCACGCCTGCAATTGATCTACGACCTTGCGCGTAAACATCGGGTCCAACCCGAACAACTGGTCGAACATGCTCAATCATTGGCTACTGAACTAGACAACATGAGTTCAGCCACTAACGATTTAGCTGAACTAGAGGCTGTGCAGGAACAGCAGCGCGAGGCGTTCCAAAAAGAAGCACAAAAGCTTTCTAAGGCGCGCCGCAAACATGCCAAACCCTTTTGTTCCGCTGTAGATAAATACATCCAAGCGCTTGGCATTCCCCAAGGGGCCCTCAGCCTGGTCTTTCACGAGCAACAAAACGAGCACGGCCTCGAACAGGTAGAATTACACGTCACCACGAACGAAAAATTTGCTCCTGGACCACTGGGACGCATAGCCTCTGGCGGCGAGCAAACCCGCATCGGTCTGGCTATTCAAATTGTGGCTGCGGCTACTAGCGCCCTACCCTGCCTCGTACTGGATGAAGCCGATGTCGGCGTCGGCGGCACAACAGCGGATACCATTGGACGGATCTTGCGCGATCTTGCTGCGCATACTCAGGTGCTTTGTGTCACCCATGCCCCTCAAGTGGCGGCACTGGGCCAGAATCATATGCGGGTCAGTAAAGATGGCGACCACACCAACATCCAACCACTCAGCGACCAAGACAGAATTGAGGAACTGGCGCGTATGCTTGCGGGCGCTGACGTGAATACCAAGGCGCGCAATTACGCCAAAGAACTGCTGTCCCAAGCCACTGCCGGATAGCAGTTCCGCGCCCAAGATCCTTTGCATTGCCTCTGGCCAGCATCGCTAAGCGTGCGTAGTATGCGCGACATGAAACTTCTCCTATCGATAAGCATAAGCCTATGCCTGCTGAGCGGCTGTGGCCTTTCTAACATTAAGATGCCAAAGCTGTACAAAGTCGCCATACAGCAGGGCAATGTCATCACCCAAGAAATGGTGGATAAGCTCAAGCCCGGGATGACCCGACGCCAAGTAGCGTTTGTCATGGGTGAGCCAGTGCTCCGTGATCCTTTCGATAATACGAAATGGGTGTATTTGTACTCCATCGACGTACCCGGAGTGTTTACTGAGCAGTCGCGGGTTATTTTGGCTTTTGATGAGAACAACCAGCTCACCACCATCAGTGGTGACTACGCTCCCGGCGGTTCCGACGACGATACCGACGATAACGCCGACTCAGCAACAAACGGCTAGGACGATCAGCGGTCGGCCTGCTGCTGCGCACGCACACGCCGTGCTGTTTTCGCATCGGTAATTAGGGGGCGGTAGAGCTCTATTCGATCATTGAGTTGGACCACTCGATCCCCACCACACTGCTCGCCAAATATGCCCGTAGCAAAACCCGTGCAATCGAGTGTTGCGAATTGACCTTGCGCGGCGGCGATACTCACGCACTCCGCCACAGTGCTGCCCTCTGGTACGTCGATGTGACAACGCCACACCCGATCAGGCTCGGCATAAATCACTTCGACCTGCACACCATCCGCCATTAGGCCTGTGCCTGAATACGCTCAGCGAACGCATCCACCATGCGGTCACTCACTGACCCCACAACACCACCCAGAGTTTTCATCAGCAGGCCCTTGGCGACAAATTCCAGATCTAATGCAACCCGACAACCCTCATCCCCAAGGGCCTGAAAGGTCCAACATCCTTCAAGGCGCTCGAACGGGCCCTCTTGCAACGACATCTGAATACGTTGGGACGGCTGACACCGATTGGTCGTTATAAACTCTTGGCGCAAGCCACGCGATGCCGCCGTGACCTTTGCCACAACCTCGCTTATTCCCTCTGGGAGGATCCGAGTCTCCAGCACCTCCACTGCTTCGCAGCCGGGCAGAAACTCTGCATACGCCTGCACATCAGCGACCACTTGATAGGCGGTGGTTACCGGCGCCATCAATAACAAGCTGCGCTGGATCTGGGTCACTAGGTCAGCCCGTGAACAGGGGCAATAGCGTGTAGACAAATACTGCGGCCACGCCCAGCGGTGCTATCACACCGCCGATCACCCGCCAGCACAGCATCACTCGATCACTGCTCACTTCAAGCTGCTCGCGCACGATAATTTGAGGTAGTGCCCAAACGGTAAACAACGCAATTAACAAGCCACCCAGCGGCAACATGATGTTTTGCGACAATTGGTCTACCAGCTCGAAAAAATTCAACCCGAACAGTGGTTTTACATCAGCCCAGATATTAAAGGAGAACACAGTACCGAGCCCAAGCAACCAACAGAACACGCCTAGGCTGATCGCTACCCGAGAGCGCTTCGCGTTATATTCTTCGACAACGTAGGCTATTGCTGGCTCGGTCAGAGAGATGGCCGAGGTAATCGCAGCAAAACTCACCAAGACAAAGAATACGGTGCCGAATAATGCGCCCATGGGCAATTGTCCAAAGGCCAGCGGTAACGTTACAAACATCAGACCTGGGCCCTGACCTACCTCGAGACCGTTCACGAAAACCAAAGGGAAAATCGCCAGGCCCGCAGCTACTGCGACAAAGGTATCCAATGCCACGATGGTCAGTACTGTCGATCCGATATGCGAGTCCTCCGGTACGTATGAGCCATAAACCATCATAGTGCCCATACCCAAACTCAAGGTGAAAAAGGCCTGACCCATAGCGATAAGCCAAGTCTCCGGCCCAACCACTGACCAATTGAAGTCAAACATGAAGGCCCAGCCTTGGGCGAATCCTCCGGAACTCATGCTGTATCCCAACAGCACTAGCAGCAATACGAACAACAGCGGCATAAACCATTTAATGGCGCTCTCCAGACCGCGACTGACGCCCCGGGCGACGATCCAAATTGTGATGAGCATAAAAACACCATGCCAACCCATCATTGCTAGCGGATCTTGCTGCAGTTGATCGAAAGTAGTGGTAGCCACCTGAGCTGATGCTGAATCAAAGGTGCCTGAGGCCGTTAGCCAGATATAGTTCAGCGCCCAACCGGCAATAACCGCGTAGTACGACAGAATCAATATGCCAGCTAAAACACCCATCCACCCCAGAAATGTCCAACGTGAACTGGCCCCTGCCGCCTGAGTTAATTTACGCATGGTATTTATCGGGCTGGCGCGCCCCTTACGGCCCAACATCACTTCAGAAATCATGATGGGTGCACCGACAAAGGCCACACACACAAGATAGATCAGGACAAACGCACCACCACCATTTTCACCAGCGATGTAGGGGAATTTCCAGATATTGCCCAGACCCACTGCCGAGCCAGCAGCTGCAAGGACAAACAGCCAGCGGCTGGACCAACGGCCGTCGGTCGATTGGGTGGAGATTGACATGCGCTTTTCCTTAACAAAACTGGCTGCATTCTACATCGTCAGCGGCGAATGGTGAAAACTGTGCAAATGATCGGCACTCGCAAATTTACAAGCTGCTACACTTACCCCCGACGTTCCTACCCCTTATAGTCTTTGCATGGCCAAGTCCGCAAAAAAAGCTGCCCCGGGCACCATCGCGCAGAACCGCCGCGCGCGCCACGACTATTTTATCGAGCAGAAGTTCGAGGCTGGGGTCATGCTAATGGGCTGGGAAGTTAAAAGCATTCGCGACGGTAAAGTGCAACTCGCCGAGGCCTATGTGCAACTGCACAAAGGCGAAGCCTTCCTCGCTGGCTGTAACATCACGCCGCTGCTTAGCGCGTCGACCCACGTGGTCGCCGAGCCGCAACGGGTGCGCAAATTGTTACTGCATGCCAAGGAGTTGGCTCAGCTGTTCAGTGCCAGCCAACAAAAAGGCTATACCATCGTGCCGTTGGCGATGTATTGGAAGGGTAACAAAGTAAAGTGCGAGATCGCTCTAGGTAAGGGCAAGAAACAGCATGACAAACGCGACAGTCTGAAACAAAAGGATTGGCAACGAGACAAGCAGCGGCTGTTTAAAACTACTATTCGTTAGTTATCGCCGATCACTCCACGCCGCCAAGCGATCATTTCTAATGCCGCGACCGCCGCCTCGATGCCTTTGTTAAATTCGTCATCACTGCTGCGATCGATCGCCTGCTGAATGTCGAAGACTGGCAAAATTTCGACCACCACGGGCCGACGGAATTCATGCATCACTTGGCCTAAGCCGCGCATACTCTCTTCGCTGATCATTTCAAAATGCAGGGTATCGCCCTTTACGATGACGCCAAAACAGATAATCGCGTCAATACTGCCGGCGACGTCTTCGGCAAGCAGATCTCGCGCAGCCAGCGGAATTTCTAACGATCCGGGCAATGTATGCTGCTGGATATCGACATAGCCTGATTGACGCAAAATAGTGTCGCAGGCGTCGGCCATGCTTTCGACATGCTCGGGGTACCATTTGGATTTGAGAATACAAATTCGACCCGGCGCTTCAATAGCCGGCAGTGCTGAGGTATCGACCTGAGTTTTCATATCAACCGGTGTTTTTTAACGACTCGTCAGCGCACACCTGCCAGGTTGCAGTTTCTTGATCCAGTTCGATTTCGCCCTCTGCGGCAAGTTGCGAAAAATCAGCTCGCAATTGCCAAACCGGGACTGGCGAGTTGGCCGATCTGAGCTGCTCCGCTACATCGGCAGGCGTCACCTGCTTGCTGCCCTCAGCAGCAAGATCGCGAATGATCGTTAAGACCTGTTCAATACGGCGGCGGTCGATGCTCAAAGCGCTCTCCAGATAATGCGTCCAGCGCGAGTTTGTACCAGAAACCGGCTACTCTCGCCAGACTTGCGCTTGCCGATAGCTCTGCAAGCGACGCTCTAACTCGCCGCGTAAACCAGCATCAGGCGTTGCGAGGGCCGCAAGGGCCTGGCGTTGGGTCGAAACCGCTTGGGCAAATTGTCCAGTTTCCGCGTAGGCCGCAGCAAGCGTATCCAGATGGCCGGGGCTGGGCTGCGCATCTACGGCCGCTTGAGCATGAACCAGCGCCCGTGGGCCGTCACGTAATCTGGCATCGTTAAAAGTGGCTAATAACCACGCCAAACTATTATGGCCCGCAACACTGTTCTGTCTGGCGGCCGCCGCAAACCAAGACCGCGCTTTAAGGACCTGTTGCTGATCCAACAACAGGCGCGCCCAACGCAACTGGCCTTCCACATTTCCAGCGCGGGCCGCCCGTTGGTACCAATAGCCCGCAGACCGATCCGGCGACCCCGCTATCAGCTCGGCCTGATACAGATAACCCAAGCCCACATCGGCGTCCGCACTGCCCAGAGCCGAGGCCTGCAGAAACAGTCCATGGGCTTCAGCGTAGTCCTTAGACACCCCTGTCCCGGAGAGATAATGGTGGCCTAGCCGCACCATGGCCCCAGCTGACCCTGCAGCCGCTGCCTGTCGCAACAGTCTGTTGGCCTCGGACATCGGCTGAGGCGCCGTTAATTCGCCACCCATGTACATAAAAGCCAGCGCCAAAAATGCGTTGGCATCGCCGGCGGCGAAGGCTTTGCGATACCAATCTGCGGCTTGTACATAGCTCTCTGGGGAAGCACGCAAACTGCGCGCCAAATGGGACATCGCCAAAGCATCTCCGTTGTTCGCGAGATCCGTCAGCAAACCACGCGCCAGCGAGATATCCTGATCGGTACCACGGCCGTACAGATGACCTAAGGCCAAAAACAAATCGGCGTCTTGGTGACCTAATTCACCCGCTCGAGCAAACAAAGACAGCGCCAACCCATCGTCTTGGTCCACAGCCACCCCATCCCAATAGAGGCGTGCCAAGGCAAACAAGGCCATCGGATTAGCCGGATAAAATTCCAGCGCGCGGTTGAAATCGCGCAAGGCGGATACCCGCAAGCCCTCGGACGCATAAGAAAAACCGCGCAAATAGTAGGCACGCGAGCGCGCCATGGCAGAAATACGCGGATTTATTAAAGCCGGAGCAAGGTAGGCTCGGGCGAGACTATTTTCGCCCTGATCGATCAGTTGCACAGACTTTTCTATAGCAGCGAGCGGGTTGGCTGCTAACCCAGGCACCACCCAGATGGTCAGCACAATGGAGCAAGTGAAAATGAAAGTACGACGAAACATCTTGCGGATCATAACACCGCGAGCTGACACCAGCTTAGACGCCGCTGACAAGACCTTTACAGCCATCGTTTTGTCGGTTACCTTCCCGCCGTTTTCTTTCGGTGAAGCATTGTGAACTCACGCCTGCAGCACAGTTTCGGCGAGCACAGATGGCTGAGCAGCCTGTTATTGCTGGCTTTTTTGTGCCACCAAAGCATTGCCCTGAGTCACGACCATCAGCACTTTCACCACCACGACTCTCTGCACAGCTTTGTGGAACATTCGCACGGCACACCTGCAGATGCTGAAAACCCCTGCGGCCCCTGCACTGCATCAGAACATACCCCTGCGATTGGCGTCGCAGATATCCAATTTGCTGTCCACGGTTTCACCAACAGCGTTGAGAGCGCTGCTCCACGGCCCGCCTGGGTTAATGTCGGCGAGCAGTATTTGCCTCGGGCGCCGCCCCACAACCAACAAGCCATTTGACCTTTTAATTGCAGGCGCCCGGCGCCCGCACTAAACCGCCGCACTGAAGCGGCACCAGCTTGTTGGTAAAAACATGAAAAAACATAATCCATATGCATTGGCGACTCTGTCTCTGTGCATTTCTTCCATCCCCTTAGTTGCTCACAGCGACGACGGCGCACAAATTGTTGATGAGGTCATCGTGTCTTCGTCCTACGTGCGCTCTACCCAGATCGAGAAACATTCCTTAGTCATCGATGGCGAAAGCGTTACTCAGGGTGCGAGCCAAAGTCTTGGCGAAACTTTAGATGACTATGTGGGTATAGCATCCAGCGACTATGGCGCAGCCGTAGGTCACCCAGTTATTCGCGGTCTATCCGGCGACAGAGTGAAAATATTGGCCAACGGTGTACCGGTAAGAGATGTGTCTGGCATTGGCGCAGACCACCTCAACGAGGTAGATCTTTCTAACGTCCAGCAAATCGAAATTGCTAAGGGGCCATCTTCACTACTGTACGCTAGCGGCACCGCCGGCGGCATCATTAATATCGTCGACAACGCAATCCCACGGACTGATCTGACCGAGAGCACTCTGCGCATCAGCGCGGAAACCCAAACTGTAAACGATGGATCTTCAGGTTCGCTGGCCTACAGCGGCAACATTAGCGGTATAAACGTTACTTACAGTTTCAAAGACGAGAGTTATGGCGATTACGACATTCCCAGTGGCGCCGTTTTGCACTCCGAAGACGAGCATCACGATGAGGATGATCACGACGACGATCACCACGATGAAGATGAGCACCATGATGAAGAGGATATGGGCTTTTTGGCCAACTCCGATATGGCCTCACGATCGCATAAATTAGGCTTATCTAAGACAGGCGATTGGGGCCACTTTGGCGTTTCCTACTCCGACATCGAAAGTGTTTTCGGCATTCCTTTTCACGGCGATGATCACGGCGATGAGCATGACGATCACGACGACCATGATGATCATGACGACGACCATGACGATCATGACGACGATCACGGCGACGACCACGATGACCATGACGACGATCACGGCGATGAGCATGATGAGCACGAAGGCGAACGGATCTTCTCAAATACCGACGCTAAGACCATCGATATCGACGGGTCCTTCAATCTGAACCTTGGGTTGCTGAACAAGCTGTCCTTTACCTACCGCGACTCTGACTACTCACACACAGAGCAGCATGCGGAAGAGGAAGGACACGATGATCATGGTGACGATCACGATG
>Ga0160423_10005720_pt1 | contig 10115 bp, 8 predicted proteins | sample CRUFie14St8metaG_FD_108191 | JGI IMG/M metagenome (GOLD analysis project Ga0160423, IMG submission 108191) | Marine microbial communities from the Costa Rica Dome - CRUD Field 142mm St8 metaG | ecosystem: Environmental > Aquatic > Marine > Oceanic > Photic zone | place: Costa Rica: the Eastern... | reverse complement strand
TGAAAAGTCGGTATGTTAGTTCTTCCATTTTAGAAGTACTCCTTTTTTTCTTTAATGTGAAACGTTCACATCACAAATGTACCATTCTTGTGAAATTATTAAAATAATTTGAAAATTTTTTAAAAATTTTTGTAACTTTATTTTTTAAAAATAGTAATTAAATTTTGGATTCTACTGACCATTTTTCAAGATATGGCTTTAAATTAAATTTTGTTGCAGTAGATTTTGAGGTCATATATCTTATCTTTCCATAAATTGGTCTCTCTGGACCCCAAGCTCGGTCGTATCTTCCTAAAATCCAAAATACTCCTGAGTATGAATTAGGATCTCTACCATCTAATGCAAATCGATCATTTAAGTCGATTAAGTAGGAAAGTGCAATCTGTGGGTTAGGCGTCCACTCAAGAATCTTCTTACCCCACAACATTCTTAAATAATTATGAATTCTTCCTTCAGTTTTTAATTGGTTTTGCGCCGCGTTCCATATCTCATCATGGGTATTAGCATTTGTAAAATCTGATAAGTCATATACATACTCTCGCTCATCACTGGCGTGCTCGTCTAAGGTCTTTATTGCCCAATCCGGTAAAGACTGATACTGATCATAATTAGCTCGCTTTACACATGTATGATATCCAAGCTCTCTCCAAGTAATTAATTCATCAAAAAAACTTTCAAGATTAGCTGATCCTCCCCACCATCCTTCTCTACGACCTACAAAATTTGGATCAATGTTCTCTACTGACCATGACTCACTGCTTATTATTTTTTCAAATACTTCATATGTTGAAATATGTCCAAAGTGAAAATATGGTGAAAGTTGACTACTAGCATCTTCAGAAGGGTGGCTTCTTAGTTTTGCGTAATCATTAAAACCTTTTTTTGTAAAAAGATCTAATCTCGCTTTTGCAGAGTCATATCCCCCAACGACATCACTAACTTCAACAGATTTATCAACATTTAAATTATTCAAAAAGTCTTGAACATTTATATTATTAAAATCGGTGAGATCATATTTCTTTAAAATTGGTTCCAATAATTTTTCATCAAATTTTAAATTTAGGTATTCTAATGGATCTCTTTCAGGAACTTCTACTAAAAAATCCTCTATGTTTTTATGCATGAATCTTCTAAAGTCATGCGCACGAACATATTCTTTTTCTGCAATCCTTATTGGAAGTAGTCCGTTTGAATCAACCAATTCATAGGTAGTCTTTATACTTCCCTTCGCTTCTGCAGTCATTTGTGGAACAAAATAGGTTGGGTAATCATCTGTAATAACAACTGCTGCATTTTTTGCTAATTCAATTAATAAATTATCTGCAACACCTCTTTTTTCTTCAACGTATGGAAAGTAAAAAGCTTTTGATTTTTCAGTTTGTTTTTGAATATCTTTCATACCTTCAATAGCAAATTTGTGAAATCTAATGCTTGCCATCGGATAATCAATTGTCATAGGTTCAAAAATAAGTAAAGGCTTTGAAAGTTTGTTTGCCCATTCAATTGCACGTTGAAGCGAAAAATTATAATTTACTCTCCTAAATGCAATCATCCAATACAGAACATAGGGAGCATCCATATTTGGCTGATCATCATTCAGTGTTGTTATTCTATTTATTGGCACTTCTAGCATAAAAATATTATAAGATTGAATTCATTTTTAAATTGAAAATTATCTGGTTAAAATTACTTTTTATGGGAGCAATTGATATCAAATCTGCCGGTAAAATTTACCCAAATGGCACAAGAGCACTGGAAGATGTAAATATAACAATAAATGATGGTGAGTTTGTAGTTCTAGTTGGGCCATCAGGCTGTGGTAAAACTACTCTACTAAGAATGGTTGCTGGTCTTGAAGACATTACTGAAGGGGAAATCTCGATAGGTGATAAGACGGTTAATGATGTTGCACCAAAAGATCGTGATATAGCAATGGTTTTTCAAAATTATGCGCTTTATCCACATATGTCAGTTTTTGACAATATGGCGTTTTCATTAAAACTTAGAAAATTACCCAAAAATGAAATAGATCAGAAAGTTAAAGATGCAGCAAAGACTCTGGAGATAAGTGAGTTATTAGACAGAAAGCCAAAAGCATTATCGGGAGGACAGAGACAAAGGGTGGCAATGGGTAGAGCTATTGTCAGAAATCCTCAGGCTTTCCTCATGGATGAACCACTTTCAAATTTAGATGCAAAATTAAGAGTTCAAATGAGAGCAGAATTAGGTCAACTACATACACAATTACAAACAACAACTTTATATGTTACACATGACCAAGTTGAAGCAATGACTATGGGTGACAGAGTAGCGGTCATAAGAAAAGGTGAGTTACAACAAATTGATACTCCTAGAGAGATTTATCTAAATCCTAAAAATATTTTTGTAGCAGGATTTATTGGTAGTCCCTCAATGAACTTTGTTTACGCAAATGTTGGGGTGAATAAAAGCTCTATTAAATTAAATTTTGGAAATGATCAGATTGATTACAAGGGTGATAAATTAGAACAATTAAAAACCTTTGAGAACAAAGAAATTGTATTGGGAATAAGACCAGAAGCTTTTGAAGATGGAAACTACGCAAATACAAGCGAGTATTCAGAGAGCATAAAGGTATCTGTTTCTCTTTTAGAGCAACTTGGATCTGATTCGTATATTCATTTTTATAAAGATATAAAGCCAGTTCAAACTGAAGCAATTGAGGAAATCTTAGCTGATGAAGGTGAGGATATTTCTGTTTTGGGAGATAATACAAAATTTATTGCAAGAATAAATCCAAATTCAACTGTTGTTGAAGGAGAAGAAATTGAAATTAAAATTGACCCATCAAAACTTCACTTCTTTGATCCTGAAACCGGAGATGCTTTATAAATTATTAGTATTTACTGTCTAATTCTTCAGTAATCTCATTAATAAATTCACTTCCTAAGGAAATGTACTTTTTTAATGCATATAGAAGATGATCTGCTCCAATTCTTCTTTCCATGAGCTCTGATGCATCATATCTAAATAAATCTTCATTTAACGCATTCCTTACAAATAATGTTTCTTTCAAGAGCATATTATTTTCTATTTGTTCAATATTTGAATTTTTATTTCCGGAGATAAAAGTTGAATCAGGCTTTGATATCCAAATTTGCCCAAAATTATCATCTACAAGGGCTCTGAATACATCTAATGATTTATTTGATGGGTTTAAGATAACTAAAGAATCTCCAATCCCGACCATTGCGTTTTTATTAGATTTCGATGGAAATTTAAAAAAATCAAAATCGTCCTCATAACTTTTATCTGATGGAAAATACATGGTTGCAAAATGACCTGACCAGCTGAATACACAAGAATTACTTTCATCGAGTAAATTACGATAATTATTTCTAAATTCTTTGCTTACAATTCTTTGGTTACCACCATATACAGTGTTTTCATCAAATATTAGTTTTCCAATATTTAAAATTGATAGCGTTATTTCATTATTCTGAGAAGTAATTATTTGTTTAGACCAGTCGTCATAAATATCTGGTCCATATTCGTGCAAAATTAAATCTTCTAACCAATTTGTTGCTATCCAGCCTGTTGAGGCACCACTTTCAATGTCCATACACCATAATGGATTATCAAAAGATGAATTCTCTTTAGAAAAAGAAACCATTTCCTCAAAGCTTTCAAAATTTGGAGATCCTAACCTCTCATATTTATCAACGTCATACCAAATTAATGAATTTGGAATCAATCTAAATAAAACCCCATAATTTACCTGATCCATTTGAGAAGTTGTAATTTCTTGTAAGTGTTTTGAATAATTATTATTAATTTTTTGCTCATTAATAGCACTCGAAACTGAGTAAAGATGACCTCTTTCTCCAAGATTAACCACACCTTGTGGATTTGGAATTATTGCAAGATCAAACTCTTCAGTGTTGTTACCTGCAATTATCTCAGACTCAATGTCTGAAAAGGGAACATACTTAATCTTTACATTTAAATCTTTAGAAATTAAATCTAGTTCCTCTTCCAAATAATCAATTTGTGGGAAATATGGACCAGCTATAGAAATTTCTTCTGGACTATAAGCTAAATATGAAAAAACTAAAGTTAAAAATATGAATATAGGAATAAATAACTTTTTATTCTTTAATTCCATAAATGTGCTGCTCCTCTTACACCACTGGAAGATCCATGAGTTGCACTCACAATAGGTGTAAGGAAAAAATTGGATGCTATATAAGGTATTATTCTTTTTGGTACTTCATCATAAATACCATCAATTTCTGACATACCACCACCACAAACAATGATATCTGGATCTAATATGTTTACAAATGTACTAAAAGATCTAGCAATTCTCTCAAAATAAATATCCATAACTTCTCCTGCAACTGGATCATTTTCTTGATAAAGAGAAACAATTTCTCTGGATGAGATTTTTGATTTTGTTATATGCTCATAATAATTTTCTAGACCGGGGCCAGATAAAAACACTTCAACTGCGCCAATTCTTCCACAATGTCTCTTAACACTTTTTTCGTATTCATCCATTGGTCCAGGTATAGGATTTTGACCCCACTCTCCAGTGAGCTTATTTGGACCAACTATTATTTTTTTATCATAAGAGTAACCTGCGCCTACCCCAGTACCAAGAATTACTGCAAAAACGCTTTTATAATCTTTTCCTGCTCCATCCACAGCCTCTGATAATGCTAAACAATCAGCATCGTTAGCAATCTTAATTTCATATCCAAGCTTTGTTTCGATATCTGATTTTACTGGTTTACCTTCAAGAGCTTTGGTGTTTGATACTTGAACAAGATTAGTTTCAGGGTGAATAGATCCAGGCATACCAATACCAACTGTAAAATTTTTAGAATCTTTTGAAAGCTCTTTAATTACTTCAACTACCTTTGAAACAATTTCTTCATAATTTTCTTTGGGAGAGTCAACACGAATTCTATTTAATTCTGTCCCGTCCTTAGGGTCAATAGCAATACCCTCAATTTTTGTTCCGCCCCAATCAATTCCAATTTTCATTTATTTGCTCAACTCAAAATTTAAACTATATTTTTTTATGTTAGTAGACCCAATTTTTTCAATTTCATTATTTTTATTTAGCAGCCAATAATCTGGAGCATCTGGATAAAGTTCTGCATAATCTGTTGCTACTCCGTAAAGTATTTTCTTATCATTCGACAGAACTGCTTCGAAATATCTTAAATAATATATATAGTTATTACATCCATCTCGTAGTGATTCTTCTTGAAGTTTTCCATCAATTCTTGACTTAAAATTATTTTCTTTACTTAATATTATTTTTAACTCACCAGGTTTATTCATCTCCCAAGTTGGACCAATACAAACTCCATCGAAATCACTTTCATAGTCTTCTCTAAACTTCATATCAAAAGTCAAAACATAGTAATTAATTTCATCAGGACTGTTTGGAAACATTTGAATATTTAAATTTATTGAATCATTGAAGAAAGAACTTCCAATTGTATTTATTGATAATCTTCCATCATAAATATTTAGCTCATCTTCAATGTTGAGTTCGTAATTATAGGTTTGAAGAAGTGAGCAAAATGAAAATACAAAAATGAATAATATTATTTTTTTGGGTTTCAACCCTTTACTGCTCCTCCAATAAGTCCTCTTATAAAAAATCTTTGCAGGCTAAAAAAGACGATTAAGGGAACAATCATGGAAATCACGGCACCCGATGTTCTTAAATGCCACGCCTCACCATAATTACCGACTGTAAGCTGTGCTACGTGTGATGTAACAACAAGATTTTGTGGTCGAATACCTAAAAATACATTTGCTACAAGAAAGTCGTTATAAACCCATAGGAACTGAAATGTTGCAAACGCTGCAATGCCAGCAACGGAGAGAGGTAGTGCTAATCGAAAAAAGGTAGTTAGATGTGATGCTCCATCAATTTTTGCTGACTCAATTACACTTTTGGGAAGTCCCATCATGAAATCTCTTAATAAGAAAGTCGCTAATGGTAGTCCAAATCCAGTATGAGCAAACCAGACTGCGACAAAAGTACCATTAATACTCAGTTCAGGGATTACAGTAACTCCAAATAGTACAGCACCTTTACTGAATAATTTGATTAATGGTATCAATGACATTTGCAGAGGAACGATCATCATTGCGACAACAAATAAAAATGCTACATCTTTCCCTTTAAAATCTATAAAAGCAAATGCGTAAGCTGCAAAAGCTGCAATCGTTATTGGAATAATTGTAGAGGGAATGGTTACTGCAAATGAATTGAAGAATGATCTACTCAAATTTTCAGCAAAAAGTATTTCTGAATAATTTTCAAACGTAAACTCTCTAATGAAATCTCCAGTAGCAATAGAGCTCCACCAAGATACTCTTTTTATTGAGTCTCCAGGTCTAAAAGAGCTCAGTACAAATCCAAAATAAGGTAAAACCCAGGTCAGGGAAATAGATACAAGAATAATTTTTGAAATTGGTTTGTCATACCATTTTTGAACTTGTGAATTCATGATTTAGCTTCCTGTCTATTTCTGATTATATTCAAGATTATTATTGGTATAACACTAATGAATATGATTACGGCCACAGCAGCTGACCTTCCTTGATTTAAAAATTTGGCAAATTCATCTAGCATCTTTACTGCTAACAAATTAGTTTCAAAATCTCCTCTAGTTGTTACGTAAACAATATCAAAAGCTTTTAGAACTGAAACTGTTAAGTAGGTAGCAACAACCAGAATTGTGGTTTTAAGATATGGAATAACAATAGACATAAAAATTTTTCCTTCTGATGCACCATCAATTTGTCCAGCTTCAATTATCTCACCAGGAATTGCTTTTATTGCTGCAGAAAAAACCACCATTGCAAACCCTGTAAACATCCAGACCATAACGAGCATTAAGAGAACGGTATTGATCGGAAAATTAACAAATAAATTTGAAAAAAAGTCTCCATTTGATATATTTTCGAATGATGGGAGATTTGTCATATCTCTTTGTTGTATCCAGCCAATTGGTTTTAAACAACCCTCATTAACATAATCAAGCTTGGTACCATCATCCAAAATTACATTATTTCCACATTCATTTCCGTTTACGTCTGTTCCAACACCAACTCTTAAACCATTTATTAATCCAATCTGTGTTAGCGGTGGGGGTCTATATTCATAAATAAATTTAAATATAGCACTAGAGCCAACTGCAGATATTGCCATTGGCATAAAAATTATTGATTTAAAAAAGGCCTCACCTGTTTTTAATCTATCAGATATATAACCAACAACGAGTCCAAATAAAATTACTAAACTAACAACTCCAATGAGCCAAATTACTTGATTTCGGATTGTAATTAGCATTGCTTGGTCTGAAAAAGACCATGCATAATTTTCTAGTCCGATAAAGTTATTACCTCTCTTGTCAAAAAAGCTTAAATAAATTGTCCTTAAAGCCGGATAGAAAAGAAATAATCCAAGTAAGAATATTGCAGGGCCTACAAACATTGCACCATAAAGACCTTCATGATATCTTTCTGGGGCATAATTAATTAATTTATTCATACCCAAATAAAGCAAAAATATAAATGTTGAGCCAACAATAATTGCAAGTATTACTAGAACTGGCCTTGGCAAAAATCTTGTAAGCTCTCTAAAAAGTATTGCTTGAGATAAGAACCAAAATAATGGAAAAATGCCGAGGGAAATAACTCTAATTCCAACATTAAATAATTTATTTTCTTTTATATTTAACCCCTTAAAGCGTTTGTAATCATTTTAAACGCTATATTTTGTCCCTTCAAAAAATATAGCCACCTTTGTAGGTGGCTATATCTTTAATTTTTAATTTGGTTTACGGCCAAGCATTTTCGATATTGTCTAATGCAGTATCGATATAACCTGGGCCATTACTTGCTAATTCTGTCATTTCTGACCAGAAAGCACCTTGACCAATTTCAACTGGCATCAAGTCTGATGCATCAAATCTGAATGCATTTTCACTTAAAGCTGCGTTGATTGTTTCAGCAAGAACACGAGTAATCTCTAATTCATACAATGATGTATCGAAATTAACGTTAGCTGAAATACGTGTTGATCCATGACCACCTTCGTTAGTTGCGACAGGTGTCCATGCTTCATCGTCAAGCAATAGATACTCGAATAGAGCTGCAGTTGCATCTCTATCATTTGTTGCAGCGAACATGTCACCACCACCAAGAGCAGCCTTTGGAAGGCTTGGATCTATTACTGGGAACGGGAATACAGTTGTTTCTGTTCCTGCTCCTGCTTGAGCTTCTTCAGGCCAGAAACCGACAATGAATGAAGCTTGTCTATGCATTAAGCAACCTGGGTTACCATCTGCATCTCTTTCAAACATTGGGTCCTGAGCATTTCCGAAGAATGTGGAAACAATTGCATCTGTTCCACCAACAACGTAATCAGGTGTGTGCATAATCTGACTTAAGTACTCAGCAGCGTTTTTAACAACTGGATCATTAAATGGTATTTCATGATTTACCCATTGATCATATGTATCAGTTCCGCCACCGGTTCGAAGCATTACATCTTCCATCCAGTCAGTTGCAAGCCAACCTGTAGCACCGTTTGAATACATTCCAAAGCAGAATGGATTCATACCATCAGCAACAATTTTATCTGCAAGAGCTATCATTTCATCCCATGTTTCTGGAACTACATATCCTCTTTTTTCAAATTCTGCTGGTTGATACCAAACAATACTCTTAAGGTTAACTGCGTTAGCGCCACCATAAACAACTCCATCAACTGTACCTAGGCTCACAAGATATGGTGAGTATGCTGCTTTATAAGCATCAATATCGATACCTAAGTCTTCAAGAGGAACAATTAATCCTCTTTCAGCTGCATCAACAACACCACCTGGCTGAGGCCAATAGATAATGTCAGGAACATCTCCTGATTCAAGCTGAACTTGAACTTCTGATTCGAAGTTCTCTGAACCAACGTATGTAGCTATAATTCCGGTTTCTTCAGTAAACATGTCGAACACCATCTGAATAGCTTGACCGTCAGGTCCATCAGTTGCTGGGGCACCAAATACAAGAACCTCTTCTCCCTCTAAGCTTCCACCACCACAAGCTGCAGCGATTAAAGCTAAGGCAAGAAGAGACAGTCCAAAAATAGACTTTCTCATTATTTATCTCCCTTATATATACGTACGTATGCTAAAAATTAGGATAACTTTTAGCTAATATTTAGAATATTTAAATTCCTGAAGATTTCTATAAATAAGAGAAAACTTTTTTCATTTAAGTTGATTTTTTTATTGATATTATGTAAGAAAAGTGCCCGAGGGGGGACTCGAACCCCCACATCCTTTCGAATAACGGATTTTAAGTCCGTCGCGTCTACCAATTCCGCCACCCGGGCAGCCAAACTAAAAATATTTTAGAATAAGCCCTTCTAAAATATCACTTTTTGAAACTTTTAGTTGGGTAATTTTATATTTTTTTAATAGATTTTTTATTAGAAATAATCCAGAAGTTATAGTTACTGCCCTTTTTGGATCAAGGTTAGGATATTTATTTATTATTTGTGGTACCGACAAAGTTTTTACATTTTCATATATATTGACGACAGAGTCATCAGAAATTATTACTTTATCAATTTCATTTTCATCATATTTTTTTTGATTCAAAAATATGGAACCAAGAGAAGTGAAAGTTCCTGAAACACCTATTAATTCCCTTGATGAAAAATCTTTCTCCTTAAATATTTCATTAAAAAAATTAAATGCATTCTTTTCATTACTTTCATTTATTGGATTCTCATTAAAAAAATTTTCACTCATTGACACCACACCAATATCCTCAGATTGAATTTTTAATTTATTATTAATATCGCTTATTAGTTCGGTACTTTGACCACCAATATCGACAATTAAGTAATTTTCTAAATTATCAAATGATGACTGTACACCCAGGCTTGTAAGTAGTCCCTCTTCTTCGCCAGTTATGATTTTAATTTCTAAATTAAATCTTTTTTTTACATCCTCAATTATTGAATCTGCATTTGAAGAGTTTCTAAATACGGCAGTCCCTATGCAAAATACTTCTTGTACATCGTATTTTTCAATCTG
>Ga0160423_10005719_pt1 | contig 10116 bp, 9 predicted proteins | sample CRUFie14St8metaG_FD_108191 | JGI IMG/M metagenome (GOLD analysis project Ga0160423, IMG submission 108191) | Marine microbial communities from the Costa Rica Dome - CRUD Field 142mm St8 metaG | ecosystem: Environmental > Aquatic > Marine > Oceanic > Photic zone | place: Costa Rica: the Eastern... | reverse complement strand
TGATTTGTTACTGATGAGTGAATTGAGTGAATTACACCTGGTGTTGCTAATAGATTAATGTCAAATTCGTCTGGATTTGAAATAGCTGTAATTGCGTTTCTAAATGCAACTGAACCACTTTTATCTGCTGCAGATAAGTCAAATCCTTGTGAATTTGTAGCTACGATATCTGTTCCAGTTTTAATGTCTTTTGCTGGATTATCTCCGTCAAAACCACCCTGGAAAGGAACTTGGAACTTTCTTTGACCAAGTGCTGAATTTGTTAAACTGATTCTTGTTGAACCATTTGCGTATGTAGCACCTAATGTAGATGCGTCATTATGTCCAAAACAATTTTCCAAACTCATAGTTACATTACTACCATTACCTGTTCCTGTGGAAGGTAGTGGTGCTAAGTATTCACTATTGTCGTCAAATGAACTTGTAGCAGTTTGACCGAAGTCAAATCCATAGAAAGCATTTTGGTCAAATGTTCCTCTTGAATTTACCTGACTTGATGAAGCTGCTTGTGTTAGTCCAAGTAATGATGCTGTTGGGAAAGTAGCTGAACCACTTACCACCGATGTTCTGTGTGGTAAAGTTAGCTTTCCAAATCCCATAGGAACTAATTCTTTCGAAATTCCTGTTAAATTACCATAATCAGAAATGTATACATATTTTGAACGATTCGGATAATCACCATTATTGGTTAATTTTCCTGTTGAATTGTTTATTGTTGTATAGGTATCTCCAATTACTCTTGGTAAGTAGTTTACTGAATCCTCATCAAAATTTAATCCAGAGAAGTTTTCTAAAATATCTCCGTCGTCTGTTTGTCCAGGATTGTGTTTAATCACTTGTAAACTGAATGTACCATAATCACTTCCTGCTACATCAGTTGCTGGTTTAACATCTGATATACCGATTCTAAATCTTGTGTTTTGACTTGTTCCGTGTGAACGAGTGTTAACTTTAAATAATTCTGTTCTTGAATTACTTACAAGCTGTGATGTGATTGATGGTGTTGTTGCCACCGAATAATTCGATGAAAACGGGTCAGTAGCAGCATTCGTTACATAAACTATTGATGCCGAATGTGCTATATTTTGTGTGTGTAAAAGATTAGAATACAAGTAAACATTTTTTGTATTGTCTTGTGCGTCTTCACTAAATGTTTTACCGATATAGTTTGCTGAACTTGAATCAAATGATAATTGATATGCAGTTCCGCCAATCGTAAGACCGAAATTCTCTTTTGTATTGACACTACCACTAAGTGCGGTTGTTGTCAAGTCTAAAGTATCTGGGTTTGCTGCGCCTCGTGAAGGTTTTAGTGTCGCCAGGACAAATTTACCTGTTGAACCACTAACACTTAAAGCTACTGTATTGTTTGCGTATCCGCCTAATCCCATAACACGAACGATTGTTACATTTCCAGCATTTCTTAAATATTGTTTTGCTGCAAATGGAACATAAAAGTCTTGGGTTTCTTTACCGAAAATATCTTCAAACTCACCAAAGTTTCTAATGTTTGTCGGAACAAATGCCGGTCCGTCTAATGTCGGTCCGATTAATGCTGCTCCAATACCATCAATACCTTGTGGTAAGAAAGATAAGTCTTTTTCGTTGGTAAATACACCTGGACTTACTACTCTTTCTGCCATTTTTTTTCTCCTAATTAGGTTTTATTTGGTATGAATAAATATCAAATAAAATTCTCAAAATCACTCTGTGAGCGAATTATTTTTGTGGTGTAAAAACACCAGTTGTAGGGTCGAGTTGTCCTCTTCCGTACTTCTCATTTAATGTATTTACTAATTCTAACTCTTGGTCTTTAATATTAGAATACTCTGCTTCAAGTCTAAGTTTTTCATCTTCAAGACTTGACATTTGAACCTCCATTTGGATTCTATTTATTTCAATAGCACCTAATGAATTTTGTAGTCTTTCAAAGTTTGACTTTAAAGCATTTAATGAGTCGATTTCTTCCTGTGTGAATTTGATTACTTGTTGTTTTTTTGTTTTAGCTTTTGCCATTTTATAACTCCAATTGGTTTTCTAATTATATATAAATATAAAGTTATTTGTTCAAACAATCACATTTTTGTTTGATATCATCAACTTCTTGTTTTAATTCTTTGATTGATTCGATTAATAATGGAACGATTTTTTCATACTTAACTGCTAAGTATCCATTATCTCTTTCGGTTACGACTTCTGGTAGAACTTCTTGGATTTCTTGTGCGATAACTCCAACATCGTGTCCTTCGTATGTTTTTTGTTTATCATTCCAATCAAATTCATAACCACCGATTTTACCAACTTTTTCTAATGGATTTTCTATACGAACGATGTTATCTTTAAGTCTTTTGTCTGATGAATAGAATGCCACAACATCACCAACTACATTAAGATTTGCACTATCGTCTAATGTCATAGATGGTGTGTGTTCTGATAATGTTCCTGAAACCGTTCCTGTGGAAAACACTATGTTTCCTTGATTGGAACCAGCATCTGAAACATAAATTAGTGCATTATAACTACCACCTGAGTTCAAAAATCCAATACCTCTATCGTTGGTGTTGGATGCTGTTTGTAATGTAAGTCCTGCTCGTGTGTTGTTTGCAGCTATTTTAAATACACTACCATCATAAGTTATATTAGATTCTGCTTGAATTGCACTTGTTCCATTACCAGTTAATAATGAATTTGATGTTAATGATGTAGCACCTGTTCCACCTTCAGATACCGGTAGAGCTGTGTCTAATGATAAAGATGATAGTGAACCTGCACTACCACTTGTGATTAATTTTTTCCAACTTGGCATTTATTCTTTCTCCTTATGGTTGGTTACTCTTTGAGCCCACTTCCTTGTTGCCACACAAGGCCAATAAAGTTATTTAAATACTTTCTCTTTTTGAAAGTTTTTGTATGTGTTTTGCAGTTTTTCAATAATTGATACCGCTTCTGCAAGTCTTTTTCCAGGTATCATAGACTCACCGAACAAGAAAAGTAAAAATTCTACTTCTTGTTCGGTAAGTTGAACATTTTTTATATTATTTCCGTCTTGGTTTTGTATTTTATCTACAATTCCCATTATAACCTTCCTTATAAAGTTCATTTGACATTAAGAGTATATAAATATATCTCCTGTGTCGTCGTCTGTTTTAATATTACCTTTTACATTATATGTCGCTGAACCTGTGTTTGCCGTCAAAACATATAAAGAAGCGTAAGCTTCTGGTGCTGATGTTGAAGCATCGTGTTTTAATTGAGTATCGTGTTGTGTACCCCATCTATCTGCTGAATCGTCCCAAATAAATGTACTACCACTTTGTTTACTACCACTACCTACAACTAAACCACCATCTCCTGTAGCGTCCGAACCACTATTTACCAAGATAAATCTATCTTCAACCAATAGATTTGCTGTGTTTACGGTGGTTGTTGAACCATTTACGGTTAAATCACCTGAAAGTGTTAAGTTTGTAAATGTTGGTGAATCACCTGTTCCAATTGCCTGCCCAATAGCGATGTCGTTAGCATTTACAGTAACACCTGTTCCTGCTCCGACTGCTAATGCAGAACCACCACCACCAGTTAAACCAGCACCAGCAACTGCTGCTGCTAATGCGTCAGCGTCAACACCTCCGTCTTTAATGGATATTGTTTTCGCTCCACTTCCGTCAAATGTTGTTCCACTATTTAATTGGATTGTTGCATTATCAACGGTAAGTGCATTAGGAACTTTCAATACTGATAATGTATCACTTGATAGTTCTATTGTTGATGTGTCTGCTGAATTTGTATTCAACATAGTTCCTTCTACGGAATTTGCTGCTATTGTTACTGCACCATCATTTGCTAATGTTATATCACCACTAACTGCAACTGATGCGATATCTGTTCCGTCTCCGACCAATATCTTTCCGTCGCCTTTAGCGTCTAAATCAGTAGGTGCGTTTGATGTTCCACCAACTTTAACACTACCTCTTGCGATGTTTGCTAACATTGAGTTTTCTACCGAATCTGCTGCGATTGTTAAAGCACCACCTGCTGCTATAGCTGCATCCCCACTTACAAGTCCGAATACATAATTAGCTACCTGAGAACCACTAATAAACTTAGAAGCGCCATCATTAACAAAAAACTTTGTTGCTGCGTGAGATTCACCAGCATCGTGTGTTGATGGGAAAGACCCTGCAACTCCACTCAATCCTGAACCATCTCCTGTAAATGAACCAGTTATAGAACCTGTGATGTGTGTATTTCCTACTTCTGAATTATTTGTAAAATTATCTACGGTTGAATTACCCGCGTTAAATGTGGAAGTACCGATATCTACGTTTCCGAAACCACTCGTAATCGAACCTGCGTTTAGTGCTCCTACGGTAGTTACATTAGATAATGTATCTAATGCGGCTTCAATTGTTGCCTCGGTAGTAGCATCAATTGCGTCTATGTTGTTTAATGATGTCGTATTTCCACCTGAAAAAATTGAAGTTGTACCTAATGTAATATCACCACCAGAAACTGTTAGGTCTCCAGCTGTTATGATACCACCACTAGCGGTAACTTCACTTAAGTCGGCTTTGGAACCACTGACAATAATCTTTTTCCAACTTGCCATTTGTTATCTCCTAATATATTAAATGTTCTTTAATTTTGTGTTAAAAAACTGCGTTTTTAACTATTAATAAATATTATGAATTGAAATTTTTAGTTAATCAAAACCTAAATAAAAATTACTACCACTATACATTATTCCACCCTCTTGTGCGGTTGGTGTAGTGGTTTGTTCTTTTAATAACAAAGAACCTGTAAAATGACTTACATCTGCGACAAATAAGTTTGTTATCTTTACTTGTCCTGATGTAGTAACATCTAAATTTTGAAACGAACCTGTTAAATATGGTAATGTAGAACTACCAACATTATAAGTTGATGCCGCATCTGGTATTAATGAACCACTAACTACATCAATACTCGCAGTAACGAAAGTTAGTAAATTTGATAATTGTTTTGATTTTGTTTTTGCCATAATAATCTCTTACATATAAATATCTAACTATTAAATTTCCCAAACCCAATTATTTCATCGTCAGAAGAAATTGTGTATCCTAATGAACTTGTATCTAACCTCAATTCTAAATTTGTTGATGATTTTTGCTCAATAGTTAATGCGTCATTCTCTACCAACATACCATTTATGAAAAACATAAAATCATTTTCACTCGTTGATGTTAAGTTGGGTGGTGCCGAAGCTGTGATAGCGTTAAAACTTGAAGTTGAACTATTTACGAAACTACCCGTATGAGCAAATGATTTTCTTAAATAATCTCTATCTGGTTTTAGTGCGGACAAATAATCGAAGGCTGCCTTTTCCGTTAGAAAAGAACCAGAACTTTCATCAGTTAAACTTGAATCATTTGAAATTTCAAATATATTTCCTGGAATATCATTCAAATCAATAGAACCCGTAATATCAAAACTACCTGTAAAATGTTGTTTATTTGATAAACTATTTCCAAAAATCGTACTACCGGAATCTACCGACATAACCTTTGATGATGAACTATATGTAGAAGAACCTGATGTAACAACTCCACTGTTAAGTGTTATATTTGTACTAACTTCAACTGATTCACTAACTACAAGTTCATTTTGAAATGTTATTGATGAACCTGTAATTTCTCCGTCTTTTATTGTTATTTGATTAGAACCACTACCAATAATTAATGTACTCGGGTCTAATGTTACGGTTGCGAATTGCACATTTGAACTTGTTTCTACTGATTGTCCAATTGAAATCTGTACATTTGATGTTGTGGTTCCGTCAATTACTTGAGTTCCAGTTATTCCATTTTTTGTTAATGTTACACCTGTTCCCTCAACGAGTGTTATTGGTTTATTAAATTTAAATAGTATATCTGACATTATGAATTAAACTTACCGATTCCTAAAATTTCGTCATCAGATTCTAATTCATATCCTATGGAATTGGTGTCTACCTTTAATAAAAATTCTGTACTATTTTTTTGTTCTATTGAAATCGCATCGTGTTCCATATATTGTCCGTTTACAAAGAACACAAAATCATTTTCTGAAGTTGCTGTTACACCAGTTGGTGCGGATGCCGTTACTGCGGTAAAACTTGCGGTATTACTACCACTAATTCCAGCAGATGCTTTATAAAAATTCTTTCTTAAATAAGTTGTTTCATCTGTTGAAGTTCCAGCTGTGTTAAAATTTTTAACTGCATATTCAGTAACAAGAGCCGTTGTACTGGCATCTGCTAATGTTTCATCATTTGATATTTCATTAACACTATATCCATTTAATTTTAAAGAACCTGTAATATCTACTGAACCTGTAAATCTATGATTATCAGAAAGTGAATTACCTATTTGGTTATCTCCTGATGAAAAATCTATTGATTGAGTAACGACATTTTCAACAAAAGTATTAGCAGTAATACTACCCGTAACTATTAAGTTTTCATTTATCGTAACACTTCCACTAATAGTTGTAGAACCTGTGATTGCTAAACTACCACTAATATTACCATCTGTAAAAGTGGTTGTTCCTGTTCCAACATTTATTTGGTCAGCTGTAAGTGTAGAGAATTGAACATTAGAACTTGTTTCTACTGCTTGTCCAATAGAAAATTCTTGTGTTAATGCACTTGAACCATCAAAACTTGAACCATTATTAGATAGTGTAATACCTGTTCCTTGTTCAAATACCAGTCCATTAGAAATGTTGATTGAAAATATATCTTTTGTATTTAATGAACCACCATCAACTGCTGCGTTATCTCCTAATACGACTTTACCAGTATCATCAACAATAGTAGTGTCTGCACTTTCCTTTAAAATAATTTTCTTTGGTGTTAAGAATTTTTGTGTAGTGGTGTAGTTGTTAAAAGTTTCAGGAACAATATACCCATTTAGTGTCATACTAAAAGTAGTTTTGATTAATCGTTCTCCGTCTATTTGTGATGCGTCTGAAAAACTATCAATACGAGTTCTAAATCTCATCTTACCTGGTTCACCCCAGTATGCTCCGTCCGAATAATTAATTTTCTCAACAATCTTATTCATTTGGTCTATGTAAGAAGTCCAAATGGTAAATTCGTATGTCATTTGAACATAATCTGGCATTGCTACATTATAGTATTCTCTACCTGGTGAAATACTCTGTAATACTGAAAACTTATCATAACGATTGTGGTGAGTATATTTTTTTTGAAAAGAGTAATTTATTTTTGGATTATTAGCATCCAATTTGTCTATTGGCATTTGGTCATCACGAGTCATACCTGTTCGTTTAAATACAATCAACGGAACAATAATTTTTCTTTTTTTATCTCGTAAATATCCTTGTTTAGATATTGATAACCATCTTTCTGGTGAAGCGTAAATACAAGGAACTGATACTTTTTCCTCATTAACTTCTACATCAGGTTTGATTACTTCGTTAAAATAGTACATAATTGCACTATCCATATCCATTATACCAACGGATAAATTCTTTACATCGTCTTTTGCTCCTGGTGAATTACGACTAATCTTAGTCCCACGATTAAAATTAATTCGTTGACTTCTTGGTATTGGTTTATTTCTTGCCATTAAAATCCTCTATATTCTTCTAAATTATGTGTTGGTGGTCTTACTGAATAAGCTGAAACTACTATCGAGTGTGAATTGTCTGGTTGTCCACCTACTAATTGGTTTTCATTATAATCTTTAACTTCAAACCAACCATCGTTCCATTTTAAAATATCACCAATATCTGGCTTTGTTCCAATTTCTACTAAGTATGCTCTTTGAAATGCAAATGTAACACTTTGTTTACTATCTGGTCCAAATTCGTCAAATTCGAAATTTATATCCTCTGCATTTACAATACAAGGTAATTTAATTCCTTGTTTATAAACTTTACCATCTGATGCTTCTCCATACATATTGGTTTCGGTATCATATACTGAAACACGATACAAAATAACGAACTGGTCTATTATTCCGCAATCATCAATATTTGGTTCACCTAAAAGTTCCCTATTGAACTTTTCTATGGTTGCCAAATCTTTATTTCCATAAAATCTTTGTGGCATTGAATTATCCTATATAGATTGGGTAAGGAACTTTTTTAAGTGTTTCTTGTTGGAATTCACTTTCATCTTTTTGAGATTCCATAAGTGCCTTACGACTTGTTTGTTCTAAGTTTTCTCTCAATTGTTCTATTAATTGTTCTTTTTCAGCGGTTGCTTCTGCTCTTAAAGTATCTCCGTCAAGTGAAACTTCTGCATTTGGAATAGGAATATTACCATACTTACTACGAACAATACCCAATAACTCTTTGGATAATGCCAGACAATATTTTCTAATCCACTGCTTACCAACATCATTAATGTTAGAATACACCATAAAATCATAGTTTACATTTGAATAATCTGATACTACGGTATCATCACTTGAACCACTATAACGAGTTCTTAATGGATTGTCTCTATCTGATGTTTTAACATAATCTACCCATAAAGAACCTGTTGTTGTAGGGATTGGAAATATTCTTAAATTGTTGTTTTTAATATCAAAAGAATATGCTGACTTTCTAATCTGGTCATTAAATTCGATTGCTTGTATTCTTAACAAATCCGCATACATAGGTTGTAATACGAAAGTAATTGCTGGTGAATAACTTCCAAATCCGAATCCGTCCAACATATTGTATGTTCCAAAACCTGTTGAAGCATAAGGGTCAAAGTATCTTGTTACTGCTGGTCTTGATTCATAATAAACATTTTTAATCTCAATTGATTCACCAGATTCACTTGCTTCTGCAATCAAATTATTTAAATCATAATCTTGACTACCAGATTGTAGGTTTACTGCTGTTTTTTTATATTCAACAGTTCCACCTACTTGTGCTTCTGAACCATAATCTTCTGAAATAAAGATATTTTCAGATAATGTAGGTTTTACTCGTTTATGAGTGAAGTTTGAACCTGTTGATTGTCCTTTTAAATGTAATAAGTTATCACGAATGTTGAATTGGTTTACTTGGGCACTATATTCTGAAACTGCTTCCTCTAAACAAGCATAAAATTGTGTGTCTTGAAGTTCAACATCCATAATTGGATATCCAAGTCTTTTTGCACACCAACTTGCAACTTGTGGGGCTTCTGTTTGAAATTCAGAATCGTTGTCATATAACCCAAAAGGAGTGGAACTTGATACTGCGGAACCACTTCCTGGCCATATTGGTTCTTGAGCCATTAAAATTCTCCTATTAATAGTCTATTGTATATACAATAATAAATATAAGATTATGAAAAAACCCCCAATTTCTTGGGGGCTTTTTCTCATTAGTCATTTGCTAATTTTAATCAATTAAGTTAATAATCAATTTCTATTACACAAAGTTTACATCTGCTACGACAATCTTACCATAGAATTCTGGTCTAACCATTTTCTTAGCATATCTTGTCATTACGCCTTTACGTGGTGTAAAGTTTTTAGGGTCGTAAACAAGTGGTGTCATAATTAACGGAACATATGGTGCATAAACCGCTCCTGTTTCAAGGAAGTTCTGTCCTCTAAATCCGACAAGGATTTGATTCTCTAACATATATGGGTTTTTGTACACTGTGTATCTGTTATTTAGGGCACCTACTTTTTGAACGCCCATAGCGAATTGATTTGTTGTAGCTTCACCTGCTGTGTCTGCTGCGTATCCAGGAATTGACTCTATGATTGTTGCTGTTTCTGGTGAAACAACTAAGAAGTTTGCACCTCCTCTTAGAGTTTTCTGGTGGATTGCGTTAGATACTGCTTGTATTTTGTTTCCAAGTGTTTGGAACCAAGTACCTTTAGTGTAAGCGTTTGACTCACCACTTGATTGTGCGAACAATGAAGTTGCTGAATCATACTCATATCCAACTCTTGCTGACCATTTTTCAGTTTTTGCTGAAGCGTTAAGCATCAACATATCAAGAATTTCTAAGTCAATTTCCATAGAAATGTACTCAGAAAGTAATGATGTTAATTCTGCTTCTGCGTCAACTGAGTGATATGCATTTAAGTCTTGTGCAAGTTCTGGAGTCCAGACTGCTTTTAACTTACGAGTTTTCGC
>Ga0160423_10005718_pt1 | contig 10120 bp, 13 predicted proteins | sample CRUFie14St8metaG_FD_108191 | JGI IMG/M metagenome (GOLD analysis project Ga0160423, IMG submission 108191) | Marine microbial communities from the Costa Rica Dome - CRUD Field 142mm St8 metaG | ecosystem: Environmental > Aquatic > Marine > Oceanic > Photic zone | place: Costa Rica: the Eastern... | reverse complement strand
TAAGTATTTGAATTTTTTGAATAAGTATTTGAATTTTTAAAATTATTGAAAAAATTGATTTAAAAAAATGGCTCTTAATTTATATATAAAATGAACGAGTTAAACGCTTTAAGGAAAAAAGTAGCAGTCTTAGAAAAACAAAGGAGAGTGGCTTGGGCTAATTATTACAGGACAGAAGAAGAATTCTACGACTTATCTACATTTAGCTATGAGACAATTAATAGGCTTAACCAGGCATTAGCAGAGATAGACTTACCTAAACATTTAATAGACGAGATAATAGACCTACATATGAAGCTAAAAACTGCTATTGAATGCCCTATTTGTTTTTGTCTATTGAATAAAGATAATGTTAAGATTACTATGTGCGGTCATAAGCACTGTAAGGACTGCTACGATAGAATAGATAATTGTAGTATTTGTAGAAAAAAAATATGGAAGAAAAAGTCTTAGTATATAATATTACTTTTAAATATTGTTATATTATATGAGGAGCAATAGAGTAAGTCTTAGGTGTAAGGGCTTTGAGATACATAGACCACCCCCTAACCTTAAAAGACAGCTTTATATTAGTTATAAAAATCAATTAATAAAAGAACTCAATAAAAAAATTGAATTAGGTATTATTAAAAGAATATCCCACCACTACAACAACCTTACTTTTTTTGAATGGGTTTTAGGATATTAATAGGTATGTAGTAATACTTATTTTTTTCTACTCTACCTCTATCACATCTGCCTCCATCATCTAACCTAAATTTATCAATATTACTTTGTAGTATCTCAATATAATAGACACCATCTAAAAAATTAAATACAGCATAGCCATCTTTTTTATCCGTTAAAAGTTTTTGAATTTTGTTGTATCCTATCATAGTGTCCTCATAAGTATTGTAATAACATCTCCTTGTTTTAAGCTCTACATTAGAATTACTACTGGTAAAATCCACAATTGAATACTTGTCGGTAATAGGCTGTAAGTCTTTATCAATATTATCTTGTAAGACAGATAGTAAAACCATCTCTTTATTAGTCCCGTAATCATAGTCCTTCTTAGTATAATCATACATTTTATTATTAGTCAAGATTTTTTTCTTAGAATTTAATTCGTTCATTTTTTTATATAATTTTAAACAAATTTTTCTTTAAGTTATTTTTTTTTTAATTACTTTTTATTTCATTTAATTCTACTGGCTCTTCAAATTCATCTGGGACTTTTCTAACACAAGAGCATAAACCACAACAAAGATTTAAATTACTACACCTACTATGCTGTATCTGTGAGATTATTCCTATCACGGCTGTGCTACAAGTAATGATTAGAACACTTACACTACTTAAATCTACCATATATTATACAGGTATTTTAATTCCAGATTTAATCTTAATCCTAAATGGGTCAGGGTTTCCCTCACCATTCCTAATCTTTTCTACTAATCCAGTAGGCTTCTCATAAAACCTATTAACCTCTTTCTTGGGTTCTCCTCCTCTAAAACTACCAGCATCTCTACTATAACTTCCAGCATAGTTCTCAGCATCTGTTAGTGGGTCAAACCTAATAGGCTTATCTCCTCTAAATTCTAATACTTTCCTTTCACCTGCTCTATCAGGGTTTCTACTCTTGAATAGATTATTCTCAGTCTGTTCCTTAGTAAAATTAACACTTGGTTTCTCGTCCATATCTTTTTTCTTCTTAACAAAATCACCTGTAAATCCCTCGTGCTTATCTGGTCTTGTTCCAGCCTTACCGTATCTTAGTCCTTGTTTTCCATAAGTCTTACTCCTTGCCGTAGCATTAATAATAGTTGATTTTTTAAAGCGTGTAGTCATACTATGAGTATTCATTATATTATTAGTAAAGAAAAAATTTTATGTTCTAATTTTTATTCCTCTTTTTTCTCCTCTTTCTCTTCTACCTTAACTACTATGTTTTCCATCTCAGGCTCTTTCTTATCAGGCACAGGGTCAGGCTGTGTTCCATCATCACCCTCATCAATAATGTTAGTGTCCTTAACTTCAAATTCAGGTTTATCAGTATCTTCTTCCTTAGGTCTCTGTTGTTCCATACCTTTCTTACCGCTAAAATAGTAAGCATAACCGCCAGTATTCTGTTGATAGCCAAAATATACCATATAATATTAATAAAGAAAAAAGTTTTTTAATTTTTCATAACTTATACTTCTTCTTATAATCACTAATATTCTTCTTAATACTTTTAGATTTTCCCCACAATAACTCCATAGATAAAGATGCTGGTGTAGTAGGGTCTTTTAGTGCTTTTTTCTCTAAGGGGTTCTTACTATGTCTTGCTATGTAGTTCTGTCTATCTTTTTCTGTCTTATTTCCTTCTCCTACAAAGTTATTCTTAGTTCCAAATCTTCTAATAATTTTCTTATTATCCTTTTCAAATGTAGCCTTATACTCTTTATTACCTCCTACCTTTTCTACATTAATAAGCTTCATATAATATTATAATATATAATAAATACTATAATTTTATTAAGCATACTCCTTTTTTAAATCCTGTTCTATTAGTCTTTCTCCATTTAAGATTACAATCATAGCATCTTGGATATATCCTATTCCCCTTATCACAACAACAATCTTCACAAGCATATGGATTATCATAATCTCTACAATATTTAGAATATCTCTTTCCATCTTGTGTTTCATAATGTTTTAGTATTAACCAAATCCTATCACTTTTAGAATAGATTTCATATTTCTTATCTAATTCATCACGATAATCTCCATTAAAATACCATTCAGTTTCATCATCTTCTTCATCATCATAATACCTCTTAAATCTATTTTTTAACCACTTTAAATGAGAGTAGTATTCATCGTATTCTTTACTACCATACTTCGTTCTACCAGGCTTCGCGGGAGGTCTGCTAAGTAATAAATCTCTATGAACTGATGCTGTCTGTCCGTCCATAGCCATATACTCTTTTCCCTCTTTACTATTCTCATACCAGTGTTCTTGTAGCCTTCTATCAGGTTTTCCCCTTAGATGAACTAACTCTTTATCTCCACAAAAATCAAGAATATTCCTAAATACTGGCTCAGGTAGAAAAATATCTTTTTTTAATTCGGTCATTTTATAATTTAATTAAACGCCAAATCTTTAAATCAATTTTTTTTTAAATTAATTAAAAATTGCGATTTTTTAATTTAATTAATTTTAAATTCATTCCAAATTTTTAAATCTCGCCTACGAGCCTTACCACCCATAATAACAGATGCTAATCTACCACGAGCCCACTGCTCTGCTGATACAAAAGGTCTTGAACCACTACTATAATAAGCTCCTCTACCTTTATCTAATATCTTTTCCTTACCTTCTTTCCTAATAATATTCTTCTCAATAAATTTATCGTCCATTATGTTAGTCCCATATTTCTTTTCAAATTTCACAGCCCAACCGCTTCTCCTTGTTTTCTTCTCTTGATTAGGTCTGTCCTTACCTTCAATAATACTTTCTACTTGTTTCTTTCTTTCTTTTTTGCTTAGTGTCTTAGGCACATATCTTGTAGGCACTTTTCTCTTGTCTTTTCCTTTTCCTATTTCTACTTTCTTTTCTGGCTTATACATACTTTATATTATATGGATAGATTATTTCTTTCCTCTTTTTGCTCTTAGTTTCGCCATATAATCCTTTGCTTCTTGGCTTCCCTTTTTCAGCTTCATACCGTTTCCTGCTTTCTTCCCAGTAGATGACTTCCCGTTTTCGCCGTTTTTTCCTTTGTGTCCTTTCTTGTGAGGCATTTATATAATTAGTGTAGATAAAAAATTTCTTAATTAAATAAATAATAGTCGTATTCAAAAACATTCATATAATATTCTAATAGAAAATATTTTGCCTAAAACACCATAGGAGGAGCTTCTTGTTCCCAATCATACACATCACCAAAAAGTTTATGCTGTTTCACAGGATAATCACCGTCATAGTATTCCACAAAATCACTACTATCTTTTTTATTAGGTCTATGATTACTTACTATCATAAATCTAAAAGGTCTTGATAATGTAATACTATCAAAAAGGTCGTAGGCTTCTTTAAGTCCTTCTCTTGTAGATTTTAATGTAGTAAATTCTTCTATTATTGTCTGTCTTTCTATTCTATTAGATATTCTACCTACTGCTATTATGTCTGTCTGTAATCTAATTGTTTTAGGTATTGACTTCACAGCTTGAACTACTAACATAACATTAATACCATTACCTTCTACATTATCCTGTAAGTGTCTTCCATTCACAGCTAATTTTCTTATCATACCATTATTCCTAAGGCTATTAGCACCTTTCTCTTCTCCTATCACATCGTCTAATACAATAAGTATTCTACTCTTAATTCTTTTCTTAGGGTCTTTCTGCTTTAAATTGTATTGCTTAACTTCTGCTTGTTTATTCACTATGTAAGGTAGATGTTCTAAATCTCTAAATCTGTATGTCTGTGGTATTTGCCCTTCAAAGCCTGCGTTAGTCTGGCTAAACAAAAAGATGTGAGTAAATTTAGTCTTAGGGTCTTTATGAAAAGCTTCTAATAAACTACTAACTTTTTCACTCTTACCATTCCTACGGGGTGCTACTACTAACATAAAAAATCCTAAGGGCACGCTATTAGGTTTAAATTCATTTATATCTTTCATATTATCTACCCTTAATTTAGGGTCATACAATTCTGTCTGCGGGTCATTAGGTTTCACTTTTTCCATTATATATACATCATAATATTTTATTTTCTACCTTTTTTGTTATAATAGATAATGGCGTATCGTGTGCCCTTTTCTGTTGCTGTCCTATGCTCCCAACTCTTACCATCATAGTATAACCATTTATTTTTATTATCCATATTTTTAATCTTATTACCTATTTTAAAATCTACACCTCCTCCTGTAAAATTTCCTATTCCAATACAGTAGCTAAAACCATTATTATTCTTATCAAAATGAAAATCTGTTCCTACATCTTTATTAATTAAAATACTGGTAAATCTAAAATTAGGGTTGTGTTTTCTCATAAGCTTTTTTAATACATTATGAATAGGTATGTATTTCTTTTGTCTTGTTTCCCTACTAAGAACTAAACCTCTTTTATAATCCATTACTAATCCTAAATTAACAGCTTGAATAGGTGTTCTACCTCTCATAGCTTCCTTACCTTTTAAGATATTAGCCCTATTAGTTGAACCTTTGGAGTTCTTATTAGGTAGTTCTAACTCTTCTAAGATACGAACAGCTTCATCTATTAACTCTTTTTCGCCTGCTTTTAGTGGCTCTATTCTACCGTCCCACGCCTTAGGGTGTGCTCCTTCATTATGGACGCTATGTATTTCTGTATTACTCATATACTATACATTACGATTTTATTTTTAATGATGATTTTAACTTTAATGGTCTTTTAAGATATTGGTCTAATGGAGCATCTACACGGGGCTTAGGGTCTTCTACATCACCTACTCTACTTTGTCCTCCTATTCTTATCTTATGATTAGCTACTGCTTTCATCTTGTATGAACTCATACCACCCCTTTGGTAGAATGTATTTTGTGCTATTGCCCTATTAAATCTATCTTCTCCCTTAGCTACTAACTGTGCTCCTGCGTGTGCTACTCTACTAACAGCTTCATTTTGTATCTTAGGTATTGTTGTAGCTGTTGCTGTATTACTATTAAAGTATTGACTAAGATATTGGTCTATCGGCACAATAACACCTACTTTTAAATCATCAGCACTACCACTTTTAAAATAATCTCTAACAGCTCTTTCCATACTCTTATGATGTGCTCTTACCTTTTCAATATCATTACTTGCTAAGGCATCATCTCTATCTTTTTTATGTGGATTTTCCCTAAATTGTTTAATATTATTATCGTATAAAAGATGTAGTGCTTTTATCTCTTCTTTTAATCTTGCTATTGTAGCCTTACTTCTTTGTTTATCTTCTGTTGCTTCTTGATTACTAACAATCTGGCTTACGGTCTGTTGTGATAATGGTGCTCCTCCATCACGAGAGGCATCTACAACATCTATTTCAGGCACACTACCAGGCATATCTTTTTGTAGTTCTGCTATTGTTTCTGGTTGTGTAGTAGGGGCTTCTGTTGTAGGTGCTTCTGTGGTAGTAGTTGTTTCCTCTGTTGTGTTAGATGTTTCACCTGTTTCATTAGGTATTGTATGCTCTCCTTCTTTTGTATTATCTTTTTCTGCTTCATCTTCTAATTTAACTTCCTCACCTTCTTTTGTAGCACTTGCTCCTATTCCTTCATCTTCCTCAGCTGGTGTAGGGGCAGGAGCATTTTCTTTCTCTTCAAACTCCTCAGTAGGTGGTGATTTAGATGGAGCAGGGGCTTCTTCAAAAGCCTTAGTAAATTCAGTAGGAGCTTTTGCTGGTGCTTGAACTTCTTCTTCTTGTTTCTCTTTTAGTTTTTTAACAGCTTCTTCTTGTTGTTTTTTCTCATCTTTGTCTAAGAACTCTTCTAATTTTTTCTCAGCTTTTGTAGGAGCTTTTTTCTCTAAGGGGTCTTCTAAATCTTTTTTTATTCTTTTATCTACTTCTTCTTTAAATATATCTAATTCTTCCTTACCAACATTAGAACCTGCTCTTTTTTCAAAACTATCCTTTAATCTTGTAAAAGCAGGATTGTTTATATTATTGAACTTAGAGGATTGAATACCTTTTATAGTTAAATCTATGAATGAAAACTTTATATCTTCTTCACTAAATGGTTGATTAGTATCTTTATCTACAAAAGCACTACCTTTTTTTCCATACTTACCACTATCTTCTCTTACATCTTTTCCTTCCATATAATCTTCTATTTTCATAAGGGCTTTCATCTGTGTATCACTTGGCTTAGCTTTTGTAATAGTTTTAATGTTTTTTCTTAAATTCTCTATACTTTTTTTGTAATCTTTGTAATACTTTTCTGTATTTCCATCAGTTTTCATAGTTCCTAATACTCTTTCTATCCTTTTCTTATTCTGGACGATATTGGCTATATTCTTAGGTATTTCTGTTTTCATAATCTTTTTAATAGCATTCTCACTACTCATTATCTATACTTAATACAAAGAAAATAATATTTTTAATAATATATATTTTTTCTTATAATATAATATAGAATGGCGCACATAGAAAGCAGAGACCACATAAGAGTTAATGTAGATAGGGTCATATTAGACGGACACCACGCCAAAGATGATGAGATACATATTGATAGTAATAAAAGACTGGATATAAGAACAGATGTTAAAGTAGCCAGCGATAAAAAGTTTTTAATGAATAATATCTATGATGAAAATGAAAATGTAGTATTAACAACAGGAGGAGGCTCAGCGACATTAGGAGTTCCATTAGATTTAAATAATAAGACTATTTCTAATGCCTCAGGGATAAGTATTGAAGCATCACAGGTTAATAAATCTACTAACTCACAATTATACAACGATTTAGCAGGGGAGTTAGGTAATCTACATAGTGGAGTTAGTGATGTTAAGAATGCTGTTTTTGATTTAGGGACATCTAATAGAGGTAAGATAATTGTAGTAGGTAATCCATCTAATGATATGGAGGTAGGTGGTATTGAGGCAGATAATATTCTTACTACAACAGCTAATAAAACAATTTCAGGGACTTTAACTATGAATAATCTTACAGCTAATAAGTTTTTAAAATTAAATAGTAGTAAGCAGATTATTACAGGAGACGCTGCCGTAGATTTTGCTGACCTAACTGGTGGAGCATCAATAGGACAAATACCAGATTTACCAGCATCTAAGATTACAGAAGGAGCTTTTGCTGATGATAGAATAGGTCCTCTTAATGCTTCTAAGATAATTAGTGGGACAATAGCAGACGCGAGACTACCTACTAATATAGTAAGGACAGATGTAGCAGACCAAACAATATCAAGCTCAATAACAATAGATGGAGGGACAGGAGATAGTGTTTTAACACTAATAGCAGATAGTGATAATGCTAATGAAGGAGATAATGCTTTTATTAATATGATACAAGATGGAGGGACATCAAGTAGTGGAGGGACAAGATTTACAGTAGGGTTAAATAGTGATAATGATTTATTTATGGGTTGTAATAGTAATAGTGGTTTTTTCGGTGGTATGGTTTTACAGACTAATGGCTCAGGGACAGGTAATAACCAAAAGCCTATTATATTTAAACCACAATTAAGTGAGACTTGTAGAATAGACCAAAATGGTATAAGTCTTACTTCTGGTAAGACATATAAAATTAATAATACCCAGATAGATTTTGATGACTTAGCTAATAGTGGTAATATTGATAGTGCGAGATTAAATACAGAGATAAGTCCTGTAATCATACCTAACTTAGATACAGCTAAAATAACTACTGGGACATTAGACAACGCCAGATTAAGCTTAGATGCTAATGCTATACCAGCTCTACCAGCTTCTAAAATAACAAGTGGGACATTAGGAGTTGATAGAATACCATCACTAAGTGCTAATAAGATTACAAGCGACACATTAGGGGCTGATAGAATACCATCACTAAGTGCTAATAAGATTACAAGCGACACATTAGGAGCTGATAGAATACCATCACTAAGTGCTAATAAGATTACAAGCGATACATTAGGAGCTGATAGAATACCTACACTAAGTGCTAATAAAATAGGTAGTGATACACTAAGTATTGATAGAATACCTACAATTACAGATGCTAAACTACCTACTAACATACTAAGAGATGATGTAGCAAGCCAGACTATTAGTAATACATCTGCTAATACAGAACTAAATATTAAAGTAAGAAGTAATGTATCTACATACAATCCAGTATTAAAACTTTCTAAGCATAATAGTAGTGATGTCGCACAAGAACAACTTACTATGACCTTAACAGATACAGCATTAGAAAGTAATACAGATACAGCATATATTTATAAAGTAGGAACAGCAGAAAAATTAAGGGTAAGTGGTAGTAGTGTTAAGATAAATGATACATTAAATATTAATGATAAGATACAACTACAAGGAGCTAATCCAGGTGCTAATAGTGTAATACAGATAGGAACTGATGGGACAGCAAGTTTTGTAGCATCATCTACTTTTGGAGGAACTAACGCCAGTAATTTATCTACGGGAACAATTAATAACTCTCTACTAAATTTAGATGCTGCTACTATACCAGATTTACCAACTTCTAAAATAACAAGTGGGACTTTTGACTTAGCAAGAATACCTGTTCTAACAGCAGATAAACTACCTGACGATATTACAGTTAATAGAATAAAATTTGATGATGCTGATGTAGGAACAGACAGCACTAACTCACCTTCAATACACGATTTTGAGGATAGTCTATTTTTTGATGTTAATACTGGTGAGAGTTTTGTTTTTAAAGTTAATGGGTCTGTTATGGGAAAAATAGACAGTAATGGACTACACGATTTTATTAACTGTGATTTAAAAACAGGAGGACAGTTTAAGATTAATGGCTCACAGATAGATTTTGATGACTTAGCTAATACAGGTAATATTGATAGTGCGAGAATAACAGCAGGAACAATAGCAGACGCAAGATTACCTACTAATATAATAAGAAGTGATGTGGATAATCAAGCAATATCTTGTGATACATTTACTTTACAAAGTGGAACTGATGGAGACTGTAATTTTATAATAAGAGCAGATACAGATAATAGTAATGAAGACGACAACCCAAGAATAACATTTAAACAAGATGGAGATGCGATACAGTCAGTAGTAGGATTACAAAATAGTGATAATGCTTTTTTTATTAATAACAAAGCAAACCAACCTACTATTTTTAAATTTAATGGAACAGAAACAGGTAGAATTACAACAGGAGGCTTTAATTTAGCTTCTGGTAAGACTTATCAAGTAGCAGGCTCACAGATAAATTTTAATAATATAGCTAATAGTGGTAATATTGATAGTGCGAGATTAAATACAGAAATACATATTGATAGAATACCTACACTAACAGCAGATAAACTACCTGACGATATTACAGTTAATAGGATAAAATTTGATGATGCTGATGTAGGAACAGACAGCACTAACTCACCTTCAATACACGATTTTGAGGATAGTTTATTTTTTGATGT
>Ga0160423_10005717_pt1 | contig 10120 bp, 8 predicted proteins | sample CRUFie14St8metaG_FD_108191 | JGI IMG/M metagenome (GOLD analysis project Ga0160423, IMG submission 108191) | Marine microbial communities from the Costa Rica Dome - CRUD Field 142mm St8 metaG | ecosystem: Environmental > Aquatic > Marine > Oceanic > Photic zone | place: Costa Rica: the Eastern... | reverse complement strand
TGAATCAACAATGTTAATCAATGCATCATATACAGGCATTTGAGGTAAATCTCCTTGAATTGATATAAAATTTGGAGAAGCTGCAAGTGCATTTGATGAAGCATAAACATAATTTGTATTACCATAGTTACCAAATGTAACTACTACTCTATTTGCATCATTTTTATCTACATATACACCTGTTGCTGCCTGACCTGAAGGTAAACCATGAGCAGTTCCTAGTGATAATTGGTCTAATACATAATACGCCCCATCAACATGACCATGAGCCTTATCATCAGCATATCTTAGTCTAGATACTCTAAAAACAGAAGTTCCTGATGCAATAAAACAATAATTGCCATCAACTGACCAGTCTATATCCCTAGTTGACCAACTTGTATTTGCAATTTGCATCCACTCACCTTCACCTGATAAATCTAAAGCATCTCTAGTCATCCAAGTCCCCATTGAAGCGCCTAAAAAGAACTTTGATTGTACAGGATCCTGTATCCTAACAGAATCTCCTGAAGCTAAATCATCAATTAAAGTAAATGTTAAAGGAAGTTCTAAAGTTGATGACTGAACAGTTAGAATATCTCCAGCAGAGTAGCTTGTTTCAAAACTAGCTAAAACAGGAACATTTAAAGATGCTGGCTCGCCAAAATCAACTGTGAAATCACCAGTTGTAACATCTGTCAAAGAAGTCACATATACCGAATCAATAGCATTACCTAAAGTATCAAACTCTACAGACCAATAAGCGGCATTGGCTCCGATAACCTCCATATCTCCAGAATAAAAACGTAGAGTTGAGTAATCAATTTCTGCAGCGCCCTGCGATGCTTCTAACACACCACTAAATGAAGAAGACACTCCATCTCCAGCCCCGATACCTATAGCTGTTGTTTCATTTATAAATGTGATAGAGTCTCTACTTTCCAAATCATTTGGATTTTCCCATAAGCTGAATGGGGTAATGAATGGAGCGCCATTTGTTTCTAGATAATTTTCTATAAAGGCATCCAAGAAAAGCTTATCGTTATTAGAATACTCTAAGGACAACCCCTTATCTCTTGTTCTTTGTAACCAGCTATGTACATTTGTACTAAACTGAGACTCTACAAACATGATATCAGGATTAATTCGAGACATTTCTGCAAAACCACCATCTCCTCCTTTAACTTTCATTCCAGATTGTGGAGTAGCTCCTTGAGTAATACCAGAGTTAGAATACTCGGCTTTCCATCCCATCATTTGAGTTCCATTGTCTTGAGTACCGCCTATTACTTCACCGTGAGGTGAAAAACCCAAGGCATAAAATTGTGTTACGTTATACCCTTTATTCATAGGCCTAAAAGAAGATCCTCCATCCTCTGAACGAAATACACCTCCATCATTTCCAACATACAGTACATTTGGATTATTTGGATTAAATACCATTATATGCTGATCCGCATGTAAATAATCAGTGAATGTTGGGTAATACGAATAAAACCATTGTGTTAATTTCTCCCAGTTACTACCCTTTTCCCATTTCCACAAATCTAAACCTCCAACATAAACTTTGTCTGGATTTGTAGGATGAACTGCAAGTAAAGAGCTATAGCGCGCTTGACCATTCATAATATTTAATTCATCAAAACTAGGGTAAGCTATCATTTCCCAAGAATCTCCTTTATCTTCAGAGCGAAATACTCCCTTCATGTTACCATTACCCGCATCATCTGAAACTGTACAGTAAACTATGTTAGTATTTGACGGAGAAATAGATGTTTGTATTCTACCGACCTGAGTCATTACGTTATCAGATGAAACGAAATTGTGATGGAGAGAGAATGTACCAACATCTCCGGAATTAGATTTGTAAATTTTATTTCCTCCTAAAGTCCCTGCTACAGTCAAAACATAAGATGCATCAGATGCAACTTCTACATCAATTGCATTGACTTGAATGGGACCGGAACCAGCTACAGTCCAATTTTGACCGCCATCATCTGAAATTTGCAAACCACCACTAGTAGCAGCATATATTCTGAGAGGGTTGATTGGATCAGTTGCTAATTTGTTTACACTTGACCAATTTGCCCCATCGTTGTTATTTATGGTACCTAAATCAGTAGATGTTAAATGAACAAAATCCGAGGATCCAGATTCTTTTTTCCAAACACCATTTCCAACAAAACCAGAAGACCCATCACCATCGGAGTACTTAGCAAAATACAACTCTCCTGTTCCAAAGTAAATATCACCATTTGATGCTTGCGTGATACATGAAATATTCAAGTTCCCTAATTCATCAGAGTATTTTCTCCATGCTCTACCACCAGACTCAGAAATCCACAGACCTCCAGAAACTGATCCTGCATAAATTCTAGATGGATTATCTTTATCAATAAGAACAGCTCTTGTTCTTCCGCCTACATTGTCAGGTCCCATCTCTTCCCACTCCAGAAGAGATGTAGAAGAACGCATTGATTTATGAATAATTACCTGCTCACGTGCTTTTTGAACATCTAATAAATCAACCTTTCCTGTTGATTTGTTTGCCTTTCTATCCGTTAAGTATTCTTGCAACACATCAATACCTTGCTCTTGTTTTTCAGAACGATTTTCAATGGATGTGTAAGTTGCTTCATTACTACTTAAAAAAGTAAGGACAACACCTGTTGCAACTAATAAGATTCCAAATGGTAAAAATCTCTTTTTCATATTGTGTTTTATTTTTTTCTAAAATTGAGGGTTAAATCTACGACTATTTTCTCTGTAATTCAAGGTCAAAATCATGCTTTTATTACGCCATATGTTTTTCGGCTCTATATGAAGACCTTACAAGCGGACCGCTTTCTACAAAACGAAAACCTTTTTCAAGACCTATTTTTTCGTATTTCTTAAACTGTTCTGGAGTAATAAACTCTTTAACTGGCAAATGCTTAGGAGTTGGTTGTAAGTATTGACCAATAGTCATAATTTGCACTCCTACAGCGCGTAAATCATCCATAGTTTGGATTACCTCTTTTTCTGTCTCTCCTAAACCTAACATAATGCCTGATTTTGTACGCATTCCTCCTTCATTCAGCCACATCAAAACTTCTAAACTTCTATCGTACTTTGCCTGAATACGCACTTGACGCGTTAATCTACGAACTGTTTCTATATTATGTGATACTATTTCCGGTGCCACATCAATAATACGCTGCACCGCTTCTTGATCTCCTTTAAAATCTGGAATCAAAGCTTCCATAGTTGTTCCTGGGCTTTTTTTTCGAACAGCATTTACGGTCTCTGACCAAATAATAGAACCTCCATCCTTTAGTTCATCTCTGTCTACAGAGGTAATTACACAATGTTTCACCTCCATCAAACGAACAGACTCTGCTACTTTTTCTGGCTCCTCCCAATCTACAGTAAGTGGGCGACCCGTTGCTACTGCACAAAAACCACACGAACGCGTACAGATGTTTCCTAAAATCATAAATGTTGCCGTTCCTTCACCCCAGCACTCTCCCATATTTGGGCAATTCCCACTCTCGCAAATTGTGTGCAACTTATGTTCAGAAACAAGTTTACGAACATGCTTATAATTTTCACCTGTCGGTAATTTTACACGCAACCATTTCGGTTTTCTTTGTTGTAATAATTCACTCATCTAGCAAAATTCATTTATTGCCTGCGCATCAATAGCATTGTGCGATGCATGATAAATACATGTGCCATCTTTTATCAATAAGACCTGTGGAGATTGGTGTTCTACCTCAAAAAGAATAGCGATTTGATCAGAAACCTCTCTATAATTTAACAAGTCCAAAAAGTAAGAATTAACAGTCGTATTGTTCCACTCTCGCTTAAAACGATTTAAAGCCATTACACTGATAGAACAACGCGTACTATGCTTAAAAAATAAGACCGGAGCTTGAAAAGATGCTTCTTTAAGCTGCACAATTTGTTGCAAATCTGTCACTTGGTCCCAATTCATTTACGAACGAGTTTGCTCTGTTTTTACTTGCCCATAGTTGGGACAATCATGTTGTGTTTGGCACGCTGTAAAAGCAGTAATAAATCCGATAGCAAGAATAACAACTAATACTTTTTTCATTTCTCTTTTTTTACCGCACAAATTTAGGTATTTTATTTGGCTTAATCTTTAGTGAACCTCTATCTTTGAATAATGACAAAAATTAGTCCACAGATAGCCGAAAACTGGAAACTACAATTAGCGAATGAGTTTAAACAAGTTTATTTTGAGAAACTCAAGGAGTTTTTGTTATCCGAAAAGAAAAATCACACTGTGTATCCTCCAGAGGATCAAATTTTTGCTGCATTCAACCATACTCCTTTTTGGGATGTAAAAGTTGTGATTGTTGGGCAAGATCCTTACCATGAATCAGGACAAGCAAACGGGCTTTGTTTTTCAGTAGCTGACGGCATTAACAAACCTCCTTCATTAGTGAATATATTCAAAGAGATACATCAAGACTTAGGGTTTAATATTCCTGATTCTGGCAATTTAGAACATTGGGCACAGCAGGGCGTACTACTACTCAATGCTACTTTAACTGTCCGCTCTAAAAATGCTGGCTCTCATCAAAAAAAAGGATGGGAACAATTCACTGATTCTTGCATCCGAAAGTTATCTTCAAAAAGAGAAAACCTCATCTTTTTATTATGGGGAAGATTTGCACAAAACAAAGCAACACTGATTGACAGTAACAAACACCACATTTTAACAGCACCTCATCCGTCTCCTTTTTCAGCACACTCTGGTTTTTTTGGCTGCGGTCATTTTTCGAAAACTAATGAGTTACTGCAACAAATGAATAAACGAACTATACAATGGGTAAAATAATTTTAACTTTCTTATGCTCTATTAGTTTAGTTTGGGCTCAAAACCCAATACAGAGTACTAACAATTACACCTTAGCTAAAAAGGACACGACATATAAGGAGTTGTTATATGTATCTATAAAAGAGCAAAAGATGTATCACATCCTCAATAACAAGGTGATTAAAATATTCACCATTTCTACTGCAGAAAAAGGAGTAGGAAATGTAAAAAATAGCGAACAAACACCTTTAGGATTACATAGTGTAAAAGAAAAATACGGCGACACAACTCCCCTTAATGGAAGAATGATTGGTCGTGTTTTTTATGGACAAATCGCTACTATATATAATGATAGTAGTCGATCCATAACAGATGATATAACTACACGTATCCTGTGGCTGAGTGGCGAAGAAGAAGGAATTAATAAAGGAGGTAATGTAGACTCTTATCAACGATACATTTATATACATGGAACTTCGGAAGAAGGCCGATTAGGAAGACCCGCCTCTCACGGATGCATCCGTATGAAAAACACTGACATACTAGAACTTTATAACAAAATATCCGTAGGAACTAAAGCTTTAATCCTTGATAAATAACTACCTTTAACCCTTTCAAACTATGGATATACTCATAATCATACTGCTTCTGGCACTTATTGGATTTTCATTTTATCAATTCAGAAAAAAAGGAGATGCTACTAATGACAACTACAATATCTTACAAAAAGAAAATACTGATTTAAAAGTAACACTTAGTGCTAAAGATCAAGAAATTGTCCACTTACAAGAAAAGATCAAAGAAATAGTGCAATCAAAAGAAGAGCAAGAAGAAAGATTAACCAAAGAGTTCGAAAACCTGGCTAACAAAATTTTAGATAAAAACTCTGAAAAGTTCAAGCAACAAAACAAAGAACAACTTGACCTCATTATTAACCCACTAGGAAAAGAAATAGAAAAGTTCAAGCAAAAGGTGGAGGATACCAATAAAGACTACATTCAAAGAAACTCTGCCTTAAGCCAACGCATCGAGAGCTTGGAAAAACTCAACCTACAACTCAGTCAAGATGCCATTAACCTCACCAACGCTTTGAAAGGCGACTCCAAAACTCAAGGAGATTGGGGTGAAATCCAATTAGAGGTTTTATTAGAAAAATCTGGTCTAATGAGTGAAGTTCATTTCAGTACACAAGGCGGATACAGAGATGATGAAGGTAAACTAAAAAAACCCGATTTCATTATCAATCTTCCAGATAATAAGCACCTTATAATTGACTCTAAAGTTTCTTTAAAGGCCTACGAAAGTTATTTCAACGCAGAGGGAAAAGCTGCACAGCAAATTGCGCTTAATAAGCACTTAGAAAGTATCAAAAATCATTATAGAGAATTAGGTAGTAAAGACTACCCTTCTTTGTACGGTATTAATGCGCCAGACCATGTTTTAATGTTTGTACCTATTGAACCAGCCTTGATGATTGCTTTACAAGAGGACCAGAATATTTACCTAGATGCACTAGATAAAAATGTAGTGTTACTTTCTACCTCCACCCTATTAGCTACACTTAGCACAATTGCTTCTATTTGGAAACAGGAAGATCAAAAAAGAAATGTATTAGAAATTGCTAAAGAAGGAGGCTTGTTATATGATAAATTTGAAGGATTTGTATCCGACCTTATTAAGATTGGCAAGAACCTCGAAAGCTCTCAAGAGAGCTACCAAGAGGCAATGAACAAACTAGTAGATGGTAACGGGAATATCATCAAGAAAGTAGAAAATCTCAAAAAACTAGGAGCTAAAACCAAAAAGAGCTTACCAAAAAATATAATTGAACGATCAATTACTGATGAAGACAACTAGGTACGAAAATGCCATTTTTGGACTCCGTCCAATCATCGAAGCTATACAGGCTGGAAAAGAGATAGATACCCTTTTCATCCAAAAAGGATTGAAAAACGAATTGTTTCAAGAGTTGTGGCAATTGGTCAGAACACGCAAAGTCAACTATAAGCATGTGCCTGTAGAAAAACTGAATCGACTAACAAGGAAAAACCATCAAGGAGTCTTTGCCTTCATCTCCCCTATCAACTTTCACAAAACAGATAATGTAATACAAGATGTTTTTGAAAAAGGAGAAAACCCACTTTTTTTAATTTTAGACAGGATAACAGATGTACGCAACTTTGGCGCCATCATTAGGACAGCAGAATGCTCTGGAGTACAAGCAGTAATTGTTCCTGAAAAAGGAAGCGCAGCTATCAACGGTGATGCAGTAAAAACCTCAGCAGGTGCTTTACACAACATCCCTATTTGTCGAGAATTCAACTTAAAAGCAACCATTGAGTACTTAAAAAACTGTGGCTTACAAATTGTAGGCTGTACTGAAAAAACGGATGATATAATTTATCAACCAGATTTCAGTGTGCCAACCGCTATCATTGTGGGCTCAGAAAAAGATGGTATCTCGCCAGAATATTTGAAGCTTTGCAACCATAAAGCCAAGATTCCGATGAATGGAACAATAAGCTCACTGAATGTATCTGTTTCGGCAGGAATTATTTTATATGAAGCTGTAAGACAGAGACAATGAAATTTAACGAGCTAGGTTTTGAACCACAACTACAAGAAGGATTAGATATAATGGGATTTAAAGATCCCACACCTATTCAGAAACAAGCCATACCGACTATTTTAGCTAACAAAGATTTAATTGCTTGTGCCCAAACAGGAACAGGGAAAACAGCCGCTTTTGTCTTACCTATATTAAACAAATTATGTAGTAATCAAACTAAAAAAACCAATACCATTATAATAGCGCCAACACGAGAATTGGCTTTGCAAATTGATAGACAAATAGAAGGTTTTAGCTACTTCACCAATTCCTCTTCTTTTCCTGTGTATGGTGGCGGAACGGGTGATGACTTTGAAGCACAGAAAAAAGCAATCAAGAATGGAGCCGATATCTTAGTATGCACACCGGGGAGGTTGTTAGCACATATGAAATTCAACTATTTTGACTCTTCTGGAGTTAAGCACTTTATATTGGATGAAGCCGATCGTATGCTAGACATGGGTTTTCATGATGATATCATGGCGATATTTAAAAAGCTTCCCGCAGAAAAACAAACGCTTTTATTCTCCGCTACCATGCCTCCAAAGATTCGTTCTTTGGCAAAGAAAATACTAAACAATCCTACTAGCATCAGTTTAGCTATTTCTAAACCTGCAGCAGGCATACAGCAAAGAGCTTTTTTAGCACACGATTCTCAAAAGATAAAACTAACTCAGCATCTATTAAAAGGAAAAGATTTAGATCATGTATTAATTTTCTGTTCCACTATTAAAAGCACTAAGGAATTAGCTCATAACTTACGCAAAGTAGGGTTGCCTGCACAAGACATACACTCTGAATTAGATCAAGGAAAACGAGAACAACTACTTCTAGACTTCAAAAACAAGAAAGTAAAGATTTTAGTAGCTACCGACATCCTTTCAAGAGGAATTGATATTAAAGGAATTGAGTTGGTTATCAACTACGAAGTGCCTAATGATCCAGAGGATTATGTACACCGAATTGGCCGTACAGCCCGTGCCGACCGCACCGGTGAAGCCATTACTTTCATCAATGGAAAACAATGCCAAAAATTCAAAAACATAGAGAAGCTAATAGAAAGAGAAGTAGAAAAATCTCCTTTACCTGAGGGTTTTGAGCCAGGGCCAGACTACAACACCAACTCAAAAAAGAAAAAAGGAAGAAACTTTAAAGGTAAGCGTAAGCTTGGTGACAACAAACCATGGCACAAAAGAAAGCCTAAAAAGAAAAAGGATTAGAGACTATCAAAAATAGGACTTGCCTGATGTTTTGGAGCTTAATCTATCTCAATACAGCTAGCAACTTCTTTGGCTTTGTCTACCAAAGCGCTAACCTCATCATCGCCATAAGAAAGTGCTACTGCCATTCTTCTGTAGGGGCGCGTACTCGGCTTGCCAAAGATTTTAAAATCTGTATTTGGAAAATTAGCTGCCTTATCTAATCCTTTAAATATTGGAAAATCACCCGCTGTTTTAGTAGCTAAGACTACAGCACTGGCACCATTTTGTAATAGAGGTATTTCCTGTACAGGAATCCCTAAAATGGCACGTGCATGTAATTCAAACTCTGAGTAATTTTGCGTATTTCCAAGTGTTACCATACCTGTATCGTGTGGTCTTGGTGATAATTCTGAGAAATACACGCAATCCTTAGCGATGAAGAACTCCACACCCCAGATACCGGAGCCACCCAAAGCAAATGTTATTTTAGCTGCCATGTCCTGTGCTTCTTGCAAACGAGCATCTACCATTGGCATGGGTTGCCAAGATTCTTGATAATCACCACGCTCTTGACGGTGGCCTATTGGTGGACAAAACAATGTCTTTCCATTGTTTTGTGTTAAAGTCAATAAAGTGATTTCGTAATCAAAATTAATAAATTCCTCTACGATTACCTCCATCAGATCACCACGAGAACCTTCTAGAGCATAATCCCACGCCTTTTGGATATCCGCTTCTGTGTTAATCACTGACTGGCCCTTGCCAGAGCTAGACATCAATGGCTTTACAACACACGGCATGCCGCAAACTTCCACCCCTGCTTTCAGCTCTTCATAAGAACTAGCATAACGGTAAGTGGCTGTTTTCACCCCTAAGTCTATTGCTGCCAAATCGCGAATGGCTCTACGGTTCATGGTAAAGTTAGCCGCTTTGGCAGAAGGTACTACTTGGTAGCCCTGCTGCTCATAAGCGTAAAAACGCTCAGTACGGATGGATTCTACTTCCGGAACAATAATGTCTGGCTGGTGCTTGGCTACTACCGCATCCAAAGCATCACCATCTAACATATTAATGACTTCGTGCCCATGCGCCACTTGCATAGCCGGCGCATCTATGTAGCTATCAACCGCTACTACATATTGTCCCAAACGCTGTAAAGCAATCACTAATTCTTTTCCTAACTCCCCCGAGCCCAAAAGTAAAACCTTCTTTCTCATGAAAAAATAATGTTTTTTAATAGGTATTTTGTGATTTTAAAATGAATAATTATCGGCTTACTTCAGCATTTTGCAAAATATAAACGCATTGATATATATCATCTGCATTTAATTTTAGCTCACCTTTTATTGTAGCAATCTCATCCATCATAAAATATTGATTCTTATTCTTCAACTCCAACTCTACTATCGTTTCTGGGCCACCTCCACCACAAAAAAAACAAGATGCAAAAGGACCCTTAGATAAAATGTAATATCCTTCATCAGGATCTAATGCTAAAATATATCC
>Ga0160423_10005715_pt1 | contig 10123 bp, 7 predicted proteins | sample CRUFie14St8metaG_FD_108191 | JGI IMG/M metagenome (GOLD analysis project Ga0160423, IMG submission 108191) | Marine microbial communities from the Costa Rica Dome - CRUD Field 142mm St8 metaG | ecosystem: Environmental > Aquatic > Marine > Oceanic > Photic zone | place: Costa Rica: the Eastern... | reverse complement strand
GCAGGGAAACCCTGTGCAAAACAACCAGGACAAACCACAAAACCAAAGTGTGGTTCCAGTAAAATGAAACGTAACCTAGATAAAGGCGAAGAAGAGGCAGCATTCCGCCGTAAACAAAAAGAAGATCCAAATCCAAATAGAAAAGGGAAGGCAATCAACGTGAGAACAGAATCAAATCACATGAAAGATGCTCCTAGTATCAAGGATGCTAAACCTAAAAAGAAAACTAATGTCAAGTATGATCCTCATATGAAGGTGATGGCACCTCAAATTAAAGAAGGACACAAGAATCCTGAAAGTGTAAAAGGCATTGCTAAAGAACTTGATAAGGCTGTTGAGATGCACAAGAGTCAAGCAAAGAGACTCAGAAAATCTGGTGTATCTGAAGATTGTTGGGATGGATATGAAAAGAAAGGTATGAAGACTATGTTTGGCAAAAGATATCCAAACTGTGTCAAAAAGAAAGCAAAGAAAGAAGAAGTAGAACTTGATACTAATACAGTAGATGAGGGTAAAAAAGATGCCTGCTATCATAAGGTAAAGGCACGGTATTCTGTATGGCCTTCTGCATATGCTTCTGGTGCTCTAGTCAAATGCCGCAAAAAAGGTGCTGCTAACTGGGGCAATAAAACCAAAAAAGAAGAAGTAGAATTGACTGATGCATATGGTGATACTTTTGCGGTAATTCAAGACCTTATCAAACCTCAACCAATCAAGACTGTTGAGTCTTCTGCTCAATGGGAAACATATGATATTGAGGCGATGACAGAAGCTACAAGGTTACCAGCCAAAACAGGTAATATCATTCTTGCTACTATTCAATTTAGGGGTAAGTATGTTATGCTTAAGATGTTCTTCCCTCAAACTGGTAAACCATCCAGAAAGGATGTTCAGGCAGAGGTTGAGAAAATCTATCCTGGCGGCAAAATCAATTCCTTCTATATCTCTGATATCAAACCTGGTGAACAGTTTTTACAGGTTCAAGAAGGTGCTGCTTGGACAAAAAAATCCGGTAAAAATTCTGAAGGAGGATTAAATGAAAAAGGCAGGAAGTCGTATGAGCGTGAGAACCCAGGAAGCGATCTTAAGGCACCTTCAAAAAAAGTTGGAAATCCTAGGAGAGCGTCTTTTTGTGCGCGAATGAAAGGTATGAAGAAGAAGTTGACTTCTTCTAAAACTGCTAACGATCCTGATAGCAGAATCAACAAGTCCCTTAGAAAGTGGAATTGCTGATAAGTTATGAGTAATGATGTATATTTGGGTAATCCCCTTCTTAAAAAGGCGAATACCCAAATTGAATTTACCTCAGAGCAAGTTGAAGAATATTTGAGGTGTAAAAATGACCCAGTATATTTTGCTCATAACTATGTGAAGATTGTGACTCTTGACCATGGTTTGCAACCATTCAAGACTTACGATTTCCAAGAAAAACTTATTAACAATTTTCATAATCACAGATTCAACATCTGTAAGATGCCACGACAGACTGGTAAGTCTACAACGTGTGTATCTTATCTATTGCACTATGCTGTTTTTAATGACAGTGTAAATATCGGTATCCTTGCAAACAAAGCATCCACTGCAAGAGAACTTTTAGCACGACTTGCTACAGCATATGAAAACCTGCCCAAGTGGATGCAGCAAGGTGTTATAGTATGGAACAAAGGTAACATTGAACTTGAAAATGGATCAAAGATTCTGGCTGCTTCTACATCTGCAAGTGCTGTCCGAGGCATGTCGTTCAATATCTTATTCCTCGACGAATTTGCTTTCGTTCCAAACCATATTGCGGATGCCTTCTTTGCCTCTGTTTATCCTACTATTACTTCCGGTAAAAGTACGAAGGTAATTATCGTATCAACGCCTCATGGCATGAACCACTTCTATCGAATGTGGCATGATGCTGAAAAAGGTAAAAATGAATATGTTCCCACAGATGTCCACTGGTCAGAAGTTCCAGGTAGAGATTCTAAGTGGAGAGAACAAACCATTGCTAACACATCAGAACAACAATTCAAGATTGAGTTTGAGTGTGAGTTTCTTGGTTCTGTTGATACTTTGATTGCGCCATCAAAACTTAGAACACTAGTATATGATTCACCACTCAAACAAAATGCTGGTTTAGACGTATATGTAGAACCAGAAAATAACCATGACTACGTTTGTACCGTTGACGTAGCAAGAGGTGTTGGTGAAGATTATTCTGCTTTTGTAATTGTAGATATTACACAGTTTCCGCACAAGGTAGTCGCTAAGTATAGAAATAATTCAATCAAACCAATGTTGTTCCCCAATCTAATTTGGGAGATATGTAAGAGTTACAATGAAGCATTTATTTTATGTGAGGTCAATGATATTGGTGACCAGGTAGCATCTATACTACAGTATGATCTAGAATATCAAAATCTATTGATGTGTTCTATGAGAGGTAGGGCAGGTCAAGTTGTAGGTCAGGGTTTCTCTGGTAAGAAGACGCAACTTGGTGTGAAAATGTCTAAGACTGTAAAAAAAGTTGGATCACTCAACTTAAAAACGATGGTTGAAGAAAATAAATTACTCTTCAACGATTATGAAATTATTTCTGAACTGACGACCTTTATCTCTAAACACAATTCATTTGAGGCAGAGGAAGGATGTAATGATGACCTTGCTATGTGTCTGGTTATCTACGCTTGGTTGGTTGCACAAGATTACTTCAAAGAACTAACTGATCAAGATGTTCGTAAGAGATTATATGAGGAACAGAAGAATCAGATTGAACAAGATATGGCACCGTTTGGATTTATGGACGATGGTTTAGGTGATGACAGTTTTGTTGATGGTGATGGAGATAGATGGTTTAATGGATCTGAGTATGGTGAGACAGCAGGCGGCATGGATTATATGTGGCGATATTGAATGGATTTGGACGACAATTTTGATAAACAAATAAAACTTGGGCACTTATTGCTTGCTGATAGAAAATGCAGAATTTGTGGTGAAACTAAAAATCTTATAGAAGGTTTCTATAGGACAAGAAAGAACAGAGGACCAGTAGCATCTTCATATTCATATGAGTGTAAAGAGTGTACCATCGATAGAGTAAAGGCAACCAAAAAGAAAAATAATTCGGTTATGGATTGGAGTTATCCAGACTGGTAGGTCACGCCATGTTTCCCCACTGAAAATACCTGTTTCACTAAATAATTTTTAGTTAAACTGAGATTTACGGAGAAAAACATGGCGACTCCTCAATTATCTCCTGGTATACTAATCAGAGAAGTTGATCTTACTGTTGGAAGAGCTGATAATGTTTTAGATAATATCGGAGCAATTGCGGGTCCCTTCGCAATCGGTCCTGTGGATGAAGTTGTTCAAGTAAACAGCGAGGTAGAATTCATCGAAGCATTCGGTAAGCCTAAGAGCAACGATGCACAGTATGAATACTGGATGTCTGCTTCTTCCTTCCTTTCATACGGCGGCGTATTGAAGGTTGTAAGAACAGGCGGAACTACTCTGAATAACGCAAACGCAGGGGTAGGGATTGCATCCACAAATGCACTTCAGGTTCTCAACTACGATGATTACCTGAACAATCACACAAGTGCTACAGATTTCACATGGGCTGCTAAGAACCCTGGTTCTTGGGGCAATGGTCTAAAAGTCTGTGTCATTGATGACATGGCAGACCAAACACTGGGTATCAATACAACCAGTCTTACTGCAGCAGGTGCTCAAATCGGTTACGGCGTAACCGCTTCGCTTAACGGCGTTACGATTCCTGGTTCAGGCACAACATCGTCCTTCACAGGTTTCCTGAAAGGCATCATTACCGGTGTTAGTACTTCTACCGCTGGTCAATCAACCATCGATGTTAAGGTTGTTTCTCGCGTAGAAACCGTTGGTGGTGGTTCAACTGAAACAGCAGTTACATATCAAGAAGGTACGGCATTTGCTTCCTTCGATACTGCTGATAGTCTGGTATTCGTCAACAATTCAGGTATCAACACTGGTGGTTCTGCAACAGCAGCAATTACACCAACTACCGCTGTTGACTGGTATGATCAGCAAACTCTGGGTCTGGACAACTCCACAGTATTCTGGAAGTCCATTGCTCCTAGACCTACTTCTACTCTCTTTGCTACAAGCAGAGCAAGTAAGCACGACGGCATTCACGTTGTTGTTGTAGATGAAACTGGAGAAGTAACAGGTATTCAGGGTAATATTCTTGAGAAGCACATTGATCTTTCTAAGTCACTGGATGCAACTTCCGCAGTAAACGCTCCTCAGAGAATTTACTACAAGGAATATATTGCAGACTTCTCCAAGAATGTCTATGCAGGTTACAATCCTTCGCAAGCAAGAGATGCAAACTGGGGAACTGAACCCCGCGCACTTGGTTTCTCCTCCGGTTACACCCCTGTAACAGTTGGCGATGGTCTCTGGGGTCAGAAGACACAAGGCGTAACATTCAGCGGTATCGGTAATATTAGTTACGGTCTGACTGGTGGTGGAGATTACTCCAACTCCAACGGTATGCTGGCAACTCTGGGCGATCTCAAGACTTCATATCAACTCTTTGAAAACAAAGAAGAACTTGAAGTTGACTACATTATCATGGGTCCTGGTCTTGGTAACAAGTCTGAGTCCCAAGCAAAAGCAAACTATCTGATCTCTCTTGCAGAGCAAAGACAGGATTGCATGGCACTGATCGGACCTCACAGAACAGACCTGGTTAACGTAACGAATACTACAACTCAAACTAATAATTTGATTGAGTACTTCACTCCTCTCCAGTCTTCTTCTTACGCTGTATTCGACAGTGGTTATAAGTTCACCTTCGATAGATTCAATAACGAATTCCGTTACATTCCTTGTAACGCAGACATCGCAGGTATGATGACTCGCACCGCTATCGTTGCTTATCCTTGGTTCTCGCCTGCTGGACAGAGAAGAGGTGTTCTGAGAAACGCAATCAAACTTGCCTATAACCCAACTAAGGCACAGAGAGATAAACTGTATCCTAACAGAATTAACTCTTTCGTTACCAAACCTGGTCAAGGCACATTCCTCTTTGGAGACAAGACTGCACTTAATCACCAGTCTGCATTCGATAGAATCAACGTTAGAAGACTGTTCCTCACCGTTGAGCAAGCACTTGAAAAAGCAGCACAAGCTCAACTCTTTGAACTGAACGACGAACTGACAAGAGCCAACTTCAGAAATGTTGTTGAACCTTATCTTCGTGACGTTCAGGCAAAGGGCGGTTGCTATGGTTTCCTGGTTGTTTGTGACGAAACAAACAACACTCCTGACATCATTGATAACAATGAGTTCAGAGCAGACATCTTCCTGAAACCAACCAAGTCCATCAACTACATCACCCTGACCTTCGTTGCTACACGCACTGGCGTTAGCTTTGAAGAAGTCGCAGGTAGAGTTTGATTCTTAAAAAATACTAACTATCTACCATAAGAGGAAAAACCAATGGCAACAAGAGCAAACAAAAACCTTTCTCAATTCAAGTCTAGACTGATTGGCGGCGGTGCCCGCCCCAATCTGTTTGAAGTAGAACTTACCGCCTTCCCTGGCGGTATTGGTTGGGATGCTGAAACCTTCCAGTTTATGTGTAAGGCAGCAGCAATCCCTGCTTCAAACATCGCGTCAGTTGATGTTCCTTTCAGAGGACGTATCTTCAAGGTCGCTGGTGATAGAACCATCGATCCTTGGACCATCACTGTTATCAATGATGAGAACCAAGCAATCCGCCGTGCATTTGAGCAGTGGGTTGAACTGATGGCACGTCTTGACAACAACATCGGTGCTACACAACCAGGAGCGTATATGTCTAACGCTACTGTCTACCATCTGGGTAGAGGCAGCACGATGGCTTCCATCAACAACGAAGGTGAAGAGAACGTTATCATTGCACAGTATCAATTCCTTGATATCTTCCCCACCAACGTTTCTCAGATCGACCTGTCCTACGATAATGGCGATCAGATTGAGGAGTTTACAGTAGAATTCCAGGTCAACAACATCCTGGCAAGTTCTTCTGGTCCTACTACTCAGCAGAACGAGAACGGTGAGGCTAACCTGAACGAAGCAGGCGGTCAATAATTGAACGCTAAATAGGGTATACAGGAAGTATACCCTAGAAAATAAATCATGGCGTCAAGATTATTTGGATTCTCAATTGAGGATGCCGAAGAACAATCACCAACTACAGTTTCCCCTGTCCCCCCTAATAATGGGGACGGGGTTGATTATTATTCAAATAGTTGTGGTTTCTTTGGTTCTTACCTTGATATTGAGGGTATTTACAGGACAGAATACGATCTAATTCGTAGATACAGAGAGATGGCACTTCATCCTGAAGTGGATAGTGCAATTGAAGATATTGTAAATGAGGCAATTGTTTCTGATACTAACGAAACACCTGTCGAAATTGAACTTTCTAAACTGAATGCCAGTGATGGCATCAAAACAAAAATACGTAAAGAGTTCAAGTATATTCTTGATCTTTTAGATTTTAATAATAAAGCACACGAAATTTATAGAAATTGGTACATTGACGGTCGTCTTTATTATCATAAAATCATTGACCTAAAGAAACCTGAAGAGGGTATTCAAGAATTGCGTTGGATTGACGCAATGAAGATGCGCTATGTCAGAAAACAAAAGAAAAAACCCGGAGAGGACGGATCTTCTGTTAGAAGTTTTAGAGAAGAGCAAAGTCCTACTGGTTATGACTTTCCTGATATTGAAGAGTTTTTTATCTACAATCCTAAGGGTTCATATCCATCTACCAATCCTATTACTAACCAACAAGGTAGTAAAGGAATTAAGATGACAAAGGATTCTGTTACCTATTGTACCTCTGGTCTTGTAGATAGAAATAAAGGTATTACACTTTCCTATCTTCATAAAGCAATCAAAGCACTCAATCAACTTAGAATGATTGAAGATGCTCTGGTAATTTACAGACTTTCAAGAGCACCAGAACGTAGAATTTTCTATATTGATGTTGGCAATCTTCCCAAGGTAAAAGCAGAACAATATCTGCGTGACGTTATGCAGCGTTACAGAAACAAATTAGTATATGATGCACAGACTGGAGAGATTCGTGATGACAAAAAATACATGTCAATGCTTGAGGATTTTTGGTTACCTCGCAGAGAGGGAGGACGTGGTACTGAAATTTCTACTCTTCCAGGAGGACAAAACCTTGGAGAAATCACGGACATTGAGTATTTTAAGAAGAAGTTATACAGAGCACTCAACGTCCCGCCGTCTAGGATGGATGGCGAAGGCGGATTTAATCTGGGTAGGTCCTCCGAAATCCTAAGAGATGAACTGAAATTTACCAAGTTTGTTGGACGTTTGAGAAAAAGATTCTCAAATATGTTCAATGATATGCTCAAGACCCAATTGCTTCTGAAGAATATTATTACTCCAGAAGATTGGGAAAATATGAGTGAGTATATTCAGTATGATTTCCTATATGATAATCACTTCTCTGAACTGAAAGATGCTGAATTGATGAATGAAAGAATGACTCTTCTTCAATCGGCAGAACCATATATCGGTAAGTATTATTCTCAGGACTTTATCCGTCGTCAAGTTCTCCGTCAAACTGACTTGGAGATTATTGAGCAGGATGAACTCATGGCAAAAGAAATAAAAGCAGGACTTTATCCTGATCCCGCAACTATTGATCCAACAACTGGTTTACCATTTGATATGGCACCACCAGCAGAAGGGGCACCAACATCAGCAACTACTGATTTAGGTAAACCTCAAATAGAACCATCTCCTGATGAGGATGCAACAGAAGCACCTAAAATTCCCAAGGGTGGGGAAATATAAATACGTTTAGTAATTTACTGACAAATATCAATGGATGATCTTTTAGATATGATTATCGCTGACGAATCACCATCTCAAATTAGTGATACGATCAAAGATATGCTTTTTGCAAAAAGTGCAGAAAGAGTAGAAGCAGCACGTTCCGTTGTTGCTAATGGAGTTTTTGGCGAAGACGATGTTGAAGTCGAAGTTGAAGATGAAGTTGAATTAGTTGTAGATGATTCTGTTGATACAGAAGAAGATACAGAAGAAGTATAAATAAAATATATCAGTAGCAATAACATGGCCAGAACATTACTAGTAGGTGCTGAAATTGCATGTCCAACCACTGTAGGAACTGCCACTAGTTTTAGTGAGGCAACTGTGGTGCGCTTGGTCAATACAGATTCGTCAGCACATTTGGTTACTCTTTTAGAAGAACAAAGTGGTGCAGGTATTGGTTCTATGACTCTTCCAGCTGGTGCTGTTGAGTTTTTAGAAAAGAAACCAGCACAAGTTGTTCTTGCTGCAAATGCAAATGTAAAAGGCGCAAAAGTAGGATTTACAGGTTAATCAAATGAAACTCATCACAGAAGAAATCGAACAGGTTGAATTTATCGTTGAACAACGCAACGGTAAGAAGAGTCTGTATATCGAAGGCGTTTTCCTTCAGGGTAACATTCAAAACCGTAATGGTCGTATGTATCCTATGGAGACTCTGAGAAGAGAAGTTGCTCGTTATAATGAAAGCAATATTGTTTCTGGGAGAGCACTTGGTGAGTTGGGTCATCCAGATGGTCCTACTGTAAATCTCGACAGAGTTTCACATAAGATTGTTTCTCTGAAAGAATCTGGTTCCAACTTTATTGGTAAAGCAAAAATCCTCAACACCCCCATGGGTAAGATTGCTGCTTCACTGATTGATGAGGGTGTAAAACTTGGTGTTTCATCTAGGGGTATTGGTTCAATAAAACAAACCCGCGAAGGTGTAAATGTTGTAGGCGAAGATTTTATGCTCGCTACTGCTGCTGATATTGTTGCTGATCCTTCGGCTCCTGATGCTTTTGTTGAGGGCATTATGGAAGGAAAAGATTGGGTATGGGACGGTGGTATTCTCCGCGAAAAACTTGCAGAGAAAACATACGCTCAAATCAATACTTTAGTTGACACAAAACAATTAGAAGAAAACAAGCTGTTCTTATTTGATCAGTTCCTTTCTAATTTATAACTTTATAAATAAATATAGATTAAAATCGAAAGGTAATCGGAGAGTTCAAATGTCCCGTGGAAAATCATTACAAGAAATGGAAGTAAAGACACAACAATCCCGTACCGCTGTCAACAGTGGTGCGAAGGCTGCTGAGGCAATGCCTAAAATGTCTGATCCAGGAACCCAACTGGGTTCTGTAGAAGATTTGGGTGGTCCTACCCCCGAAAACTACAAGCCCGATGATGACTCAGCAAAACTGAGCACTCCCGGCGGAACTCTCAAGCAAGTTAAAGACGTAGTTAACAAAGGTGCAAAATCCGCAGAAGCTATGAAGTCCATGAAAAAGGAAGAAGAAGAGTTCGACACCGAAGCAGTAATCGAAGAAGAGGAAGAGACAACCGAAGAGGTAGTCGCTGAATCTGAAGAAGAGGTTGCTGAGTATGATCTTGAAGAAGATGTAAACGCACTTCTTGGTGGCGAAGAACTTTCTGAGGAGTTCAAAGCAAAAGCAAAGACCATCTTTGAAGCTGCTATCAACGCTAAACTTAGCGAAATTCAAGCAACTCTGGAAGAACAATACGAAGAGAAGTTTGTTGCTGCTCTCAATGAAGAGAAAGAAGCACTTGCTGAGCGTGTTGATTCTTACCTTGAGTATGTTTCTGATGAGTGGTTTGAAGAAAACGCACTCACTATTGAAAACGGTCTGAAGACCGAAATGACTGAATCATTCCTTGCTGGAATGAAGAATCTTTTTGAAGAACATTATGTATCAATCCCTGAAGACAAATATGATGTAGTCGAGAGCATGGTAGAAAAACTTGATGACATGGAGACCAAGCTTAACGAGCAAATTGAGAAGAACATCACTCTGAACAGCAGACTTGCTGAATCAGTTGCTGATGGTATTCTTGATCAAGTTTCCGATGGACTCGCGTCCACACAAAAGGAAAAACTTGCTTCCCTGGCGGAAGGTGTTGAGTTTGAAAGTGAAGAAACATATCGTGAAAAACTGGAAACTCTGAAGGAATCGTATTTCAATTCCAAGCAAGTTCCAGCACAGACCAAGACTGAAACCCTTTCTGAGGG
>Ga0160423_10005712_pt1 | contig 10126 bp, 6 predicted proteins | sample CRUFie14St8metaG_FD_108191 | JGI IMG/M metagenome (GOLD analysis project Ga0160423, IMG submission 108191) | Marine microbial communities from the Costa Rica Dome - CRUD Field 142mm St8 metaG | ecosystem: Environmental > Aquatic > Marine > Oceanic > Photic zone | place: Costa Rica: the Eastern... | reverse complement strand
TTCATAGTTTAATTACTTTCAGTTTTAAATCTTCGGTACCTTTTATCAATCTATGATATGTACCCTTTTCTATAAATAGTCTACCTAAATCTATAGGTACTTCGTTATCGTACTGAAACTGCCAGTCTGTTTCATGGAGAGGTTCTATGATACGATCTTCTCTGTCTTTATGCCAGACTAAATCGTCTTGAGTAACTTCTTGAGTAAAAACTCTCTCTTGACCTTCTTCTATATAAGGTCTACCAGTATCCTGAAAAGTTTCTTTTTCCACCTAGTGATTTCCAATAACGTCCAATATTACAAGCCCAGTATCCTGGTTTTGTCTTGTCTTTTTTCTGTGCACATTTATGACGAGCGGCAAATGAAGCTCTAGCTCCAGGCTCATCGATTTTAACGTTTAATCCTGTTGTGCCGCCAAAATTAACTTTTACTACGTTTCCTTTATCATTTTTAGTATAAACTACAAACTTTTTAGTCCCACCTCTTTTAGGTTTATTTAAAGGTACGTCTTTGCCTCTGTATTCAGCTTCGTCGACTGTTGGTAGATCTAAAGGTACTTTTTCTCCTTCATACAGACCATACTCTCCTATGTCGGTAGATTCTAATAATTCTAAGTCTTCTTCGTTGAGTTGTATTTTACCGTCTCTAAGGGCTTCTCTAGCTTCTTTAAATAGAGATATAAACTTCTCGCTAGAATAACGGTAGACATTCTCGTGTAAAGTGAGTCCATGTTCTACATGGTAGTTTAACGATGGAATATCTATAAGATCTTTTATCTTAATCATTAATGAAATCTTTCTTATAAAACTTACCTAAAATGTTATCGTTTATATAATTATTTCTTTCCTCCAGTACCTCTTTTATAAATAGATACTTACACTCATAATATGTTAAAAGCTTTTTATTCGGTACAAAGATAAGAATTTTTCTTTCAAATTCAAACTGCTTTCCTTCTTTTATAAGCTCAACTATATCTTTATGAGAACCGTAATAATCTTTCCAATCTGATTCTTTTATTACTTTCTTTTTAGCCGGTACTCTACCGCCTATACCTTTTGCTTTTCTTTCTTCTTTTAAAGCTTCGGCTTCTTTTTTACCTATTCTAACGTTACGTTCGAAAAATAAAACTTTTTTACCTAAATATTTTCTGTCGGTAGGTTTATGTAATACTTCGTATATGAAGCCGTAAGTATTATCTGGCATGTCGGAAATATCTGTTATGATTTTTCCTTCATACCACCATGTGGGTAGTGTAACCATAAATTAATTTTATCCGGCAGATATCTTTAAAGTACCGGAATCGTTCCATAATTGACCGGCATTAGTAGGATCTGAGGTTGGTAGATTTGCAAATATTACTACGTTGTTAGATCCGTCTGAACCAGTGGAGAAAAGGTTATTTACATAGAAGGTATTCTCTGCACTAGAAGTTATACAGGTACCAGCTACAAATGAATCTTTATGAGTTATGCAATTTTGTCTACCTCCAACTACAGTTCCAAATGTTCCTACTACGCAGTTTTGACAACCGCCAACTATAATATTTGAACCAGTGGCATTTGAATTAATTTTATTTAACTCTCCTGAACCTATAAAGTTATTATCTCCAGAATTATAAATACAGTTGCAAAATCCTGCTCCTATAAAATTCCTATCGCCTTGACTTACTGAGTTATTCATTCCAGCACCAATGGCTGATGAATTACCTGAGCCTGTATTGTAACGTCCTGCTCCTATAAAAGTAGCATAACCAGTCCATGAACCTCCTCCTGTAATGCAGTTCTCTTGTCCACTCCCAATAATGTTATTACCGCCAGCACCGTATGTAGTTCTACAGATATTATTTTGATATCCCCCACCGATTACATTCCAATTTGAACCGGAAATGAGGTTACAAAAACCTGATAAAACACCAACACAGTCTGCGTCCATAGCACAGTTTGAACGACCTCCAACTATAGATTGACCGCTACCTGATACACAGTTAGAACATCCATGAGTAATAGTACTAGCAGGTGATGTTTTTACTCTATTTATAGCACCGCCTATAATTGCACTATAATTAGAAGCTGAAAGACAGTTTGTTGAACCAGCTAATATGGAAGCTAAAGCTGAACCACCAACAGTAGTATGGTTATTACCTATAGTTAAGGCACTACCGGTAATACCACCAGTAACAGAGATTCCTTTAGAGGAAGAAATATAAGTACCTGCATCACCCCAATCATTATCAGCGCTACCTCCGCCTCCAGATATACCGGTCAAACCGCTTCCATCCCCAACGAATGAACCAGAGAATGTAGAACCAGATACTGTTCCTTCTACATCTAGATTATTCATGTAGGTTGTACAGTCAGCAGTCCCAACAAGACTAGTTCCTATAATAAATGAACTATCAGTTCCAGTAATAGTGTTATTAGTCCCTCCTAAAATACCTGATCTGCAGGAACTGTTAAGAATTCTGTTGAAAAATCCACCCCCTATAATATTCCAACATCCAAATCCTCCTGTGCCGAGTATATAGTTACACTGACCTCCTACTATACTACTATAGCTACTTGACACATGATTTTTTTCTCCACCCCCTATAAATGAGCCTGCTCTTGAGCCTGTATTCAAGTTACCGCCTACTATTACAGCATTAGTACCAGAACCTGTAACTATATTATTTGATCCTCCTCCGATAAAAGTACAAGAGTTAGAACTAGAGTTGAATGATCCTCCTCCGATAACTGAGTCGGTGTTACCGGTAATTAAATTACTTCTACCTGATCCTATAAAACTTCGTTTAGTAGTAACTTTGTTGTTCTCACCTGAAACGATTACTGAGCTTACTGCAGTAGAAGAAAGGGTGTTTTGTTTACCGCTTAATACAGTAGGTGCGGCTGCTGATGCCTGAGATGTTACTTTACCTGTTGGTTCAGAGGTAGGTGCAGCACCGCTTCCGTCTACCCATCTAAGATTTTTTATATAAATTCCATCTCCAGCAGAAGCTAATGGGCCTTGATATTGAAAGCTTTTTTTAAGATAAGCATATATAAAAATAATTTTTGAACCTGCTCCTCCATCGCCTGTTCCTTGAAAATTATTAGCAGGTATACTTACCTTTTGAAAATCATCTCTAGTGAAATCAACATAATCTCTAAAGTTAATTCTAGCATATGCTGCTGGAGCGGTTCTATTTATGGTTCCGTTACTATTACGTCTTTGAGCTTCAGCAAGATAAAATTGAAAATAGGCGAGTTGTCTTCCTTCTTTAACGTAAATAGTCCACCAATCGCTTCCTGTAGCTGATGAGGGAAGTTTTAAATCAAATTCTATAGCATCTAAAGTACCTAAAGTTAAACCGCTTCCTTCTACATTATAATCAGGGTGCCAAAAACCAAATTTATCTTTTTTACTATTTGAAGCATCCTGTTCAAAACTTCCTACTCTAGGCCATTTTAAAGCGTTACCGTATGTAGTATTTCCATAGTCAAATTGATCGTAATAGCTTGCTCCGAGTCCTGCAACTGATGAGGAAATATTAGCTGATGCTGCTGAGGTACCGAAACTTTTCCAAGAGTTTCCGTCGTTAGCATTATCTGAAAACAGAGATGAACCGACAAAATCAGCTCCATCAGTGTTATTTTCATCACTACCATCTGAAGGAACAGATGCACCTGCTTTCAGTAAAATAAATTTTAAAGGAACTTCATTACTTGAATCTATATCAGGGTATATCGGATTTTCACTTGCTGTGCCTTGTACTACCTCTACACTACCGGAAGAGGGATCTGTAGCAGAGCCGCTAAATATAAAGACATCAAACCTTGGATGAGTACTATCAGCTGCCGCTAAGGTTATATTTTTTTCTCCTAATTGAGATCTTGGAGTTTCTTCTCCAGGAATATATACACTGGTGGCACTAGCTGTAAAGTTTAAGTTGTCTTGCCAGCTAATAGAAAATTTATTAGCAACTGCTCGTTGTACTGATGTATTTTCTTCTAAAACAACTGCTTTATATGTACTTCCTCCTCTACCGTCGGATATTAAAATTTCATCTGCTGAACCGGAATTACCTAAACTATCTAGGTAAGACCCGGTAAAAAAAGAAGATGATACAACAGTAGCAGCTATACTACTATTGGATGCTAAAGAACCAGTAAGTGAAATCGAACCTGAGAGTTTTAATGCCATATCCTATATAAATATTATGTCAATCTTATTGCTATAAAGTTACCACTTCTATATAACCCTCCTAGAGGAACACCTCCAGCTGCTGCTGCAGTATCGTCTGCAAAATTTAAACTTTCGGATACTTGAGATAAAATTACAAATCCATTTGAAGCCTCGAAAGAACCAGTAATTTGTAACGAACCTGTAAACTCATGAGTATCTGTTAATTCATCACCGAATATGTTAGAACCAGTTGAAAATGCTATTGACTGACTTACTACATTAGTAACAATCTTACTAGCAGATATTTCTCCTGCAACACTTAATCCTCCTCCTACGTATAGACTACCTGCTATTCCTGCTCCTCCTTTTACTATCACTGCACCAGTAGTAGTTGAAGTAGAATCAGTTGTTCCTTCAAACGACCACTGAGTGCCTGTGTGTTTAAGAGCAGAAGATAGATTCGTTCTAAATAATGAAAGATGACTTCCGGAGTTAATTATGGTAGCTGTTGTTGTTCCGTCTTCTTCTTTTAACTGTAAAGTTCCTGTGGAGTTACCTGTTGTATGATCTCCTACAGTTAGTGTATCGTCACTAGTAAAAGCTAATCCGGTAGAAGCTCCAAAATTACCGTTGTTATTAAATTGAACGTGTGTATTAGAACCTGTTACTACCCCGGTTAATGAGCTACCATCTCCGGCATAACTACCTGTAAACGACCCTGTAAATGGTCCGGTAATATCGGTAAACTGTAACGATGATGAAACTAAAGTTGGTTTACTTGTAATATTATCAAACGATATCGAATCAGCTCCTATACCTGTTAGACCTGAACCGTCTCCAGTAAAAGAACCTGTAAAGCTTCCGGTAAATGGAGTTGTAACAGTGTTAAACTGTAGTGATGAAGAAACTGCTCCATCAGGTAGAAGAGCAGTGACTCCTGTTAAACCGCTTGCATCTCCTACAAAAGAACCGCTAAATATAGAAGCCGATACTATGCTTTCTACATCTAAATTATTTACGAAAGTATAATTAGCTTTATCTGAGGTTAGACCTGATCCTATAATATGGGTATTAACACAATTAGCTGTGTTGTCTAAACCTCCTATAATACTACTACTTACTGCAGAAGAGCTTATAAAGTTTCTTGCTCCTGCTCCAATAGTACTAAAATCAGCTGATGCTGTATTCTGTAAACCTCCTACAACGCTAGAATAATTTCCTGCAGAGCAGTTTGAAGCTCCTCCTAATACTGTAGAGAATATATCTGTTGTTGAATTACTACCCGTATAAGCTTTAATAGAATTAGCTCCCGAACCAGTAATGTATACTCTAAATTTAAGATCCGGTGTTGATGTAATACCGGTTAGTGATGCTCCGTTTCCTTCAAATGAGCCAGAGAATGAACCGCTAACACCCCCACTAAATGCTACCTGTGAGGTTGAGAAGTCTCCTTTTATTAGAGGAGTACCTGAGGTGTTATTAATATAGAGCTGATTGGTTTCAGTAGTACCGGTAGATGGTCCTGCTTTATACCCGACATAAACGTTACCGCTTGAATTACCGCTTATACATTCTCCTGCTAAAGTTCCTATCGCAGTGTTAGAACCTCCAGTAATATCAGCATTACCTCTTAAAGCATCTTTACCGACTGATGTGTTATTAGAGCTTTTTAAATTGTACCCCGAACAGTTACCGATAGTAGTATTACTATTTTCTGTGGTTAAACAAAGACCTGCTGTATCTCCTATAGTAACGTTTCTATCTCCTGTTGTTATACCGCAACCTGCTTCATGTCCTACTGCTGTATTGCAGAGACCTTCAGTGTTACTTTCAAGAGCGTTAGCACCTATAGCTGTTCCTTTTTCACCGGTAGTATTAGATTTTAAAGCTTGGAAACCAACTGCTGTATTACAGGTATTATTAGTACCATCGCCTGTATCGAGACCTATAGATACCTGAAGTGCTTGATGACCTACTGCTGTGTCTCCTACGGTTTGAGTAGCTGTTTCTCCGGCTTCGTTACCAATGTATATATTGCTTGAACCAGACACTAAAAGATTACCAGCTTGTAAACCGATAGCAATCGTATTTCTAGTCTGAGTAGTTTCTTCTAAAGAACCTGAACCGATTCCGATAGAAGTTGAATCTCCTGTGTTAGAGATAAAAATATTTTCATCTAAAGTTGTATCTCCTTTTAGTTCAACTGTTATACCTGAACCGGATACAACTAATGAACCTGTAATAGAAGAATCACCGTTTCTACTTCCATCCCATTCTTGAGAGGGTAAATTAGTTAAACCGCTACCATCTCCTTCGAAAGAACCAGAGAAAGAACCGCTTACTCCAGTTGCTAAAGTAAGGTTAACATTTGAACCAGATACAGTTAACGAACCTGATATTTCAGCATCTCCGGTAAATGGAAAATTATTTAAACCTGTTAGCCCGCTACCGTCTCCCTCAAAGCTTCCTGAGAAAGAACCTGATAAGGTACTTCCTGATGCTTGGTATCCGTTTAAATTAAGATTAGTAAGCCCGCTACCTTCACCTTCATAAGAACCGCTAAATGAACCGCTTACTCCTTTTCCAGCGTTAGTAAAGTCTAAGTTAGCTCCTGAACCTGAAATAACTAACGAACCGGTAATAGAAGAATCACCATTTCTAGAACCATCCCATTCAGCCACAGCTGTTATACCGGTAAGTCCAGAACCGTCACCAGAGAATCCTACAGAAGATGTAACACTTCCGGTGATTATAAGATTGTTATTTATTATGTGTTCGTTAGCCATAATCTTTTATATTACACTACTCTCTTAAAAGCCGTTATTAATGCATTGATTTCAAAAGTTCCTGCTGCAACATTTAGTTTAAAAATAGCACTTGTATTAGAGCTTGCATCTACTGCGAATGAAGTCCGCGTTGCATCTCCGGTTGCTAGTGTATATTCTTCATTTACAACTGAAGTGCCTGCTGAAGGATTCCAACTGGCAAGTACAGTTCCTACCTTCTTACTGTCTTCACCTGTAGTAGTTAGAGCATAATCTGCTTTAAATCCTGTATAATTTGTTGAACCTCCAATAGTAAATGTATATAGTGTAGTAGCTGAGGTTAGTCCGCTACCGTTAACTTGTATAAGTTCTACTCCTGGACCGCCTGGGTAACTACCTGATGCAATCGTAACTGTACCACCAACATCTAAAGCTCCTGATACTATTAATGAACCGGTAATATTTGAATCACCGTTTCTAGTTCCATCCCATTCGATACCTGTTACTCCTGTTAATCCGCTACCATCTCCTACAAAACTACCAGAGAATGTTGAACCTGATACAGCTGCTACATTTGTAAAATCAACAACTGATGTAGATCCAGATACTGTTAGCGAGCCTGTAATATTTGAATCTCCATTTCTACTACCGTCCCATTCTGCTGTAACTCCTGTCAGATTTGTTCCATCTCCTTCGAAAGAACCGCTAAATGATCCACTTACACCACCGCTAAATGCTACTTGTGAGGTTGAAAAGTCTCCTTTAATTAGAGGAGTGCCTTCTGCGTTATTAATATACAGTTGATTAGATTCAGTTGTATTATCAACGGAAGGACCTGCTTGATATCCAATATACACGTTAGAGCTTCCTGCTACTGTTTTACAGCCGGCTTGGTTACCTAATGCAGTGTTATTATTACCGTCACCCATCGTTCTTAAAGAACAGTTACCGACAGCTGTGTTTTGAATACCTCTTTTAATAGATTGTCCAGATAAAGCTCCTAATGCAGAGTTATTATGTCCGCATCCTATAACTAAGAGAGATTTAAATCCAATACCGGTGTTGTTATGTCCATTTGAATCTGCTGCTCCAAAAGCTGAGTGTCCTAAAGCTGTATTATTATTACCGGTATTTTCTCCGAATATACTATTTCCTACTCCTACAGTAAAGTTACCAGAACATCTAGCTGCTGAAGTTCCTATTGCTACGACATTATTAGACGTAGAGCAATGGCCTACTCTATAACCAATTGCTATATTATTTTCTGCCGTGCTCGTACCTAAAGAATCGGCACCAATACCGATGCTGTTTGTTCCTGGGTAGTGAATTTTAACTCCGTTATCGATTGTAGTTACACCTCTAAGGCTAATAGTAGGTTCTGAACCTGATACTATAAATGAACCTGTAACTGAAGATTCTCCATCTACAAAGAAACTACCTGAAACGATTGCTGAGCCTGTATGTGGAAAAGCATTTGAAGTTACACCGGTTAAACTACTACCATCCCCTACGAATGAACCGGAAAATGTTGAGGCAGACACCGCCAAAGTATCAACAAGATTAACCACAGCAGTTGAGCCTGAAACTGTGAGAGAACCAGTAATTACCGCATCTCCGTTGTAAGGAAATGCTGATACGTTTAATCCTGTTAGATTAGAGCCATCTCCGAAGAAACTACCTGAAAGTGCAGAAGCAGAAATAGCTGTTTTAATTTCTACATGACCGGTAGAGAAATCTCCGCAGATTAAAGGACTACCTGCTGCGTTGTTGATATAAAGTTTATTATCGATTGCAACACCGGACGAAGGTCCAGCTAGGCTTCCTATAAATACGTTACAGCATCCGGAGGTTAAACATTCTCCTGCTTGAGCTCCGATAGCTGTGTTAAAGTTACCTGAAGTAACATTTTCTAAAGCACAGTGGCCTATAGCTGTAGTACGAGAGCTTCCTGCTGCATTAACCAAAGCTTCTGCTCCAAGTATTGTATTTCTATTACCGCTTAATAATTGACCGGCTTTAAATCCAATCGCTACAGTACAGGTAGTTGTAGCGCTTGCTCCTGCGCATTCTCCTACTAAAATATTTCTAGTGGTACCGCCTGCAGTCATATCTAAACTACCGGTTAGTATAAGCTTAGAGCCGTCAAACTTTAAAGAGCTTTGACCGGTAATAGAATCTGAACTTCCGTTAGCAGTAAGTATACGGGTATTCTCCGAACCATTAATAGTTAAAGAGCTACCGCCGCCGCCTGATAAAGTAATATCGTCATAATCTGAGATAACACCTGAGGTGCCTCTTACATCGGTCGGTAAAGTATAAGTATCTGGCGGGTTGTATGGATCTTCCCAGGTATTGGCTGAGTTTCTTACAACATCGCCTATATCTCTGTGTAGACGTAAAGTACTACCGTCATTTTGTAAAGAAGCAGAATAGTATACTAATCTAAAATTATTATCTATTTCTTCTCCGGTAAGATCTCTAAACTCATTATTAACAGAATTTACTTCTATTACGTAGCAGATCCCAGAATTTGAATTATATACTCCCATTCTTTACAGTGTTTTATATAAATATCTTTTTTATTCTTTTGTTATGATCCAACATACATTATAAATGCTAGTGCGTAATATGGTGGTCTGTTATCAATAGATACTGGGTTGTTTTGACCAATAGTTAATGTATGACAGTGTTTTCCTGCTGTAGAAGATTTACCTAAGCCTGGTTGTACACTACGGGCTTTTAAAGTATAGTTTTGTGAACAACCACCACTCCTACACTTACAAGCAGCGAAATTGCCGGAGGACAGGGCACTGGTTCCAGACCCATTTGAAAATAACAAATGGTGGTGATCACCGCACTCGTTTGTAGAAAGTAAACATGATTTAATATTACTATTAGTAACACAGAAACTATTTTGACCTCCTTTATTGCCAGGAACATATGTATTTCCTGCACCTATTATAAATCTATCTCTTAAGTCAGGTGTCCCGTTTGAACCATTACATAATTTCCATCCAGCAGGAATATTACTTACATTACCAGACCACATTATAATACCTCCTACGGGAACTGGTGCTGCTGCTATTTTTTGTACTACACCTGCTGTTGTTGTTACTAAAGCACTCGTACTAGCTGCAGAACCTGCATCTATTGTTCTTACTGTAGCTGTTCCATCTATTGAAAGATTTCCTGCTGCTGAA
>Ga0160423_10005711_pt1 | contig 10127 bp, 7 predicted proteins | sample CRUFie14St8metaG_FD_108191 | JGI IMG/M metagenome (GOLD analysis project Ga0160423, IMG submission 108191) | Marine microbial communities from the Costa Rica Dome - CRUD Field 142mm St8 metaG | ecosystem: Environmental > Aquatic > Marine > Oceanic > Photic zone | place: Costa Rica: the Eastern... | reverse complement strand
CCCTTCAGCCCTTGCAGAGTCAATTTCAGATTCCATCTTTTCGAACTCCCAAGGTTTCATCTTGGCGATTTGCGAAGCCTTGAAGACCTTCTTACCCGCGTTGGGGTCAGTAGCTACTTCTCTTGCGACAGTCTTAGTAACAGCATCCGCTGCACTTTCCTGACGCTTTGACTTCTTTGGTTTATTAAGACCAGCGTCGGCCTTATAAAGGTCTACGACACGAGCCGCCCACTTTGCGTCAGTATTGTTGTTATAAATACCGTCAGAAATAGTTGTGGGTTGCTCTTCAAGCCAGCCCAAAAACTCGTCAGTAGTCTTGAGCGTATCAAAGTCTGGATGCAATCTAAGCAGTTCCTCGTAGGCACTCTGCTTTTCTAACTGCTTTTCCCGTTCTTTGATTGTACCAATTTCGTTGCGAAGTTCTGCGACTTGAGATTCTGTTTGGAGAGTTGCAACTGTTTGTACAACTTCAAACACATCAGGGTATCTGTTCTTAAAGTTTTCCAGTTCTTCTGGTGTTCTTGGAACGGGTACTCCCGACGGCATGTTAACAGTACTGGTAGTCATTGCTTCTTTCAGGTTCGCAATTTCCTGTTTGAACTCACTAACTTTACTGTCGTAATGCTTTTTCAAATCATCATAACGCTTCTTATAATCGTGTTCTGGTTCCGCCTTTTGTTGTGGTACGAAACTATCACCTTCCTGAGTAGCCGCCTTTGGTGCGGGGTCAGTTGACTCGTCCTCAGATGCTTCTACCTGTTCTTGGTCTTCTTCATCTTTGTAGACTTCGTCGCGATACTTTCCACGATATAGTTGGTCGTTATTAGTTACTCCGAAGGAGTCATTTGGTTTGTTGGCTCTTTGGCCTTTTACTTTTGCCATTTTATTTACCTCGTGTGCGGGGCTACTTGGCTTGTAGGTAGCCGCTTCGGTTACGTCAGGGCCGCTGCGCGGGTAGCTGACAAAATTCTTTGATAATAAGAATTAAATAAATCCGCCGTTTGCTCTAGCACGAAAACGCTTGTCTGCCTGATTTTCTTGAACTAACTGTTTAATAACGCGGTTTAGTTCTGGATACTCTTCTCTCATGCTTTCTATAATTTTTCCACGCACAGATTCTGGAGCTTGATTTAGGTAGAACAAAAAGTTTTTAGCGTAACGGTCTTCCGTCATTTGCTTTGTTCGTTTGCCCTTAGGCAACATACCTTTGACAGTTTCGTACGCTGCCTTTTTAGCCCTCAGTTCCTCTGCAAACCTACCTTCGTGGTAGTTAGCATCGTACAGGTCGAGTATTTCTTTAGGCTTTTCTAGGTGGTGCAATTCTTCTGCTAGAATAAAAAAGTTAAGAAGACTAGGCGTTCTAGGTGCGTTTATTTTTTTATTTTCTGAATCAGAGTAAAAATCACCCGTGATAAGTTCTGTGTCGGTTCTATCCGAAAGAGCTTTCATTTCGTCTAGCGTACCGTCTTTTATCTTTTTACCCTCTTCGTCATATTCAGCGAAGTATATGTGGTCTACATTGACACCACGTTCTTTAGCAGCAGCTATCTCTTCCTGCATACGACGATTTACTTCGTTTAGAATGATTGGGTCTTCGTAATCTGCGGGGTCTTCTGGTGCGTTGAATATATCACTGACCTCTAAGTTCATGAGGTCATCGGGCGTACCCCCTTTTGCTAAACCAAGAAAGCCACCCTCCGCAGCTTGTTGGCGACGAGAGACCTCCTTCTTTCCACGATTGTTGATTTTTTCTAATCGGTCGTAGCCAATAATCTTAGCTAGCTGAGGCGGTACAACTACTTCACCCTTAGATAGAGCAACATCTATTGTACTCTCATATATTTTACGGTCTACGTTGCCAATGTCAAGTCCTTTTTCTCGCGCTATGGTATAGGCGTCGAGAATCATCTTACGTATGTCCTGTGTGCCTGCGTGTTCCACAGCAGGTGCGTTGATAACAAACGTACCCTCTTGCACTTGCATAGGCTGGTCATCTGCTACGGTTTCACTGTCAGAGAACTGACTTGGCGGTCCCTGTACGAACCCAGCGGGTTGTGCAGCCACACCCCCAGCTTGCATACCGACTCGTCCACCCATAGCAACCATAGCTTCCCCTATGCTTTGTCCGTAATCAGTGCCACCGCCAAATGATGTCCCACCGCCGCTGTTGTTGTCGTCATCGTCACCATAGCTGTCGTCAAAGCCAAGGTCACTTATACTCTCTTGAAGATTATTATCAAAGGCAGATTCTCTGCTTGGGCTACTTACCTGCGGTTCGTCATCGTCTTCTTGTCTATCTGAAGAGTAATTAGCTATGCTATTTTTTACATTATCAAGGGATGTTCTGTATTCAGCTTCTGTTGAATCACGAAGAGGGTTGCTAAATAAGTTTTCAAAAAATCCTCTGACTCCACCTGCTGTACTACCACTAGATTTTGCACCGCTTTTCCAGTCATTTGAAAAATTAACGTAGTCTTGTGTTGTCCAATTTGTAGTATTCACACCATACTGGCTAGCTAAAGCCTTTGCTCCTGAAAGAGGACCAGAAGCTGAGACTGTTCCATATTTGGTAGAGTGCCAGTTGCCATACGCATCATAGTTGCCACCTAGACGTTCTGCAGTAGCAGCATCAAGAAGTCCAGACTTTCCTACTGTATAATTTTCAGGGTTTCCCCTCTCATCGCTGCCGCCAATTTCTCTCATCGTTCCGGGAATGTAACCTTTTTGTAACTCTTCCAAAGCATACAGTTGCTCTGATGAAAAGTTTCCTAAAACACCATTGTACGTTTTACTTCCGGGCTTACGACTTACCGTTTGACCATTGAGGTCCATTATGTTACCGTGTCCCGTGGAGGCAATTTCCAAAGCTGTCTCGTATTGCAGCTTTTTATTCATGCGTCCAGCCGCTTCACCCATAGCTGTAATAGGAAGCCCACTAATCACACCTGCAACTGCAGTAACCGAAGTTTGAGGCCTTTTTAAATAGTCCATAAACCCTGAAAATGACAGGTCTGTTTTGAACGCATTTTTTGCGCTTTTAGAATTTTGTTTGATGTAGTTGTTCACATCCATTTGCGTAGCATTATAGGGTAGACCGCCTGTTATTGACGTTCCTGCCATAGGATTAAAAACACTGTCTCTTCCACCCCCTAGCTCAGGCCGACGAGAGCCGTCGTCTTTGTCCTTATCGTCAGCATCTCCGGGTTTTGCTACAGTAGTGCCTATTCCCGTACCGAGCGTTTGCTTGTAGAAATCAACGAACTGATTCTGATATTCATTTTGTGTTAGTATTGGCTTCATTTCTAACTACCGCCTCGTGATTACTCTTCAATTTGAGGAGCGTTTCCAGTAAAGCCAGCTTCCCCTGCTGACGGAATAGCTCCTGTTCCGATTGTGCCGTTACCACGCCCTGAATCGTCAGTTCCCTCAGGTCCGTTAGGTACTCCTCCAGCAGGGGCCATTCCTTGTTGTTCACCAGTGGGGCTAGCTTCTGCGCTTGCTGCTTGTTGAGCATTTGCCATCATTCCTTGTAACATTTGAGCATACAGTTGAGCCTCGTTCACATCGTTAACAAGACTGTCAGGGTCAATGTCCTGTGAAATAGCCAACTCTCGCATTAAGTTAGGTATCTTAATAAAGGGAGCTAACATTGGATTGGACACGGTTTGTAATAGCGTGGTTAGACGCTGAGTACGTACTTCTTTTTGCATCACGGCTGCAGACCCACGTGGTTTGATTTCCAAGTCGCCCGTAATATCTTCTACGTTTTCATTAAACTGCATATTCCATTGAAAATACGATTCACCAAGGGGCTTGAGAAGGTAGTCATCGATATTCTTAATCACTGTCTTCATAGCAAGGTTGGCTGAACCCATTAGCATAGATAGACCTGATGCTGTGCGTCCCGTGCCTGTTACCCCTGTTTGACCGTGCATGATGGACGGTATCCCTGTATCCTCGTCAGCAAGCTGTCGGCTAATCTGATACATTTGAATGTTCTCAGGAGCAGTGTTAGGAAATTTGAGGCCGTTGATGGCTGTTCCCGTAACCCCTGACTGGCGGCGGAATATCTTGCCGGGAAAGATGTCCATGTTCTGACCGGGAACAAGGCTAGCCTCATCTACATCGAACACAAGGTTACCAGCGAGGGCTAGGTTATCTATCGCCATTCGATAGTGACCATTCATCAGCTTTTGTGATGCTTCCATGTTTTCCGCTACACCTACGCCCCACAACTGATATGGATTGATTTCGAACGGAAAAGCTTGATAAGGAATACGTACAGGTGTAAACGGATTTAGTACACAGCGAAGAACTTCTTCACCACAAACCCAAGCGTTAATTTGAACCTGTTCAATACCAGACGCATCGTAAGGAACATCCAAGCCTACATGACGAGCAAGGTCAGCGTCTAGTACACCCCAATATTCAAGAACTTCAAATCGACTTTCTTGATAATATACCTCAGTCTCGTCTTCACGAATGGTGTCTTCGTAATACTTATCTGTGTAGTTTGGACCTTTAGCAAGGCAGTTATTGATTGCTTCTGCGTTAAAGTGGGGACGCAGTAACAAACCACGTAGCTGTTGTCTGTTCATGCGATGACGTTCAATAACGTACTCACAATCTTCTATCGACGTAGCAGACGGGTCAGGATGAAAGTCCCACGCAGATACTGCCTCTATACGAGGAACCATCTTTTCATATGGGGTGTAGGTACGTTCCCCCTGCTCGTCTTTTTCCCAGTTATGAACCCTTTTGTAAAAGTTAAATGGTCCCTTTACAATCCCCGTACCTAGTAGGCAAGATTCAAATATCGCTTTACGTAAAACGTTAACAGCACCCGTATCAAGAAGCTGGTCGTGTATCTGCTTCTCCATGAGACGTGCCATCTCTTTAGCAGGCTCAACCTGCGGCTCACCCATTTTAGATGGGCCTTCTTTAAGATTGGGAAACTCATCGTACTTACCTAAAGACGGCTGCTCTGCCTGCAATGCGCCGGGAGAAAGCTCCCTACCATCCCCCGGAAATCCGTAGGGGTCAGAAAGCTGGTCTAAAGGTGTTTCCATGTGAGCAAACTCAGCAATGCCTTCTGGCATAGGAGTTGACTCAACTACGATTGGAAATCGTTTGTTTGCGAATAGAATGTCTATGATTTGTCCGTACGCAGCAAGAACTTTGGTCTTAGTAGTTTTAATAAACACTTTTGACCGCTCAGAATCGCGGTACTGAGTGGTTGAATCGTAGATTCCTCTAAAGTTTTTGTAGGCTTGAAGCCAACGCTGCTCGTAGGCGTACCTTGCCTTTTCAGCATCTTCTAGCTTGCCCCGAATGTAGCCCGGAAGACCCGGCATCTGCCCCTTGGGGTCAACTACGGATACGTCATCTTCTTGCTGTGGTTGGAGAAAATCCTCAGACATACTTAATCCTTAATAGTCGCGTTCTTCAGCCATCTTCATTACTGAAGCGTCTACAGAACCTTTGGTCGCAACTTTTGGCATATCTTCAGTCAGTACACCCTGTGCAGTCTTGGTATCGAACTCAAGACCTTCACGGTATAGCTGGTCTGAACCCATCGCATCATCAACTGATGTGTTAGGTGAGTTCATGATGTAAGCTGCGCCATAATTGTAGTTATTATTTGGCATAATACTCTCCCGATTTATGGTGACATAGTTAAAAAGCTATCACCTTCGCCAAAGGCTTTTTCGGCAGTAGCTCTTCGTTGTTGACGGGCTTGCTTATCAGCTTCACGCTGCTTTACCTGCGCCATCAATTCTTCTTGGGTAGCGGAACGGTCTCCGGGAACATCTGACCCAGCACCAGCTTCGCTTGCGCCTAATACTATCATCGGTACTGCTGCTGCTGGTCCTGCAGCTACACCCATACTTCTGGCTCCAACTTCTAACGCTGTTTCCACAGCAGCCTCTGCTGGGTCGAGCAAAGCAGCTAATGTTGACGTGCCTGCAAGTGCGCCTATACCTAACTTAATTCCGTACTTTTCTAACTTGCTTGACAGCTTTTCAGAAACTTGACCTGCTCCTTCGAACTCAGGTTTAGCAACTTGCTTTCCAGTAGGCTTGGGTGGTGGAGCAGGTTTAGCTGCAAGTTCTGCCTGTTTATCAAGGAGATTTATCTGAGCCTGTGTCTTACGAGTTTCTCTGTTAATTTTAGATGTTTGTAAATATTCTGTGGCAGCTTCAGGATTAACGTCTGTAGCCTTAGTCATAATAGATTCTTGAGGGTAGGTTACGCCATCATCTACTTGTTCTAGCTTCTCTAAAACGTTAACAGGCAAACGAGAACGCCCTGCTTCAGAAGCTACGTACTTTTTTGTAAACGGGGACAGTTGTGTTACGCCTACGTCTGTAAGAAACTGACCGTGCGTTTTCAAAACTGTATTATCGTTTAGCTTAATGGTATTTCCTTCAGTTAAATGAACGTACGGTTCAAACGATAGTGCGTTAGCTGCTTCGATAGCGGCTGATTGATTCTGAAGAGCCATGTACCCTTCAGATGCTTCTTTGGATGACAGGGGTCTCCAAGTAAGATACTTTCTGATAGGATTATCTGAGTTAAAACCTGCGGCCTGTAATGTACTTTCTTGCATACGTCTAAAGTCGTACGCAGTGAATGGCTGCTCTACTACTTGCCGTGTGCTTTCCTGAAGGTATCGAATTTTAGGTAGGTTAGAAGTTTTTAACTCTTCTCGTATTATCTTGTCTAGCTTTTCAGGGTTTTCAAAAACAAGTCCTGAAGTTCTGTTTCCTACAATAGAACGAATAATATCAAGCTGGGGTCTGGGCATATATGCAACGCCAATACCCTTAGTACCCTTATCCGTCTTAAGCTCTAGTCCTGTAACAACGCCAGTTTCAAAATCAATATTCTCTATGTTCAACGCTTTGAAGTCAGATGGGCGATATCCACCCAACATCATAAGAAGCATACGTCCCCCTGCGGATTTTACCTCAGGGTCTCTGTCGGACATAAGACTAGCAGCTATATCTTTTGTTTCTTGATACACTTCTGGCGGAATGGATATGGGACGAAGCCTAGAAGTAGCTGTTCCAAATCCTGCCTGTTCGTACTTGGCTTGACCAACGTGTTTTTCAAGAATCCCTCGGAAGGGGTTGGTTGTACCTTGTGCAGTAACACCTATCTCTGCAAATAGATTTTTAAAGTCACCTATCATTGCTTTTACATCTGAAGTTTGACCTTCTGCAATGATGTTGTCTAAGAAGATTACTCTGTTTGCATCTTCAGTAACGAGGTCGCCAAGAGTTAAGTCCTGACCACCTAAACTGTTAATGGCTTCAACTATCTTAGCTTTCTTGTTTGTCGACAAGTCTTTTCTTGCCATATAGACACTAATCAGAGGTTGGCTTTTGAGAGCTTCTCCCCTAGAGCCACCTTCTGCTGTTATACTAGATATGTAGTTTTCTGAAAATTCTACTGCCATTAGTATCCGAATACTTCATCTTGTACTTGGTGAACCTGATTCTTGATTGCACCTAGTTGTTGGTGTATGGAAGCGTACCCGCTCATCCGTGTCATCAGCATGTATCGCAATGCGTCGTATGCGTGGTCTTCTGCCTTGGTATCAACATCTTCGCTGTTAGTTTTAGACAGCGGTATGCCCGTAAGTTGTTTGATTATGTTTTGACAGGTTGAAAAAAAACGTACCCGTGGTTCTTCTGTGTACGGGTCGTTTGACAATCGCCTATGAACTTCCATCTTTCCTTGTAATCTGTTACGGTCAGATGGTGTCCAGCGTACTCCTACTCTCATCATTGTTTCTGCAATCGATGGACCAAAGCCTGTCTTGTTCCAGCAAGATGCGTCAAGTACAGTATAGTGAGGAGTAGGGTCAAGTTGCTCTGCTTCTAGTATTTTATCAGCCAACTCTTCCGCTGTCAAGTGCTTGGCGTACAACTCCCGATAAACCCAGATATTATTATCCCAATCAATAGCACCCCAAAGCACACACGAAGGACTCGCGTACCCGTAGTCAGCGGCTCGTATGCGGGGCCAGTTGGTAGGTAACTCGAAAGGTTCGACCACGTGTCTAACACGAGAAAATTCAGGAAAGGCTGCACCCTCTGCAACATCCCAGTCTCCTTCTAATAATCGCTTTCGCTCTACTTCGGGCAAGGACAACAGCATCGCTTCGTACTGCCCGTCTGCCATTAAGAACGGGTTGTCTGTTAGTCGAGCAGGTACGAACTTTCGGTAGAAAAGAGGTTCGCCTGCTTTTTCGTGATTCGGTGGATACAAAAAGGGCGTTGTTGTTTCAATATCAAACGCAGCATATGGTTTGTTTGGTTCGATACCATCAATGTATGTTTTCTTGACCCACCAGCCACCGACACCGCCGGGGTTGGCTGTGCAGCGCATGTACAAGTGTTGCTGTAGCTCTGGGTCAGTTGTACGTAGACGAGAACGAAGATAATCCCAAACATACGGTGTAGGGTATTGGGTTATTTCGTCAATGCCTATCCAGTTGAATGCCTGACCCTGAAAGCGGGTAACGTCCTTATCTTTATCTAGGTATGTAAACCAGATGGTTGCCCCAGATGGAAAGTGCCATGTGGACTTTGATTCACGAAACTTTGCACCGGGAAACGCCTTGACATACAACTGACGAGACTTGTCGATAAGTTCGGTTAGTTCATCCAACGTACGCCTAAGAAGAAGTCCACGGTGATTAGGGTTGTGGCAGTAGCGTAGTGGGTCTGCAAGAAGTGCAAAACTCTTGCCACCTCCAGCCGCACCGCCATATAATACGTCCCGTTCACCAGCAGATAGAAACTGTTCCTGAGGGCCGGGGTTAGGTTTGAATACAACTTCATACTCTTCCACCAAATCAGAGACAGCTGCGGGTATGTTTTGCAGGTCTCCCTCATCTATCAATGTGGTCTTGTTGCCCTGTAGAGCCTTTTCTACCTTGCTGGTCGACTGTTCGACCTTACGGGCGTACCTGCGCTTGCTTTCGGCAGTCTTAGAGGCTTGAGCAGCCTTTTTCTTTGCTTGGCGTACCTGCTTCTGTGCTGCCCGTCTAGCACGCTCTGCGCGGGACAGGTTGTATATAGCTTTGGGTGCGTTTGGGTCTTTTTTTGGTCTACCGCGCTTTTTCGGCGGATTGTTCTGCTGGTCGTCCACGATGTATCCTTCCACCCATAGCTTTGCCTCTACCAGAGCGTTCACTTAGGTATGCGTACTTGCTTGCATCACTCGCACCCGGTCGTAAATACTTATCCCAACGCCGATGCTCCTCATCTGTGAGATTTGTGATGTCATCGGCTGCAAGTTTTCGTATTTCTCTGTCACTCCGCATCGATTACGACCTCTTCCTTTGGGGGTAACAGAACTACACCGTGTACAGCTTGTACGTTGTGGTTTATTTGTTCTTGTTTTGCTACGCCTACACGATTTAACAGTGATTCAGCCGCTCTGAGGCGCAAATCGTCACCTCTGTCAGGGACGGGGTTGTCGATGGTATTGACAAGGCGGTTCGCAGCCTTCAGAGCGTTCGTAGCAAGCAGATTTTTTGTACGTGAGATGATTTCGTCGGACAAAGTGTCCTTGAGCCAGCCTACTGACCCACGAGAATACCCTGCAGCAAGGGCTGCTTCGGTAGCATTACCCCCATTTTCGAACAGGTTGTCTAAAAACATACACTGTTGCGGTGTCAACTCACGTTTTTTGTGCTGTTGAGCAAGTAAATTCATTGGTTTCTCTTATTTAGGTGAGAGTTGCCGCACTTTTCTAGCCTAAATTGTCCGTCAAGTTAAAAATGATAGGAAAAATGTGGGGACATTCGCTAGTGGGGTACAACTCTTCATTGTTATATTAGTGATATATGCACTCGATGTCAAGAAAAAACATACTTGTTGTCGATTTGGGGTTGACAGAACGTGATTTCGACAGTACACTGCGGGTAAGAGCCGCCGGGGTAAACTATAACTGTACCCCACAGCCCTACGTAGGGGGTATGTTTTGCTCATCCAGCAGGGGCGGTACGTAGGGGGTATGTTTTGGTATCCCAACGGGGTATGTTTTAGGGGCAACCGATGGGTTCGCCCCTTTTTTCGTACAGGTATCAATAAAATAAAAAAAATCTGGCT
>Ga0160423_10005710_pt1 | contig 10127 bp, 6 predicted proteins | sample CRUFie14St8metaG_FD_108191 | JGI IMG/M metagenome (GOLD analysis project Ga0160423, IMG submission 108191) | Marine microbial communities from the Costa Rica Dome - CRUD Field 142mm St8 metaG | ecosystem: Environmental > Aquatic > Marine > Oceanic > Photic zone | place: Costa Rica: the Eastern... | reverse complement strand
CTAAACAAAGTTGTAATAGACACAAGCAATAATCGAATAGGTTTCTTTAGTGAAGTAAGCGGTTCTGCAGTAGAGCAAGTACGTATACAAGATGGTGCTATTGTTCCTGTAACTGATGATGATGTAGACCTTGGCGCATCAGGAGCAGAGTTTAAAGACTTATATGTAGATGGTATTGGCTATATAGACACTGTGCAGATACACGAAAATGCAACTATTACTGGCAACCTTACTGTAAACGGAAACACCACTCTTGGTGATGCAGCTACAGATACTGTTACTGTAACTGCTGACGTTGCCTCTCCTCTTATTCCTTCTGCCGATGACACACATGACCTTGGTGCTGTAGGTGCTGAGTGGCGTGATTTATATGTTGATGGAATAGGAAATATAGATAGCCTTGTAGCTGATACTGCTGACATTAACGGTGGTACAATTGATGGTGTATTAATTGGTAATTCAACCCCTGCTATTTCAATTACAGGTGGAACAATTACTGGTACTTCTCTTGTAGGCCCAGTAACAGGTAACGTCACAGGAAATCTAACTGGTAATGTAACAGGTAATGTTACAGGTGACGTGACAGGTGCAGTTACAGGAAACGTTACAGGTAACTTGACAGGAAATGTAACAGGAGACGTAACAGGTGATCTTACTGGAAATGTTACAGGAAATGTAACAGGTAATGTTACTGGAGATGTTACAGGAAACTTAGTAGCTGCAACCTCTACAGCTAAAAACTTAAATCCTGCTGCAGATAGTACGCATGATTTAGGTACTACCTCTATTCGTTGGGCTAACATATATAGTGATGCAGCTAATATTACTGCAGTCACAGGTGATGTAACTGGAGATTTAACTGGAAATGTAACAGGCAATGTTACTGGTAATCTAACAGGCAATGTAATAGGTAATGTAGCAGGGGATGTAATAGGAGATGTTATTGGTGATCTAGCAGGTAACGTAGTAACCTCATCTGGTACATCTAATTTTGCTACAGTTACAACTTCGGGTAATGTTACAGTAGGTGGTAATCTTACAGTCAACGGTACAACTACGACTGTATCTACAACAAACACAGTTGTGTCAGATGGACTTATTGAATTAAGTAATGGTACTACAGGCACACCTTCAAACGATGCAGGTATTGTTATTGAACGTGGTGACAATGCTAATGCATTTATTGGTTTTGATGAATCTGCAGATAAGTTTACTGTAGGTTTTGGTACATTTACTGGTGCATCTACTGGTGATCTTTCAATTTTTACAGGCACTATGGTTGCTAACGTTGAAGGTGCCGTTACAGGTAGTCTTACAGGAAATGTAAATGGTAATGTTACAGGTAACTTGACAGGAGATGTTACAGGTGATGTAACAGGTGACGTTACAGGTGACTTAACTGGAAATGTAACAGGTGGAGTTACAGGAAACGTTACAGGAAATGTTACTGGTAATGTAACAGGAAACGTAACAGGTAATTTAACTGGTGATGTTACAGGTAATGTTAGTGGTACTACAGTAACAGCAAGTGGTACAGTAACTTACGGTAGCCTATCTGACGGTACAATTACTGTAACTGCCTTTGTAGATGAAGATGATATGACATCTAACAGTGCTACACTTATTCCTACACAACAATCTGTAAAAGCTTATGTAGACAGTACAGTAGGCACAGCTAACAACGTTATAGGTCTTACGGCTACAGGTCCAGAGCTTAACGCAGTGGCAGATTTTAGTGCTGTAAGTGTTGATACAAGTACAGCTATAGCTAATAACGATGCTATACTAATGTTTGATAACGGTAATGAAATAGGTTATCGTGATGTAGATTTACTTGATACATATTTTTCAGGTACTGCAAAAACATTAACAAACAAAACTCTTACAAGTCCTGTTGTAACTGGGCTACATCTTAACGACTCAGGTTTTACTGTAGAAGGTTCTAGTGCAGACGCAAATGAAACTACAGTTAGTTTTACTAACCCAACTGCTGATAGAACAGTTACAGTACCTGATGCAACAGGGACAGTAGTTACTACTGGTAATCTATCAGATATTAGTGGCACTATAGGTACACTCACATCCCTTACTGTAGATGACATCACAATAGATGGATCAAATATTTCTGATGCAGGTGATTTAAGGATAGATTGTGGTGGTATACTTACGTTAGATGCGGATAATTTAGGACAAATTCGGCTTACAGATGGTAGTGTTAATTCGTATGGACAATTTAATTATGACAGCGGTACCCTTAGTTCTGATGGCTCCGCTGCTTTTGTTATACAATCTATAGGAACAGATAGAAATATTCTTTTTGCAGGTAATGATAATAATTCAGGAGTAATTGCACTTGAGTTAGATATGTCTGAAGCAGGGGCTGCTATTTTTAATTCAAGTGTTACTGCTACTTCTGCCACACTTAGCGGAGATCTAACTGTAGACACAAACACATTAAAAGTAGATAGTTCTAATAATAGAGTTGGTATTGGTGATGCTACTCCTTCTGTATCCTTAGACATAGGGTCTAATACAGATGCTGTCCATGTACCTTCTGGTACAACTGCACAACGTCCTACTGGCGCAAATGGTATGTTTAGGTACAACAGTGATGATGGTGCATTTGAAGGTTATGCAGGAGGTGCTTGGGGTGCTATCGGTGGTGGCGGTGGAGATTCACAGACAGCCTCTACATCAAGCACCACACAAACAGCTATTTCAACATATACAGCTTCTTCATCATTAGGTATTGAGATTACTGTTTTAGCTACAGATACAGTAGCTACAGAAAGAACAATAACAAAACTGCTTGTAACACACGATGGCACAACAGCAGTAGCTACACAGTATGGTGAAGTAAACACCGCAACTGCTATTGCTACATATGATGTAGATATAAACAGTGGTAACGTAAGATTGCTTGCAACAGCAGCATCATCAAATGCAACTAACTTTACAGTTAATGCAGTTGTATTAGCATAATAAAAAGCCAATGGGTAATAGGTTAGCAATGAAAAAGGATATGAGGTAATGGCAAAAAAGAAAAAGACGGGACTACACTTTGGAGGATCAGTTCCAATAAGAACTACTAAACCTAGAACTGGACCAACACCAAAACCTAGATTTAATCCTAGAAGACCCGTACGTACACCACGTCCTATTGGTGGTACTAAACCCAGACCAAAGCCAGTGCCAAGAGGTACAAAAACTGGACCTGCGGTAAAAGGAGAAATGTCACCAAGACCTAGAGGAATATTTCAAGTTCCAATAAGACCTACTAAACCTAGAACTGGACCAACACCAAGACCAAGACCACCAAGACCTACAAGACCACCTACACGTAGACCAAGCAGAAGACCTAGTGGAACGATGAGCGCTATACGAAGAGGTATGACAGGTCAAAGAAGAGGATTTCAAAGATAATCACTTTTAGACTTTCATAAAGCCAAGTGGAGAGTGAAGCGTGGCAAACAATAAAGAATTTAAAGTAAAAAATGGCATAGAAGCTAATACTTATCAAGAAGATCTTGGTACTATTATAACAAGTAGTACTAGTTATGATCTTGCAAATGCCTCTTACGATAGCATAAATAAATTTATAAGAAGTCAAGAAGCAAGTCCTTTGGGTTTGTTCTTTAGATCAGATGGATTAAAACTTTATATAGTTGGGGCGCATGGAGACGAAGTAAATGAATATGATTTAAGCACTGCTTGGGATATAACTACCGCATCAGCTTTACAATTAAAAAGCATAAGTGACGACAGCAACCCAAGTGGTATATTTTTTAAATCAGATGGAACTAAAATGTATATTTGTGGTTACACAAATGATAACGTATACGAATATAATTTAAGTACTGCTTGGGATATAAGCACTGTAGGTTCAGTTTCTCATACCTTAGATGTTTCTTCTGTAGATAATATTCCAATTGGACTATTTTTTAAGCCAGACGGTAGTAAGATGTATATAACAGGTGATCAACACGATAAAATTCATGAATACAATTTAAGCACTGATTGGGATTTATCTACAGCATCTTATAGTCAATCTTCTCCTAGCATATATCAAAGTTCAAGACAGTTATTTTTTACTCCAGATGGACTTAAAGTTTTTCTTCCTGATACTCCTAATGATAATATAACTGAATATAGTTTAAGCACTGCTTGGGATGTATCTACCCTTTCACAGGTACGTCAGTTTAATGTGTCAAGTCAAGAAGCTAATCCAAGTGGATTGTTTTTTAAATCAGACGGTAGTAAGATGTATATAGTAGGCACTACCAATGATAGGATTTATCAATATAGCACATCAGTCGCTTTAAAAACTTTAGATTTATCTACTGGTTCCGTATTTCAATTAACCCCATCAGCTAACTTTAAATTAGTTTTAGATTATCCTGCTGCTAGTGGTATTGTATGTCAAGCAACATTGTTGTTGGGAGGCCATAGTAACACAATTAATTACAACAGTAATATACAGTTTTCAGGTGGAGCCGCACCTTTAAATCCTTCAACTAATGAAACAGATGTACTAGTATTTAGTACTCGTAATGGAGGAACTACATATCAAGCGTCACTGGCGATAGATGGGGCTAAGTAATGAGCAATAATAAAAATTTTATTGTAAATAAAGCCGTAAAAATCAGTGGCCCATCTAAAGTAACTATTGGTGATTCATATGCAAGTGGAAGTACTAATGTAGCGTATGAACTTCAAAGTGCTACGTATGATAGCGTAGATAGCGCAGCATTATCATCTCAGATAGGACAAGGACAAGGAGTATTCTTTAAACCAGATGGTTTAAAAATGTATGCTAGTGATCAAAGTCATGCTTATCAATATCATTTAAGCACCGCTTGGGACTTGTCTACAATTTCATATGCTAGTAAATCCTTAAATTTAAGCCCTGGAAGCGATCCTAATAATATATTTTTTAAATCTGATGGAACTAAGTTTTATGCGGCTTCAAAAAATGACGATTATATTTTAGAGTTTGATTTAAGTACAGCTTGGGATATATCAACTGGATCATTTGCTAGACGGTTTTTAGTATTGGTCTCTGGAGTTTACACCGATCCTACTGGCGTATTTTTTAAACCCGATGGCACTAAAATGTATGTGCTGTCTCAGGTGCAGGGTATCATCCGTCAGTATAGTCTATCTACGGCTTGGAATGTTACCACTGCATCCTATGATACCATAGATTTTTCTGTTGCTTCTCAGGCTCTTATTCCCCGAAGCATGCAATTAAATAATGATGGTACACGCTTATTTGTTTCGGATAGGTCTACTCAGAATGTATATCAATATAACCTGTCTACTGCATACGACATAGGCACTGCTTCCTATAGTAATTACAGTTTAGATGTGTCTTCTCAAAACGGGTATCCTTACTCAATCGCATTTAAAAATGATGGTTCTAAGTTATATATGTTTGGGGCTACTTCAGATAAGATACACCAATACTCTACAGTTGGTTCAGTAGCAACAGCTACATTTGATTTATCTACTGGTAACTATTTTAAAGATAGTCCTAGTTCAGATATAGAGTACAACTTTAATAATGCAGGAGATGTCCAAGCATTTCAACTTGAAGTAACAGCCAATAATGAAGGTTTTACTTTAAGTAATATATCATACGATAATAAATTTAAACTTGTGTCTTCTCAAGATACTACTCCAAGAGCTACATACATAAGAGATAACGGCACAGATATGTATATGGTAGGTGCTAATGGAGATAAAGTTTACCATTATACGTTAGGAGTTGCTTGGGATATAAGCACTGCAAGTGCTTCTAATGATGAGTTTTCTGTCCAATCACAAGAAACTAACCCAAGTGGTATTACTTTTAAACCAGATGGCACTAAAATGTATATCTGTGGATTTACAGGAGATGATGTAAGTCCATATTCTTTAAGCACAGCTTGGGATATTACTACTGCTAGTTTTGATAATGTAACAGCAGGTTCAGGACAAGATACTGCAATAGCAGATTTGTTTTTTAAACCAGATGGAACTAAATTTTATCTTTTAGGTCAAACGGACCATGATGTAAATGAGTTTAATATGACAACTGCGTGGGATATATCTACAGCATCTTTTCATCAAAAATCTAGTAGTATTGAAAACTCCTCATATAATACTACTCCTTTTGCGTTATCTTTTAAACCAGATGGAACTAAGATGTTTGTTGGTGATGCATCCACTGATAATGTAAACGAATATGATTTAAGCACTGCTTGGGATATAACTACTTTATCCTATGTAAGATCTTATAATGTAAACTCTCAAGAACCAAATATAAGTGGTATATTTTTTAAACCTGATGGTAGTAAAATGTATATAACTGGATACTCAAGTGATAAGGTGCATCAGTACAGTACTTCTGTACCATTTACAATGACTTGGGACTCATCAATACAGTGGCCTAAAGGTAGTGCGCCATCTGTTCCTTCAATTCAAAAAACAAGTGTATATAATTTTATTACAGGTGATGGAGGTACAAGTTATATTGGCATAGGTTCATCATCATCAAGTTCTGTTTATTCTTCAAGTGGTAATAGTTCTGGAGATAGCTCTGCTGCTAGTGGAAGTTCTGGAGCTACACCTAACCAAACATTCACAGTTACTGTGCAGTCTGTAAGTGGTGCTAATAAATATTTTATTGATGGTTATCAACAACAAACAATTAACCTTACTGAGGGTTATACATATAGATTTGATCAGTCTGATAACTCTAACTCAGGACATCCATTACGTTTATCTACTACCTCTAATGGTACACATGGAGGTGGTTCTGAATATACAACAGGAGTTACGACAAATGGAACTCCAGGTTCATCAGGAGCTTATACACAAATCACTGTAGCATCAGGTGCTCCTACACTCTTCTATTATTGTTCAGTTCATAGTAATATGGGTGGACAAGCAAACACACCGTAGGTAAAATACAATATGGCTAACGATAAAGAATTTAAAATAAAAAATGGTTTAAGTGCTAAAACATATTTGCAGAATAAATATTTTTTAAACCTGAATGCTATAAGTTCTAGCGCTATAGACCTATCAAAAGGCACTTATTTTATTAAAACACTTACAGAAAATACAACATTTACTATAAGTAATCCACCTGCATCTGGAACTGCAACTAGTTTTGCTCTTGAAATAACAGGAGGAAATACAGTAGTTCCGTATGATCTAGTAAATTCTTCTTATGATAACAAAAGTTTTGATGCTGGTAATCAAGAAATTTTTTTAAGAGGCACAGAATTTAAACCTGATGGTACTAAATTATATGTGGTGGGTACTAATAGTGATAAGGTGCATCAATATTCATTAAGTACCGCATGGGATGTTAGCACAGCAAGTTACGATAGTGTAAGTTTTAGTGTTTTCTCTCAAGAAGCCGCACCAAATGGTATTCGATTTAAACCTGATGGAACTAAAATGTTTATTGTAGGTTTTTCTAGTGATAGGGTTCAGGAATACAGCTTATCTACTGCTTGGGATGTAAGCACCGCAAGTCATACTACCAATTTAGCACTGAATGATGCTGCTCCCCTTGGGCTTGCATTTAAACCTGACGGAACTAGAATGTATATTGCAGGTAATTCTAATGATGATATTTTTCAGTACTCATTAAGTACTGCTTGGGATATTAGTACTGCTAGTAATGATAATAAAATTGCTGATATAACTCCACAAGATACAGTTGTTGTTGATGTAGGTTTTAAACCTGATGGTACAAAAATGTATGTTGCAGGTAGTTCTGGCCAAGATATAAATCAGTATTCATTAAGTACCGCATGGGATGTAAGTACAGCCAGTTTTGATAATGTTATTTTTGAAACACATAATGAAGAATCAAATCTAAGTGGATTTACAATTAAACCTGATGGAACTAAATTTTATATTAGTGGTTATGGTAGTGATACTGTACATCAATATTCATTTACTTCATCTACTACTGCTACAGTAACATATCCTAACTCAGTAAAGTTTGAGGGTGGTATAGCACCGTCTGCACCTGCTAATGGAGAAAAAAGTTTACTTATATTTATTACAACGGATGGTGGTACTACATATTTTGGAGCACAAGCAGGGGGTTCACTTTCATGAGTAATACAGGAATGATAATGAGCTTAGGAAATTCACTTAAAAAACCTCCTGCAAAATATTTAATTACTTATGGTGGAGGTTCAAATTCTGGTGCAGTTTATGACATTCAACAGAATTATCTAGATGTTACTTCTACGTTTCAACCTAGTAATCTTACAAGTTGGGCAGTATCTCATGAACATCTGTTACATCCTTGGCAAGACAATGGCTATAGAAGTAAGTATATAGGTTTTGGTGGTTACGGTAATAGTTCAGCTATCGGTGGTGCTATTTGGGATGTAAGCAATTTTGACCGTCAATGGACAGGTTACAATAACTATGAGGGAACTGTGTATAATCTTTCTGGTAGTAATGGCTATGTTAGACACATATTACCACAAGGTAACAGTGGCAATTTCTTTTGGTTTCAAGCAGAAAATACAGCAGAAACACACGTAAATAAAATTACAAACCCTAGTAGTAGTAATGTTTCAGGGCAAGCATCTGAATTAATTACAAATACTACATATCAAGCAATGACTTGGGGAGATTACATTTTTTATCATTATCATCCTTCTGGTAAAGGAGTCTATCTAGCTTCTTTTAATAAAACTACAGGGGCAACAAGTAATATTACATCAAATACCAGTGATATAGTAACAAACAACATGGATATGGTTCCTGCAATTAGTAAATCTGGAAATGTAATTGTCACTGTTAGTGATACTCCAACTCAAAATAATGCTCTTCTTATGTGGGATACATACAATATTACAGAGTACACAGGAACTTCTCCTTATGATCTTTCTTCACCAACAGGTTTAAGTTATCCTAGTATATCACAGGCTGGAAATAACATAGAAGCTCTTGCTATATCAGATAATGATAGGTACGTAGCTGCTTCTTTTAGAAGTGGTTCAGACCCTTATTGGGGTATAGTTGTATGGGACAGAGATGATAGCAACACAGCAAAAAATATCACTATACCTGCAGGTTCGTCTTTTAACTCAAGACCTAGATCAATCACGTTTTTTCCTGACAACGATACTTTTTTTGTTGGTGGATATGGTAATGCACCAAACTGTCTTTGCTCTGTTAGTCAAGGTACATACACTAGAAATTTAGATAATTTTAGTACAGGTGCTGAAGATTTAATAGCAGGAAGTGTTTTGGGTTCAACAGTATTACCCGAAGACTGGCGAGATGGATTTTAATTAAGGAGAATTAAATGTCTTATGTAAAAATAACAAACGGTTCTGTAACTACGTACCCATATTCAGTGGGTCAGTTAAGACTTGATAATTCTAACGTATCGTTTCCACATAATATTTCTATAGAAATAATGCGGAGATACGGTATGTATCCTGTTACAACAGAGGATATGCCAGATTATAACTCTTTAACACAAAAGGTTGTAACTGCAACCACACCTACAAGAAATGTTATTAGGTTAAAAACAGAGGAAGATGCTACAGATCCTATTACAAATAAAGTGGATACAGATTTAGTAGGCACACCTCTTTATGGTAATGACTGGGTACTAACACGAACTGTAGTTGATTTAACGGCAGATGAGATAACTGCTAATAATACAAAAATAGCATCAGAAAATCGTTCAATACGTAATAATAAACTTTCAGAAACAGACTTTTATGCATTGTCAGATGTAACAATGTCAGACGCTATGATAACATACAGACAGGCACTACGTGATATAACTAAACATAATAACTGGCCTAATTTATCTGACTCTGACTGGCCTATAAAACCTTGACATTTAAAAATAAATGAGTTTAACTATGAGTGATATTAAATTATCTCCAGAAGAACTAGAAGAGATGCTAGACAATGCAGCTAGTCGTGGTGCTAAAGAGGCACTGCGTTCTATTGGGCTACTCGATGATGATGCAGCTAAAGATATAATAGAGATGCGTAACCTTATAGAAGCGTGGAGAGATACACGTAGATCTATAAGATCAACCGTAGTAAAAATGACTACCGTTGGAGTCCTGACATTTATTGCAGGT